>Ga0179592_10000422_pt1 | contig 16730 bp, 15 predicted proteins | sample CZODoug2_1_08_16_FD_148623 | JGI IMG/M metagenome (GOLD analysis project Ga0179592, IMG submission 148623) | Vadose zone soil fungal communities from Angelo Coast Range Reserve, California, USA - CZODoug2_1_08_16fungal (Illumina Assembly) | ecosystem: Environmental > Terrestrial > Soil > Vadose...
AAAGCAGCGCATTCCGCGCGCCTCGAGACCGTTGAATGCTTGATCAGGAACGAATACCCTGAATCGGCTTACAGGTGTGACCGCCATCAACCGGCCGACAACTTTGCTTCGTTCCATCGGGCAGCACGCACGTCAGCCGATAGCCTTCATGCGTTGGAAGCCACAAAGCAGTGCCGGAGACTTCATCGATTCTTTTCTCGATCCAATCCAACAGTCGCGGAGCCGCGAAGTCTCCGATTTCGTGATCGACCTGGTGTGCCACATTCTGCCGTCTGAAGGTAATCGTTGCCGCTGGGCCATCTCCCCCGTGGCCCCACGTGTAGCTTGGCATTGTGTCGAAGCTCACTGCCTTAAGACCATTCACAAGCTGCGCAACTGCACCGCGATCGATAACGATCGGCGAAGGCCGCGGCGTGCAAACCCAGCGGTCCCCGGCAAATTCCACGCGACCGGAGCGATAGATCGACACGGAATAGGCGGGGCAGGACCCCATGCAACCTCTTCGCGTTAGCGTGACCACGGAGTCATCGTCCGGAAGCGGAGTCGTTGCACCAGCCGATGAGCGCTGAGAAGCAAGCCACGCTGCCTCCCGTTGCGGATCGAGAGGTCTTTTTGTGGGGTCGCCGTGCACCGACGACTCTTCTTGCATCTCCCGCGCAAGCAGCTCGACCCTGGATCCAAGATAGCGGTAGACGGCGAAGAGCGCCGCCAGTACCAGCAGCACGACGAAGGGCCCGCGGCGAGTGATGGTGCTGTACATGGCCGGCCTTTGCTTGTTGGAAGGGCGGAGCGCGTGAATGCGTCGAAACGAATGGTGACCGAGTTGGCGCCGTCCTTCTATTGACGAAAGTTACCTTGGCGCCGGTGCTTGCGGTTGCTCGACGACCCAGGAGGCCATGCCGGCCGGGACCTCGGCGGGCGTTCCGGGTTGCCGGGTGCTTGGCCCGTCAGTTGCTCGAATTTGGGGCGTTGGAGGACGCTTTCGCGCTATCCTGCTGCGACAGCGAAAAAGGTGCCGAGCCGACATGAGCGCCGTTCCGATCAGTCCTGCTCCCAATTACACGTTTGAAGAGAAGCGCTCGCGGGTTTTCGCGATTGTCGCTGCCTCGTCCGGAAACCTGGTCGAGTGGTTCGACTTCTACATCTACGCGTTTTGCGCGATTTACTTCGCGCCCGCGTTTTTCCCGAAGTCGGATCCCACCGCCCAGCTGCTGAACACGGCGGGGATTTTTGCGGCCGGCTTTCTGATGCGGCCGATCGGGGGCTGGATGTTCGGCCGCATCGCCGATCAGCGCGGCCGCAAGACCGCCCTGGTCACTTCGGTCACGCTGATGTGCCTGGGTTCGCTCATGATCGCCTGCCTGCCCACCTACGCCAGTATCGGCGCGGCGGCACCGGTCCTGCTGCTGCTGGCCCGGCTGTTGCAGGGCCTGTCGGTTGGCGGCGAGTACGGCACCACCGCCACCTACATGAGCGAAGTCGCGTTTCGCGGGCAGCGCGGCTTCCTATCGTCGTTTCAATACGTGACGCTGATCGGCGGGCAGTTGCTGGCCGTGATCGTGGTCGTCATCCTGCAGCAACTGCTGGACGAGCGCGAGCTGAAGGACTGGGGCTGGCGCATTCCGTTCGTGGTCGGTGCCGTGACCGCGGTCGTCGCGCTGCTGCTGCGCCGCACCCTGACCGAGACCTCGACGGCGCAAACGAGAGGCAGCAAAGAGGCCGGCACCCTGGCGGGCTTGTTCCGTAACAACAAGAGCGCCTTTTTCACGGTGATGGGCTATACCGCGGGCGGCTCGCTGATTTTCTACACCTTCACCACGTACATGCAGAAGTACCTGGTCAACTCGGTCGGAATGCCGATCAAGACCGCCAGCAACGTGATGACCGTCTGCCTGTTCATCTACATGTGCATGCAGCCGCTGTTCGGCGCTCTTTCGGACCGGATCGGCCGGCGCAACAACATGCTGTTGTTCGGTACCCTGGGCACGCTGGCGACCGTGCCGATACTGACCGCGCTGAAGACGGTCACCAGTCCGTTCCTCGCCGGCGGGCTGATCGTCGTCGCTTTGGCGATCGTCAGTTTCTACACCTCGATCAGCGGTATCGTGAAGGCGGAACTGTTCCCGGCCGAGGTCCGTGCCCTGGGCGTGGGCCTGGCCTACGCGGTGGCCAACGCGCTCTTCGGCGGCTCAGCCGAGTATGTCGCGCTGGGCCTGAAGTCGATCGGCCACGAATCGGCCTTTTACTGGTACGTGACCGCGATGCTGGTGGTCGCGTTCCTGGTCAGCTTGCGGCTGCCGCGCCAGCCAAGGTATCTGCATCTGGACCATTGAGCACGGCCGATCGCGGCGCCCGGCCGACTGCCGCAAGTCGGTCTCGCCCGATAAAGCGATCGGTGTCAGACGCCGAGGTAGGCCGCCAGGGACTCGCTGCCGGTCACTTCTTCAGAGGAGCCCTGCAGCACCACTTGGCCTTTTTGCAGTACCACGGTGCGGTCGCAGCGCGCCAGCACCTTTCGGTAGTCGTGGTCGACAATCAGTGCGGCGATGCCGCTGGCACAGATCTCGCCGATCACTCGCCAGATTTCCATCACGATCAACGGCGCCAGGCCTTCGGTGGCCTCGTCGAGGAATATCAACTCGGGATGCGTCATCAGCGCGCGGCCGATCGACAGCATCTGCTGCTCGCCGCCGGACAGCTGTGCGCCCAGGTTGCGCAGGCGCTCGGACAGACGCGGAAAGGTCTGCAGCACTCGCTCGTACGGCCAGTCGTTGCGGCCGTCGCGGCCTCGGCGCGCGGCCATCACCAGGTTTTCGCGAACCGTGAGGGTGGGGAAGATGCCACGGCCTTCGGGCACGTAGGCCAGGCCCAGGCGCGCCACCTGGTGCGGCCTGGCACGCGAGCAATCCTGGCCGAACAGGCTGATATGCCCGTTGCGCTGCCTCACATGGCCGAGCAAGGTGCGGATCAGCGTGCTCTTGCCCATGCCGTTGCGGCCGAGCAGCCCCACCGTTTCCCCGCGCGCGATCTGCAGGTCGATGCCGTGCAGAACATGGCTGGAACCGTACCAGGCGTGGACGGCCCGCGCGTCGACGATCAATTCCGGGTGGGCCATGTCAATCGCACCCGAGGTAGGCCAGCTGCACTTCCGGATTCGCGCGCACCGCCTGCGGGGTGTCGGATGCGATGACCGCGCCATTGACCATCACGGTGATCCGATCTGCGATACGGAACACCGCGTCCATGTCGTGTTCGACCAGCAGGATCGCGTGGTCTGCCTTCAGCTCGCCGAGCAGGTTCAGCATGCGCTCGGTCTCCTCGGCGCCCATGCCCGCGAGCGGCTCATCGAGCAGCAGCACCCGGGGCTTCGTGGCCAGGCACAGGGCGATCTCGAGCTGGCGCTTCTGACCGTGCGACAGCAGCCCCGCGTAACGGTCGAGAAGTTCCTCGAGGCCGGCCCGCTGCGCCGCGTTGCGGGCCTCTGCGATGCTGGCCTTGCAGCGTTGCGCGTCGCGCCACCAGGCCCACGGTTTCTGCGCGCGCGCCTGCGCCGCGAGGCGGCAGTTCTCCAGCACCGTGAAGCTCGGGTAGATGGTGGTGCGCTGATAGCTTCGCCCCAGACCCGCACTGGCGCGTCGCGGCTGCGACCAGCCGGTCACGTCCTGCCCCAGCAATTCGACCCGGCCGGCGGCCGACACAATCTCTCCGGACAGGATGTCGATCAGCGTGGACTTGCCGGCGCCATTGGTACCGATCACCGCGTGAACGCTGCCGCGTTCGAGTTCCAGCGAGACGCGATCGACCGCGACCAGGCCGCCCCAGCGATGCGTGATCTCGCGGCAACGCAACAGGATCTCAGAGCGGCTCATTCCGCATTTCCGTTGCGCTGCGCTGTGCCCGCCCGAGCAGGCGCTCGCGCAGTTGCCCGGGCACCTGCACCAGGCCGTGCGGCAGCAAGGCGACACAGGCGATGACCGTCAGACCCAAGCCCAGATGCCAATGCCTGGCGAAGGCACCGAAGATCGCCTCGGACTGAAAGAACTCCTGCAGCAGCGCGAACGCGAACGCCCCGATCAGCGCGCCGCGCAGATGGCCAAGCCCACCCAGAATGACCATCACCAGCACCGCGGCCGACAGGTGCCAGCTCAGCAGCTCGGGGGTCACGAAGCCATCTTTGACCGCGAACAGAAAGCCCGCCAGCCCTGCGATCGCGCCCGAGATGACGAAAGCCGCCAGCTTGTACGGGTAGGTCGAGAAGCCGCTGGCGCGCATGCGCTGCTCATTGACGCGGATACCCGCGAGCGCGCGCCCGAAGCGTGACCGCAGCAGCAGTGCGAGAAAGACGAATACCGCGGCCTGGCAGCCTAGCGTGAAGCCAAGAAAGGCCAGTGGCTTGTTCAGATCAAGCCAGGGGCCAAGCACCGGCTTGGTGGCCAGGTAGATGCCGTCGGTGCCGCCGCCCAGCGGCGTGTCGTGCACCACGTAGTACGCCATCTGCGCGAAGGCGAGCGTGACCATGATGAAATACGCTCCCTTCGTCCGTAGCGACAGGGCGCCGACGATCAGCGCGTAGGCGGCGGCGCACAGCACGCTCGCCGGCAGCATCCACACGAGCGAGGGCGGCCCATGCCGCGGCGACAGCAGCACCGTGGCGTAGGCACCAATGCCGAAGAAGGCCGCCTGGCCGAAGCACACCAGTCCGGTGCTGCCGGCCAGCAGTTCGAGACTCAGAGCGAAGATCGCGTAGATCATGATCTTGGTGACGAGGTCGACGCCGAACGAACCTGCCACCGCCGGGACCGCTGCGAGTGCGAGGAACGCGAGAACGGCGAAAAGGGCTCCGGATCGATCCATCTGCGTCCGCGACGCTAGCCTGCGCGGAACAAGCCCTGCGGCTTCCACAGCAGGATCAGCGCCATCAGCACATAGATGAGCACGCCGGCGGCCTGCGGCAGCAGCACATTGCCGAACGTATCCACCGCGCCGACCAGCACCGCGGCCAGCAGCGCGCCGCGGATCGAGCCGATGCCGCCGATCACCGCTACCACGAAGCAGACGATCAGCACGGTGTTGCCCATACCGGGGTACACCGACGAGACCGGCGCGGCGATCATACCGGCGAGGACCGCGAGCGCGACGCCGCCGGCAAACACCACGCGGTACAGAAACCGGATGTCGATGCCGAGCGATTGCACCATTTCCCGATTGGTGCTGCCGGCGCGGATCATCATGCCCAGCCGTGTGCGCGTGAAGACCAGGTACATGCCGATTGCCACCACAAGGCACACGCCCGAGATGAACAGGCGATAGACCGGGTAGGTCATCAACCCACCCAGCGGCAGAGCGCCGGACAGGACCTCGGGTGGCGCGACGCCATGCACCTCGTCACCCACCAGCAGGCTGCGCAGCTCTTCGAAGACCAGGATCAGACCATAGGTCATCAACACCTGCTGCAGGTGTTCGCGATCGTAGAGGAAGCTGAAGAAGGCCCACTCGAGCACATAACCCAGCAGCACCGAGAGCACGAGACCCACCAGCAGCGTTGCAAAGAAACCGCCGCCGAAGGTGGCGCCGACGATTGGCGCCAGTGCATAGGCCATGTAAGCACCGATCATGTAGAAGCTGCCGTGCGCCAGGTTGATGACGCCCATGATTCCGAAGATCAGCGTCAGCCCCGAGGCGACCAGGAACAGCAGCAGGCCGTACTGCAGCGCGTTCAGGCACTGAATCAGGAAGGTGGCAAGGTCCATCGGCGAAGCCTGCTACGGGCCGGCCCGGCGCGGCCCGGGTGTCCGGGCCCAAGCGTAAGGCGCGCGCCTTACATTGAACAGCCCTGGCCCGGGTCGGCCAGCGCCTTGCTGGCCACCCCGACCAGTTTGTTCTCTTTGCCTACGACCTGACGAAGATAGATGTCCTGCACCGGGTTGTGCGACCGGGACAGCGTGAAGGCGCCGCGCGGGCTGTCGATCTTCGCGTTCTCGATGGCCGAGTCGAACTCGGGCTTGCGGGTCAGATCGCCCTTGACCGCGGTCAGGCCCGCGGCGAGCATCTGCGCCGCATCGTAGCCTTGCACCGCGTAAACGTCGGGCTGTACTTTGTAAGCCTTGGCGTAAGCCAGGCGAAACGCCTTGTCGCGCGGCGTTCCCAGGTCATCGGCGTAGTGCAGCGTGGTCAACAGGCCCTCGGCGTCGGCACCCTGCGCCTCCAGCGTGCCGTCGGTCAGGAAGCCCGCGGCATAGAGCGGAATGCTCTTCTTCAGACCCGCGGCCGCGTAGTCCTTGACGAACTTGACCGCGCCCCCGCCTGCAAAAAAGGTGTAGACGGCATCGGGTTTGGTCGCGGCGATCTCGGTCAGCAGGGCCTGGAACTCGACATTCGGAAACGGCAGGTTCAGTTCCTTGACCACCTTGCCTCCGGCCTTCTCGAAGGCTTCCTTGAAACCGCGCACCGATTCGTCGCCGGCGGCGTAGTGCCAGGTGATGGTCACCACGTTCTTGTGGCCCTTGGCCGCAACCACCTCGCCCATCGCATAACCGGGCTGCCAGTTGGAGAACGAGCTGCGGAAAATGTTGGGCGCGCACATGGAACCGGTCACGGCCGCAGCGCCGGCGTTGGGCACGATCAGCGGGGTGCCGGTGTCCTTGGCGACCTTGGCCATCGCCATTGCCACGCCGGAATGCACGGAACCGACCAGCACATCGACGCTATCGCGCTTGAGCAGCTTGTTGACGTTGTCGGTGGCCTTGGCCGGGTCGGACTCGTCGTCGACCTGGGCGAACTCGACCTCGCGCCCAGCGAGCTTGCCGCCTTGTTCGGCGACGTACAGCTTGAAGCCGTTTTCGATGGCCGTCCCGAGCGCCGCGTACGTGCCGGAGGCCGGCAGCATCAGGCCGACCTTGAGTTTGGGCGCGGTCTGCGCCGCAGCCGGCGGCGCGGCGAGTACGGCGGCGGCAGCGGCGATCAGCAGGCTTCGGATGACGTTCATAGGCAGCGCCCTCAAGCACGTTCGGGAATCGCAATACTAGTCTGCTCTGTACCGGGCATGGGCCCTCTTATGGCACCGGGCCCATGCCTGGCTGTTCTACGGTCTAGTCACCTTGGCCGGGATTGTCGCCGTTGCCTCGAGCGCCGTGGTCCGGGAGAACCTGGTCGGCTTCCTCGATGGCCGAGCTTGCCGGCTGATCCACACAGCGCCAGTTCGCCGCGTCCGTGTTTACGCCGGTACCCGTGTAGTGCGCCACCTGGGGAAACTTGCACAGCGGCCGGGTAAACGCGACTCCGCTCGCTGGATTGTTGTTGACATACTTGGTTGCGATGAGCTGTTCGGGTGCAACTCCTTGCTCGACCCACTGCTGGAGCGCGATAAAAGCATCGTGCTGAGCATCGGCGGGAACTGGAAGACCGTTGCCGAAAGCATTGGCTCCTGTGCCGCCGCCGCAGTGACCCATGCCGGGAACCATGAACAGGCGGGCGAATTGATCCACGTCCTCGCGGCCGTAGCGTTCCCACAGACGCTCGAAGTAATTGACCGATCCTGCCGGGAATATCAGGACATCCGCCCAGCCGTGATAGCCGATCAGCTTGGTTCCGTGCCTTATGAACCCGTTCAGGTTGCTGCGGTCGGTCCCGACGACATTTTCGAACAGCACCTCGGACTTGTGAAAGTCGGTGAAGAAGGAGGACTCCGTGACGGTGTGCCAGTCAAAAGCCGGATTCTGGTGCAGCCAGTAGACGAAGTGATCCTGCGCAATCGGAAACGGCGAGCTTCCTGCCAGACCCGCGAGCGGGGTGCCGGGCGCAAGGCCGAACCAGACGCGCTCGCCCCGGCCGTTGCGCGGACCATCCCAGATCTTCTTGATCGCGCCCGCCTCAGCCGCAGTCAGCCCCACCGCCGCAGGATTGACCGTCGGATCGAACTGGCACAGACGCGGATCAGAAAGGTAGGCGTCGGTTGCCAGCCCGCCGTCCTTGCCGACGCATGCGGCGATTGCGGCGCTGGTTGCGGCATTCAGCTTGCTCGCCGCGATCGGGGCGCCGACCTCCTCGTGCATCACGATCTGCGGCCATAGCTCTGCGGGAATGAAGCGGTCCCAGTTCATCGCCGGTGCTCCCGCGAGGATGCCGTCGTAGTCACTGGGATGGCGCTGTGCCTCGATCCACCCCTGGCGGCCGCCGGTGGAGCATCCGGTCCAGTACGAGAACACGGGCGCCTGATCGAAGAAGGCCTCGATGGCGGCCTTGGCCTTCACCGCCAGTTGGTGCTCTGAACGCTGGGCGAAGTCGACGATCAGTCCCCAATTGAGCGTGTCGGCGGGTTGATTCAGCGCAAATCCTCCACCGCTTGCGCCGTTGTTGGGTGCGAAGGCGGAATGCCCGGTGTCGGTAGAGGCAGTCGCGAATCCCGCTTCCAGTGCCGTAGCCAGTGCCGACCACGAGATCGTCCCGGCGTAGCCCCCGCCGCCGACCCCCTTGAAGCGATGATTCCAGGCACCCGCGAGCGGCAGCCAAACCTCGATGTTGATCTGCGGAGCAACGACGATGGAAACCTCGCAGAACGCGGGCAGGCCGGCGATCGGTGCACTGACGAAAGGCTGGGTGACAGTGGGCACGAACCCGGACGGGTTGGGAGGCTGGAAAGTCCCTCCAGGGAACGACTTCGCCTCGATGGAGACCACCTCGGATAGCGAGAGGCCGGACAGGCTCTCGCAGGTTGCGGCAGTTGCGTGTGAAACCGGGACGGCGATCGCCCCGGGCAGCAGCGTGGCGAGAATCAAGTTCTTGATTCGGGTGCTCACGGATTTCCTCCTTTTGGTTGTAGTGCGCGGCTTCGAGGGTCGCTGCGCGGCCCTTCAGCACTCTCAGAACGACGGGAACGCGGGCACTGATAGGGCGCCGAGGCACAATACTGCTATCCAACACTCGTTACAAGTGATATTCTGCGAAACGCAGTTGCGCCAACGAATCAAGGTTCGCTGCAACTTGCCAATTGACATGTTAGTCGTTGATTTTACGACTAAATGTGTTTTGGATCCTGCGGGGTCGGTAGCAGGCTGTAGAAATATATCCCTGAGGATCGGATCACGAATTCTCGCGGAAGCGTTCCATCGCGCTGCGCAGCGCCTCCGGGATCGGCACAGGGCGCATCGGTGCGATCGAGGTGTGCACGACAGTCAGCGCTGCGCGCAGCGATTCGCGTCCGTTGGCGCTTCCGCGCACCGACAAGGTCAATGAGCTGTTGCCGATGCGCTTGACCGCGAGCTCCAGCGTCAATACGTTGCCCATCGGGATCGGAGCCAGGAACTCGCATTCCAGCTTGACCATCGGCAAGCCCATTCCGTGCTCCCGGACGAACTCGGCGTAATCGATATTCAGTCCCTGGCTGAACCAGTCTTCCACCAGCTCGTGCATCAGCACGAAATATTGCGGGTAGAAAACGATGCCCGCCGGGTCGCAGTGGTGGAATCGGATCAGCTTGTCCACGCGGAACATCGGCTACTCCGTGACCTGGTCGACAAACTGCGACAGGCGCGCCAGCACCGTCTTCGGTTGATCGCGGTGAGGCGAGTGGCCGCAGTCGGTCAGCTTCACAAACTCCACGTTCGGCGAGTTCGCCGCGTGCTTCAGGATCGCGTCGATCTGCAGCTGCGTGCAGTACTCGTCGTTCTCGCCCAGTATCGCCAGCACCGGGCACCGAATCCCCGGCAGATAGTCCTCGATGCTCCACTGCTTGAAAGCCGGATCGAGCCAGATGTCGTTCCAGCTCCAGAACACGGCCTGAGCGTCGTCGTGGTAGCGCGACAGCTTCTGCGCCAGGTCGGTGCTGCGAAACAGGTCCTTCGCCTTGCGGATGCTCTGCAGATTGAATTCCTCGGCGAAGCACAGCGGCGCCATCGCCACCACGCCCGCCACCTCCCATTGGCCGGCGCCGGCGTGGATCAGCGACATCGAGGCCCCGGTGGAGTGGCCGACCAGCACCGGTCGCGCCAGTGCAAGCGCCTCGCGCAGCGCCGGCAGGACCTGCAACGCCTCCTCGTGCATGAACTGCACCGTGTGCGGGCCGGCCGGCGGCGAGGAGCGCCCGTGCCCGTGGCGCGAGTACACGACGGTGCGGCAGCCGGTGGCGGCGGCCACTCGCGCCGGAAAATCGCGCCACATTGAAACCGACCCGAGCCCTTCGTGCATAAAAATCAGCGGCGGCCTGCGCGCCGCCTGGGCCGGGATATCGATGTATTCGAGGCGCTGCCCGCACGCCTCGACAAAGCGCACCGGGTGGTGCTGCGCGCCCGCCAGGCTGGCGCCAGCGCTATCCGCGTTCATCGTGCCACCGATTCCTGTCCGCGTCTCAACCGGTCTTGAGCCGGGCACGCAGCTTGAAACGCTGGATCTTTCCCGTGGCCGTCTTCGGGAGCTCGTCGATGAACTCGATCCAGCGCGGGTATTTGTAGGGAGCCAGCAGCGACTTGACGTGCTTTCTGAGCGTCTCGGCCAGCTCGGGCGTCGCCTCACGTCCGGGCTTGAGCACCACGAAGGCGATCGGCTTGATCAGCCGATCCTCGTCCTCCTTGCCCACCACGGCTGCTTCGAGCACCGCGTCGTGGCCGATCAGCGCCGATTCGACCTCGATCGGCGAGACGTAGATGCCGCTCACCTTGAGCATGTCGTCGCTGCGCCCGGCATAGACGAAGTAGCCGTCGGCGTCCTGCGAGTACTTGTCGCCGCAGCGGGTCCACGGTCCCTGGAACGTGGCGCGGGTTTTCTCGCGATTGTTCCAGTACTGGGCCGCACTGGTGGGGCCGGCCACCTGCAGCTCCCCGGGCTGGCCGCGCGCCACCTCGTTGCCGTCTTCCTCGACCAGGCGCACCCGGTAACCGGGCACCGGTTTGCCGGTGGTGCCGTAGCGCACGTCGCCCGGGCAGTTGGACAGGAAAATGTGCAGCATCTCGGTCGAACCGATGCCGTCGAGGATGTCGACCCCGAAGTGCTGGGCCCAGCGTTTGCCGATCTGCTCGGGCAGCGCCTCGCCGGCGGAAGTGCAGCGGCGCAGCCTCATTTGCTCGCGTGGCGGCAGCTCGGGGCTGGCCAGCATCGCGGCGTACAGCGTCGGGACCCCGTAGAAAATCGTCGGCCGGTGGCGGCGCAGGCGCGCGAACACCGCCGCCGGGGTGGGTCGCTCGGCCATCAGCACCGCGGTCGCCCCGACCGACATCGGAAACGTCAGCCCGTTGCCCAGCCCGTAGGCGAAGAACAGCTTGGCGGCCGAGAACACCACATCCGTCTCCTCGATCCCGAGGATGGGCTTGGCATACAGCTCGGCGGTCTGGATCAGGCTCGAGTGCACATGCACCGTGCCCTTGGGTGCGCCGGTGGAGCCCGAGGAGTAGAGCCAGAAGCAGACATCGTCGCAGGTGGTGGGAGCGGAGGCGAAGGTCGAGGGTGCCTGCGCGATCAGCCGCGCCAGCGAGTCCTGCTCGCCCGGGTTCCCGCCCGAGACCAGGATGCGTTCCAGAGCGGGCAGATGGCCCACCAGGGTCTGGAACAGCGGCAGCAGAGCCGCCGAAACCACCGCCACCCGCGCCCTGCTGTCGCGCATCATGTACTCGTAGTCGCCCTGGGTCAGCAGCGTGTTGACCGCCACCGGCACCACGCCAGCCTTGATCGCGCCCAGAAATGCCGTTGGGAAATCGATCGTGTCGTGCAGGCACAGCAGGATGCGATCCTCCATCCCGAGGCCCTGCGCCCCCAGCACGTTGGCAAACGCGCTGGAGCGCCGGTCCAGTTCGGCGTAGGTGTAGTTGCCAAGATCGTCGATGAACGCGCTCTTATCGGCGCGGCCTGCGCGAAGGTTGCGCTGGATCAGGTCGTGAGCCGCGTTGTATTCGCGCGGAATGGCGATACTGGGCGGACTGTCCGCGTGGTCCGCGGAACTCAATTCCGGCATGGCCTCCTCCTGTTCGATTCTTCAAATGCGGCGCAGTGGGCCGGCCACCTCATGGCTTGATGAACTCGATCGCCCCGGCGGGCAGCAGGTACAGCACCAGCGCGCGGCCCCCGCTGACCGTCGGGCTGTGGGCGCTGCCCGGTGCATAGACCATCCAGCCGGCTCCGCGACCGTCAAACCGCGCGTGCTCCGTCAGCGGCATGATCAGGTCGATCTCGCCATTGGGGTGGCCGTGGTATGGGCCCTCGACCGCGTCCATGTCCACCACGTCCACGCTGAAGCCACCGGTGCCCGGCTCCGGCTTGATGACCCGCCCGTAGCGAATGCCGCCGGCCTCACGCGCACACATCCAGCCCGCCGCGATCGCGGCGCGGCAGGCATCGAAGATCGTCACGTATTCGGGGCCCGCGGCCGGAAAACTCTGGTTGAGCTCGGCCTCGAGCTGCGGGCCCAGCGGCTTGCCGGCGATGCGGCCGGTGATGTGGGTGATCAGCTCGCGAAACCGTTCGGGGCTCATTTTCGGGTCTCCTTCGGCCGCGCGTGACCGAACGCGATCGGCGGTTTGCCGTGATTGATATGAACTATATTACTTGCTAAATTCGATCGTCAAGTATTATCATGCAATATGACTGGATTACAGGTACTATACTACCTATTCGGACTAAAGAATGAACAGGAACCGAACCGTGACCGCTGAGCGGGAAGTGAAACCGCAGGCCAAGCTTCAGGTGGCCGAGGAACTGTCGTCGGCCGATAGCGATTTCCTGGCCGCGCTCGGCAGGCGGGTGCGCGAGTTGCGCGAGCGCCGTGGCATGACCCGCAAGCGGATGGCGCTCGAGGCCGATGTATCGGAGCGCTATCTTGGCCAGTTGGAGACCGGCGAAGGGAACGTATCGATGCTGTTGCTGCGCCGGGTGGCCGCTGCGCTGAACGTCACACTGGGGGAAGTGCTGCTGCCGGAACAGGAAGACTCGGTCGAGCGGCGCCTGATCCGGCGCTTTCTCGAGCGGATCCCGGCGCATCGCCTGGAGGACGTGATCTTCCGCTTGATGCGCGAGTTCGGCCACGAAGAGGCAGCGCGGCGCAAGCGCATCGCGCTGATCGGGCTGCGCGGCGCGGGCAAGAGCACGCTGGGCAAACTGCTGGCGAAGGAACTGAACGCGCCCTTCATCGAACTCGACGGTGAAGTGGAGCGCGAAACCGGTCTGCCGTTGAACGAGATCTTCTCCCTCTACGGTCAGGCGGGCTATCGGCGCATCGAGCGGCGCTGCCTGGAGCGGGTGATCGAGAAGCATGAACGAGCGGTCATCTCGGTCGGCGGCGGCATCGTTGCCGAGGAGGACGGATTCAAGTTGCTGCTGGGCAATTGTTTCACGGTCTGGCTCAAGGCGGCGCCCGAGGAACACATGGCGCGCGTGGTCGCGCAGGGCGACCTGCGGCCCATGGCCGGCAACGAGGAAGCGATGGACGACCTCAAGCGCATCCTGGCCGCGCGCGAGCCCCTGTACCGCAAGGCCGACGCCGTGGTCGACACGTCCGGCCAGACAACGGAGGCGAGTCTCGCCAAGTTGCGGGGCCTCGTTGTTGCTTGAACCACATGAGCCGACCCCTGGGAGCACACATGGAAGCAGCACCAAGCCCCGCCACCGCCGGTACCGACCTGGTCGATTACCAGACCCACCCGGAGCGCTACGCCCACTGGCGCCTGCAGTTCGACGCACCGGTGGCCACGCTGGTGCTCAACATCAAGGAGGACGGCGGCATCCGCCCGGGCTACAAGCTCAAGCTCAACTCCTACGACCTGGGGGTCGACATCGAGCTGCACGACGCCCTGCAGCGCATCCGCTTCGAGCATCCCGAGGTCCGCAGCGTGGTGGTCACCTCGGGTCGCGAGCGCATCTTCTGCTCCGGCGCCAACATCTTCATGCTGGGCCTGTCGAGCCACGCCTGGAAAGTCAATTTCTGCAAGTTCACCAACGAGACGCGCAACGGCATCGAGGATTCCAGCCGCCACTCCGGCCTCAAGTTCATCGCCGCCTGCAACGGCACCACCGCCGGCGGCGGCTACGAGCTGGCGCTCGCCTGCGACGAGATCGTGCTGACCGACGACCGCTCCTCTGCCGTCAGCCTGCCCGAAGTGCCCCTGCTCGGCGTGCTGCCGGGCACCGGCGGGCTGACCCGGGTCACCGACAAGCGCAAGGTTCGGCGCGACCTGGCCGACATTTTCTGCACCACCACCGAGGGTGTGCGCGGCCAGCGTGCCGTGGACTGGCGCCTGGTGGACGCGGTCGTCAAGCCGCAGCAGTTCGGCGACTACGTCAAGCGCCGTGCCCTGGAGCTTGCCGCTCAGAGCGAGCGGCCGCACGACGCCAAGGGCGTGACGCTGACTGCGCTGGACCGCAGCATCGACAGTCGCGGCTATCACTACGAGTTCGTCGATGTACAGCTCGATGTCAAGGCGCGCCAGGCCGGCATCACCGTGAAGGCGCCGCAGGCGGCGCAGCCGCAGGACGTCGCCGGCATCGCGGCCCTTGGTGCGAACTGGTGGCCGCTGAAGATGGCGCGCGAACTGGACGATGCGATCCTGATGCTGCGCACCAACCAGCGCGAACTCGGTACCTGGCTGCTGAAGACCGCCGGCGATGCCGGGCAGGTGCTGGCGGTCGATACGGCGCTGACCAAGCACCGCGACCATTGGTTCGTGCGCGAGACGATCGGGATGCTGCGCAGGACACTGGCACGCCTGGACGTGTCGTCGCGCACCCTGATTGCGCTGATCGAGCCGGGCTCGTGCTTCGCCGGCACACTGCTGGAGCTGGCGCTGGCCGCCGATCGCAGCTACATGCTGGACGCGGCAGACGGCGGGCCCCGGGTCACCGTATCCGACCTGAACTTCGGCGCCTATCCGCGCGTCGATGGGCTGGCCCGCGTGCAGTCGCGCTTCTACGGCGAGGCCAAGGCGGTGAATGCGGTGCAGGCCGCCACCGGCCGCAAGCTCGCTGCACGCGAAGCCCTCGATCTGGGGCTGATCACGGCAGCGCCGGACGAGCTGGACTGGGCCGACGAGATCCGCATCGTGCTGGAGGAGCGCGCCAGCATGTCGCCCGATGCCCTCACCGGCATGGAAGCCAACCTGCGCTTCGGAGTCACCGAGACCATGCAGACGCGCGTGTTCGGCCGCCTGTCGGCCTGGCAGAACTGGATCTTCATCCGCCCCAATGCCGTGGGCGAGTCGGGTGCCCTGAAGGTGTTCGGGACCGGCAACAAGGCGCAGTTCAACTGGGAACGGGCGTAAAGGCGGCCGCGCGCCGACCCGTCCGGCAGGTCGATCCATCAGGAGCCAATCGATGAGTGTCAATTACAGCGAGAAGATCCCGAACAACGTCAACCTGTCCGAGGACAAGACGCTGCAGCGCGCGCTGGAGCACTGGCAGCCCGAATTTTACGAATGGTGGAGCGCGATGGGACCCGAGGGCTCGCACAACTTCGACGTCTACCTGCGCACGGCGGTCAGCGTGGATCGCGACGGCTGGGCCCAGTTCGGCTACGTCAAGATGCCCGACTATCGATGGGGCATCTTCCTGAACCCGGCCGACGCCGGGCGCAAGATCCATTTCGGCGAACACAAGGGCCAGCCGGCCTGGCAGGAGGTGCCGGGGGAGCACCGCGCCAATCTGCGCCGCATCATCGTGGCGCAGGGCGACACCGAACCGGCCTCGGTCGAACAGCAGCGCCACCTGGGTCTGAGCGCGCCGTCGCTGTACGACCTGCGCAACCTGTTCCAGGTCAACGTGGAGGAAGGCCGTCACCTGTGGGCCGCGGTGTACCTGCTGCAGCGCTACTTCGGGCGCGACGGTCGCGAGGAGGCCGAAGCCCTGCTGCAGCGCCGCTCGGGCGATGCCGACAACCCGCGCATCCTGGGCGCCTTCAACGAGCGCACGCCGGACTGGCTGTCGTTCTTCATGTTCACCTACTTCACCGACCGTGACGGCAAATTCCAGCTCTGCGCGCTGGCCGAGTCGGGTTTCGATCCGCTGGCCCGCACCACGCAGTTCATGCTGACCGAGGAAGCGCATCACATGTTCGTGGGCGAATCGGGCGTGTCGCGCGTGATCCAGCGCACCAGCCAACTGATGAAGGAGCACGGCGTCGAGGACCCGGCCCGCGTTCGCGCCCTGGGCGCGATCGACCTGCCGACGATCCAGCGCTACCTGAATTTCCACTACAGCGTGACGATCGACCTGTTCGGTTCCGATCAGTCGTCCAACGCGGCCAGCTTCTACAGCAGCGGACTGAAGGGCCGCTACGAGGAGACCAAGCTGGGCGACGATCACGTATTGAAGAACGACACCTACAAGGTGCTCGAGCTGGCCGGCGACCGGCTGCTGGAGAAGGAGGTGCCGGCGCTGCTGTCGCTGAACGAGCGCCTGCGCGACGATTACATCAAGGATTCGATCGGCGGCGTCGAGCGCTGGAACAAGGTGATCGAGAAGGCGGGCGTAGCATTCCGACTGAGGGTTCCGCACAAGGCATTCAACCGCAAGATAGGCACCTTCGCCGGAGTGCGTGTGTCGCCCGACGGACGCGTGTTGCCGGAAGCCCAGTGGCAGGCCAACGTGCGCGAGTGGTTGCCGAGCGAGCAGGACCGTGCTTTTGTCGCTTCGCTGATGGGCCGGGTCGCCGAGCCGGGCAAGTTCGCGGGCTGGATCGCGCCGCCGGCCACTGGCATCAACCGCCAGCCCGTGGATTTCCAGTACGTCCGTTTCAATTGACGACATAACGAAGGGTGGGC
>Ga0179592_10000423_pt1 | contig 16725 bp, 19 predicted proteins | sample CZODoug2_1_08_16_FD_148623 | JGI IMG/M metagenome (GOLD analysis project Ga0179592, IMG submission 148623) | Vadose zone soil fungal communities from Angelo Coast Range Reserve, California, USA - CZODoug2_1_08_16fungal (Illumina Assembly) | ecosystem: Environmental > Terrestrial > Soil > Vadose...
TCGCGCACTGCGCCGCTAGGCGTCGACCGTAATTCCTAAGTGTCGACCTCCGAGACGGGTTGACAGAAAAGCGCGCATATCCTATCGTATAAAAGATACGAGGTTGACTATGAGATTGGCTAAGAGCTTCTCCATTGAAGCGGATATCAACGAATACGTCGATGAGACGAAGGGCGGACGTTCGGCTAGCGAGCGCGTCAATGAGCTGCTCCGGCTCGCCATGGTTCAGGAGCAATACCACAGACTGGAAGCGGAAGCGGCGGAATTTTTTGGCGACACAAAAGTGGACCGGGCAGAGGCCAAGGCATTTCAGAAGGCATCGCTTCGGGCATTTGGCAGGGATTAATGGCGGCTGCTCCATCGAGCTGGTATCCCAAACGGGGTGAGGTATATATCGTTCAATTGGATAAACCTCGTCCTGCTATCGTGCTTTCCGTTGACCCCATCAACAAATTTGCGTTGGATGTTTGCGTAGTCGGGATCACGACCGTCGAGCGCAAGACATTTAGCATGCGTGTCCCTATTAAGAAGGGTGATGCCAAGTTGAACTTTAATTGTTGGGCGAAGTGCGATCAGGTCACGACTCTCGAAAAGACACTACTTAAGTACCCGCCCATCGGTGTGCTCTCGGCCGACGTATTTGCGAGAATCGAGGAGCAGGTCAAGATCTGTTTGGGACTCATGTGAAAGCCGGGGAGCGATCGCGTTAGGCTCGCCTCGCAGCTGAAGTCGGACACCTCGCTCGGGTACACACTCCGGGCGAGGTTTTTATCGAGGAAGGACGCGATCATTGGAAAGTCAAAATGTGTCTATCTTTGGGAAGTCAAAAGGCATCCAACTTTCGGGGTTATAGTCTGCAATTGGTGTTGTACCGCGGAGATAACCGACAATTGTTGACGGACTCCAGGGGCCAAAGCCCACGGAATCTCAAGGCCTTGCGCCGCGCTAAAGCTCTTGGCTCCTCGTGTGAAATACAAGAAATTTCCGGGACACGCAACTAGCTGTATCAAATCTGAACCAAAGGAGAATCTCAATGCCAACCCTAACTGTCGGGAAGGAAAACTCTGGGGACATCGAGCTCTATTATGAAGACCATGGTAACGGTAGTCCGGTCGTGCTCGTGCACGGCTGGCCGCTGAGCGGCGCCTCCTGGGAAAAGCAGGTGCCGGTGCTGCTGGAGGCCGGCCACCGTGTGATCATGTATGACCGCAGGGGATTCGGCGAGTCGAGTAAGCCGGCGACCGGCTACGAATACGACACCTTTGCCGAGGACCTGCACAAGCTCGTGACGACCCTCAATCTTCATGAGGCGGCGTTAGTGGGATTTTCGATGGGCGGCGGCGAGGTGGCCCGCTATCTGGGCAAGTACGGAAGCAAGCGCGTGAGCAAGGCGGTGTTTATCGCCTCGATTCCGCCCTTCCTCCTGAAGACCGCCGACAACCCCGAGGGGGTGGACGGAGCTGTTTTCGAGGGGATCAAGAAAGGGATTGCCGCGGACCGGCTGGCGTTTCTCTCCCAGTTCCTCTCGAATTTCTACAACGTAGACGTTCTGCGCGGGAAACAGATCAGCGACCAGGCCGTTCAGCTCAGTTGGAACATCGCCGCCGGTGCCTCACCCAAGGGCACACTGGATTGCGTCTCGGCGTGGCTGACCGACTTCCGAAACGATCTCAAAAAGATTGACGTACCCACACTGGTGGTTCACGGCGATGCCGACCGGATTCTCCCCTTGGCGGCCACAGGAAAGCGCACACAGGAGTTTGTGAAAGGTAGCAAACTGGTGGTGGTGGAAGGCGGACCGCACGGGCTGACTTGGACGCACGCAGAAAAAGTCAACCGTGAGCTGCTCGCGTTTCTTGGGCAGGGAAAAACCGCGCAGAAGAAGGCTGCGACCACGTAAGCGAGCAGACGGGCGCGGATTAGGCGAGGAAACACCCGTCGCGTGCAAGGCGCGCGATGGAGAAGAGGTCCGCACGTCCGCGACCATGACGGATGGTTCCGCCAGCAGGTCAAGAAGGGTTGGACCAACTCGACCCTGCGGGAATTACTGTCTCACGATCAAATAGAGGACCGAATTAAGCAGATGTTTCGCTCGTAAATGCAGATCCGCTGATGGCCTGCCGCTGAAGACCTTTCCGCATAATTGAGTACATACGCCAAGAGAATCCCTGGGTGACGCTCTGACTTGCGCGGAAAGCAATCAGGAAGAGAGATTCCTCTCTTTGCAGGCCGACCCTTTCACAGGAGTGCAAGGGGAACAAAAGCCGGGCTGCTCCGTTATAGACGGAATGACGGGATCGGGGCGGCGTGATGGAAGGAAAAAAAGTACTTGACATATTCCCATATGGGAATGTAATGTCGGCTCATGGCACGAGCAGCGACAACCTCGGATGCGTTCAATGCGGTGGCGGAGCCACGGCGGCGGGCAATCCTGAACTATCTTGCACTGCAAGAACGGCCTGTGGGGGAGATCGTGGATTCGCTGGGGCTGGAGCAGCCGTCGGTTTCGAAACACCTGCGCGTTTTGCTCGAAGTGGGCCTCGTCAATGTGCGGCGCGACGGCCGCCACATGCTGTATCGAACGAACGCGGAAGCGATCCGGCCCCTTCACGAGTGGACGGAAACGTTTGAGCGATACTGGCGTCATCAATTAAGCCGCGTCAAGGAACGCGCCGAGCACAAAAGCAATCCGTCAACCAACGCGGGACCGGATTTCACTTCAAGGAGGAAAAATGATCACGACAGCAACAAGAATTGAGGATTTGACGCTGGGCATCACAGAAGAAATCCGCGTGCGCGCGCCGCTGGAGGCGACGTTTGCGGCGCTGTTGGAGCAACTCGGACCGTTCAACGAAACGACTGAAGACAAACCCATGCCGATGAAGCTCGAGGCGTGGCCAGGCGGCAGATGGTACCGCGACCTGGGCGACAACAACGGGCACTTCTGGGGAGTGGTGCAGGCCATCAAGCGGCCGACGTTGCTCGAGATTACGGGGCCCTTGTTCATGTCCTATCCGGTTGTGTCGAATCTGCAGTACCGCTTGAGCGAGATAGATGGCGGAACGCTGATCGCTTTTCATCACACGGCGCTTGGGCTGATTTTGGAAGAACACCGAAAAGGAGTCACGGGGGGCTGGAAGCATATCCATGAAGGTGTTCGGAAGCGGGCGGAGGCCTCGCGTTTGCGGTGAACGGCGACGCGGTTGGCGTCGTCCCGGCGACGGGAGCAAGTTATGTGTCCATTTTGCATGGCCAGCGCAGCGCTGATGGCCGGCAGCGTGCTGTCGGCGAGCGGATTGACCGCGCTCGTGGTCAAGAAGCTTGGCGCGAAGAAGGGCATAAAGAAATTATTCCAGAAGTCAAATCCAAAGGAGGAAACATGGGCGAAGTAACGAACGAACAAGTTAATTTGATGTTGCGTCTGTATGAGGACCGGCGCGAGCCCCGGCTGCGCGAGGCGCGTGATTGGTTCTCGGCCAACTTCCACGTGAAAACTGCGGACGACTTGATGCGCGTGTGTCCTCCCGGCAGCAAGGAAAACACCTACATGCGCATGGTGCTCGGTTATTGGGAAATGGTGGCGAGCATCGTAAACCGCGGCCTTATCGACGAAGACTTCTTCTTCGAAAGCAACGGGGAGCAATGGGCCGTCTGGGAACAGGTGAAGCCGGTGATTGGAGCGTGGCGCGCGATGTTCAGCAGCCCGCACTTCCTCGGCAATCTGGAAACACAGTGCAAGCGCCTCGAGGCTTGGAGAGAAAAGCGCAGCCCCGGGTCCAACGATGCCATTCGCAAGGTGCTCGCGCAAATGCAGCAGGCAACGCAAGCACCCAAGGCACAGGCCGCGAGCAATTAGAAGTTCAGGCTCGAAATTCACTCTATTTTCGGGGAACGGCTAGTGAATGCGGGAGTTTGTTTGGGCAAGATACCACCGGACTCCCGCATTCACTGAGCGCACTTCCTGCTACGGAATTCGTGGCGTCATCTGGCTTTCTACGAGAGTGGACAATCATAAAAGGAGAACTAGGCATGACAAAGAGCGCGATGGAACATTCGAAAGTTGTGTCGCAAACGAGATGGCTTGAGGCGCGTAAGGAGCTGTTGAAGAAGGAGAAGGAGTTCTCCCGGCTGCGTGATCAACTGAGCGAGCAACGCCGGGAACTGCCCTGGGAGAAGGTAGAGAAGGCATACACGTTCGATGGGCGGAAAGGTAAGGAATCGCTGGCCGATCTTTTCGGCGGCAGGAGCCAGCTAATTGTGTATCACTTCATGCTCGGTCCGGACTGGAAGGAAGGTTGCCCGAGCTGCTCGTTCATTTCGGATCACATTGACGGCAGCATGGTGCACCTGGCGGCGCGAGACGTCAGGCTGGTGGTGGTTTCGCGAGCGCCACGGGCGCAGATCGAGGCATTCAAGAAGCGGATGGGCTGGCGGTTCCATTGGGTGTCGTCGAATGCGACCGACTTCAACTATGACTATCAGGTGTCCATGACCAAGGAGGAGCTGGAGAAAGGCCAGGTGTACTACAACTACTCCATGCAGAAATTTCCAAGCGAGGAACGGCCTGGCACGAGCGTGTTTTACAAAGATGGGGCCGGCAACATCTTCCACACCTATTCAAGCTACGCTCGCGGGCTGGACATACTCATCGGGGCCTACAACTGGCTGGACCTTACGCCAAAAGGGCGCGACGAAGCAGGGTTGAAGCACGGCATGGCGTGGGTGCGGCACCATGACAAGTATGGCGAAAACTACGAAGTGGACTCGAAGGCGGTGTACGTGCAGCCCGCTAAGGTCTAGAACTCCACCGGCGATTGCTGCGAGCAAATCTGCTGGTGAATCTCTCTGGCTTCTTCGAAGCTATAGCGAGCGCCTTGGGCGGCAACTCAGACGCAGCGCATCTGCTAGGGGAACCAGCTGGCCGCGTTGCCGCCTAATACTTCAGAAGGCTCACCCTTTTGGGGCGTAGTAGCCTTTGCGGGCGAGTACCTTAAGGTCGTGCTCGGTTGTTTCCACTTTGACTTTGCGGAATTTTCCGTCCTGGGCCGAGTTGGTCGGATAGTACCCCAGCGTATACTGGCTGCGGAGCTCCTGGGAAATTTCGTCAAAGGCTTCCATCAATTTCTTCTCCGACCGAACGGAGATCATGCGTCCGCCGGTCTCCTCCGCGAGTTTGTGCGCTACGCCGGGGTTGCCGCCATAGCGCGGGTCCGCCACCAGCAGAATGTGAATCACCGTGTCCGTTCGCTGAGCCGCTTCAATTGCTTCGTCCAGTTTCACTTTGCTGCCCTCATCCTGCGCATCAGTGACCATCACAATTGCTTTCCGCCCGGCTTCCGTGGCGAGCTTTTCGCCGCACGCCAGGTAAATGGCGTCGTAAAGGGCCGTGCCCGTGATTTGCCGCGATCCGATCGGCCCGGGATTTCCGCCCATGGATCCCTGGTCCGGCACGTTGATTCTGCTTTTTCGAATGGCGCGCTCCAGTTGGCCGCGCTCGTCCGTGAAATCCGAGAGCAGATCGACATTGGCATCGAAGGACATCACCAGCGCTTCATCGCCCTTGCGGATGATGCGGCCGATGAACTGGCTCCCCGCGTCCTGAATGGCGCTAAGCATGTCCTGCTCGCTGCCTGAGGTATCGAGCAGCAACGCCAGCGTGATCGGCAGGGCCACCTCTCTCGAAAAGAAGGCGATTTTCTGTTCCTGATTGTCTTCGGAAATCCTGAAGTCTTCCTGCTTCAGAGTGGGCATGATCCTTTTGTTCTTATCGCGCACGGTCGCAAACAGGTTCACGAGGTTTACTTGTGACTTGATCGTGCCGCCTTGTGGGGCAGGCTCCTGGGGCATGGCCGGAAGGCCCAAAATCACCGCAACCGTTGCCGTCACGCATTGCATCAAAAGCTTGTGCATCGAACGCATGTATACTTTCCTTGGCGAGAGATGCCCGGCCGGAAAAACCCCGCGGGGGTACTGCCGCTCTGTAGGATGCTGCGAAGCGGTGCGATGGATGCGTGGCCGAAATCGTTCGCGCGGATAATTTCAATACGAAGTTTGGCTTGAGGACTATGAAAAGTCTACGAAAAACGGTGTTGATGGCGGCGGTACTGCTACTGGCCGCGTCTATCGCTTCTCCTGCACAGGATACGCCATCCTCCCCGCAACAGAGCGGCGTGCAGACGAGGATCAGGATTCCGGTGGATCAAGTTATCGTCCCCGTGACGGTGAAGGACGTGGGGGGAAGGCTCGTCCCAGACCTTCGGCGGGACGAATTTCGCATTTTTGAAGACAACATCGAGCAGAGAATCGCCTCCTTCCGGGCGGATGTGGTTCCCATTTCCATGGTCGTGCTCATCGACAACGATCTGAAATCCAAGGACGCCAAGCAGGTTGGGGACAGCCTTCGTGCCATTGTTGCCGGCCTGAGCCTCAACGATGAAGCCTGGGTATGCCGCTTTGACCAGTTCTTCCACCCGGGCAAGGGTTTCATCAGCGACCAGGACAAACTGCTCACCGAGCTGAAGCGCACGCATCTCGACGAGCAAACTTCCGCTGGTCCTTCGAGTCCAGCCATCAATAACGGCCCCTCGATCAACGGCCACTCCGCAATGGGGGACGCGCCGAACATCGCGGGAGGACTTGCGAACATCAAGGGCCAGCCGACCAAAGCGCTGGACGACGCGGTGTATGCCGCGGCTCAGTTGTTGAAGGATCGCGACCGCGAACGCCGCAAGATTATTTTCCTGATTTCGGATGGCGTGAACGGGGCCAAATTCAATGTGAATAACTACGATACGGTGCTGAAGGAACTGTTGCGCTATAACATTGCGGTTTATGGTGTCGGCGTGGGCAGCGCTTTTTTCGAGCGGCGATTCGAACGGCTTTCCAAATACGCTCATGACACGGGCGGCGACGTCTACTATGGTTTGAAGAGCCGGGCGATGGAGGAGCTGTATTCCAGGGTCACGGAGGAGGCTCGCAACCAGTATACGCTGGCCTACGCGCCTAGCGGCACGGACCGCGGCGTGGAATACCATTCCATCGAGGTTCGTGTAAGGCGCGAAGGGCTGACCATCCTGACCCGTGAGGGTTACTACGCCGGGGCCACCCCGAGATAGCCGATTTTTCTCTTTCACTGCAAATTGTCTTGACTCTTGCGCGCGCCGCCCGTATATGGAGTCAAGGCGAGTGGCAGGCCGCGAGGCCGTCATCCGCTGAATCTGAGGAGGAAGTTCGAATGAAGAAAAAGGGCAAGAAGGACGAGAAAAAGGGGCCGAAAAAAGGGAAGTAAGACGTCTCCAACAGGATTCGACAGCTCGGGCGCCCTGACGCAGGTTGGGGCGCCCTTTCTTTTACCGGGCAACTGCTGATAAACGCGATTCCATCAGCTCTTGGCCGCCGGTGTTGCTTCACCTGCTCCTGGTAATCCTTCCAGCGCGCGTTCGCGAAGATAGAGAAACATCGGCCAGCCAAAACTCACTCCGATTGCGAATACACCCGCAACTGGTAGCCATAAGAGTCGCATGCCAAGTCGCCTGCCTTCCACCATGATGAACATCAGCAGGACCACGGCCGAAACCAAAACGTCCAATCCGAAGAATGCGCTTATTTTGTTGGCGAAGAGTTGCCGGATCAGAAGCCCGATATTCGGTCCGTGTTCGATGATCCACGGGATGAATTGCGAGTAGGGGAGCACAGCCCCGAGAACGCAAAGGAACAAATAGATATTTTTGCGATTCACAGGATATTCTCCAATTCGTCGAGCGTTGGGAGGTTCACAGAAACTTTTTCAAAATTTGCTCAAGCGCTCAGGGCTTCTTCGTGTGCCGGGCAAATGGGCTTGTAGGCGCAATTGCGGCAGACGAAACCTCGTTTCGCTGGGAATTCTCCCGCGCGAATGTCCGCTGCGGCTTCTTGCACGACTCTTTGTGCTTCATCCAATTGCTTGGCGTCCCGAGTGGTTTCCTGCCGCTGATTGTTCTGCAAATAATGAAACACCAGCCGCACGGGTTCCAGCTCCAAAATCTCCTTCACCGCCAGCGCATACAAGCTCAGTTGTAAGTCTTTTTTGGCATCCGCATCCTTTTTCGGACGTCCCGTCTTGTAATCGACGATTTCCACGGCCCGCTTGTTCCCCAGCGCATTGATTTGGTCGATGCGCCCCTTGATGATCACGTTGTTGTCGAGGGGCAATTCGAATGTCTTCTCCTGCTCCAACGCTTGCGGGAGTTCCGCCATCATGCCCGCATGAAACGCTCGCAACTGCTCCAACCCGTCCTTCTTGTATTCCTCTTCCTGATATTCATCTTCAAATCCCTTCGAATTCCATTCCGTCTCAAGGATTCTTTGCACTTCGTCGAAAGGCAGCTTCACTCCCTTACGCAATTGATCCACAAAACGCTTGATCGTCGTGTGCATCACGGCCCCAAAAGTCATCGCCGCTTTCGGCCCTTCCCGCAGCGACCACAAATACCCGAACAGATACTTTTGCGGGCAGGTCCGGTAGCCGCTCAGCGCCGAAGGGCTGAGCGTCAGCGGCTCCGGTGACGGCGGATGAAACTCCTCCGCCCAATCCGCGACACGCGAAAAGATCTTTGCCGGCCCCTCCGCGGCGCGGAAGAGCGACGCATCTTCCCAATGGTCTTCCGTTGCCCGATCCTCCTTTCCCGCAGCAGGTAGCTTCGGCATGATTTGGCGCACGTCCTGCCGCTTTATCGCCGGTTCCATCACGATGTCCTCGATGAACACCGGCACTTTTCCTTTTTTCTCCGTCACCGTCGTGATGGTCAGCCGTTCTTCCGCGCGCGTCAGCGCCACGTAAAACAGCCGCCGCTCTTCCTGGATATGAAACTGCTCCGCGGGGCTGCCCTCTTTCATGAGTTCCATCGGGAATTCGAACACACGGGACCTCTCGGTTGCGGGAAAGGCGCGGTTGTTCACGCGCAACAGAAACACCTGCGGAAACTCCAGACCCTTCGCACCATGCACGGTCATCAACTGCACCGCGTCTACCGGCGCGTCGTCTTCCAGGCTCACCACTCCGCCGGCCTGAGCGTAGTAATCCAGATATTCGATAAACTCCGCCAGGCCACGCGTTTCGCTTTTCGGTTCCCACTCCTTCATGAATTCCACCAGCCGCTTGACGTATTTTCGGTCCTGTTCCTTCGCGCGCTGCGGTATCTCCAGCCACTCCGTCAGAGCTCCTAGAATCTCCCGCGCCGTGAAGCGCTTCAGTGTTTTTCTCTGCGAAGAAACAAATTCCACCAGTTGCCTGAGCGCCGCCTGCGAGCGGTCGAAAGCCAATTTCCCCTGGGGCACTTGCAGAAGGTCGTAGATGGCCTTCTTCTCCTTTCGCCCACGCGTGGCCAGGCGCACCAAATCCTGCGCCTCCAGGTGCCATGCCGGGGCGGCCACCACGCGCGCGCAGGCAATGTCGTCATACGGCGCGGCGATTAGCCTGAGGTACGCGAGCACGTCTCTCACCAGGGGATGCTCCAGAATGGAAAGTCTCGTGATTACAAACGGAATCTTTCGCCGCGACAGCTCTTCCACGAGGTGATCCCGGTGCGCGTGCTGGCGGTACAGCACGGCAAAATCCTTCCAGCGCCGCCCCGCTCGATGAATGCGCTCGAGTTCGCTTGCCACCCATCGTGATTCTTCTTCTGGAGTTGCCAGCTCCACGATGCGGATCTTTTCACCCGGAGGTTTGTTTGGAGAGAGAACTTTCTTTGGAAAGTCGGCGCTCACCGTGTTTTGTCCGATCACCAGCATCGCCACGCGCAGGATGTTTGGTGTCGAACGATAGTTCTCCGTCAGCGCCACGCGGAACGGCGCGGAGTCCTGGCCTTCCTTCCATCCCGCAAATCGCTCCAGGAACAATTTGAAGCTCCCGAAAGAAGCTCCGCGGAACCGGTAAATCGCCTGGTCGTTGTCGCCGACCGCGACGATATTCCTCGCCGGCCCGGCCAGGAGCTCCAGCAAGCGGAGCTGTGCGATGTTGGTATCCTGGAATTCATCCACGAGGATGTAGCGATATTTTTTTTGCAGCGCTTCGCACAGTTGTGCATCACGCTCCAGCAAGCCAACCGCTCCGGTAATCAGCGAGCCAAAGGAGACCCGTTTCTTTTCGCGCAGCAGTTCTTCGCTGGCGCGGTACGCGCGTGCCAGCTCCTGCTGTAACGCCACTGTCTCCAGGCGTTCCGCGAGAGTGTCTTCGTCCAGAGTTTCCCGCTCGGCTTCAAGGCGCGCCGCCAGCCCGGCCGCATAGCGCTGGTAATCCTCGCCGGACACCAGTTCGTCTTGGCAACGCGAGAAAAACTCCACGAAATCGTTTAGGAATTGCCCGGGATCGGCCAATCTCCTGTATTTCTCCAGACGCAGCCGCCGCAGGTTGCGCCGCAGCAGGATCCAATGATCGAACTCGTCCAACATCAACCGTCGCGGGTCGGCCTCCGCCAGCAGCGTTTCACAGAAAGAATGAAACGTCGCCAGCGTCACGGCTTTGCCGCGCTCGCCCGTAGCTTTCACCACGCGCGCTTTCATCTCACCGGCCGCCTTTTTCGTGAATGTCAGTCCGAGAATATTTTCGCCGGAGAGCGTTTCATCCGATTGCAAGAGGTGGCGGATGCGTTCCGTGATGACGCGCGTCTTTCCGGTCCCTGCGCCGGCAATGACTAGCAGTGGTCCTTCGCCGTGGTTGATCGCGCGCCGCTGCGCCTCATTGAACTTCAGTCCGCTCTCTTCAAGCGGCTCCATGTCGAAAAGCGTCGGCATCATTCAAGAAGCGTAGCGGATTTCAGGGCGAAGAGGAAACAAGCCCTATTTTTTTAGCTCAATGCGGATCGAACGGGGTTTGGGATCATCGAAGAAATAACAGTTAACGGCGTCTTTTATCATTCCTTCTAATTCTTCCCAGGTATCGCCTTGAGTAAAAATAGATTCCGTCAGACACTCGGCGCAATACCCGCCGTCTGACTCTTGTGTTACGCGGAATACAAGCTCCACCTCGCTGTCCATTGTCTGCTCCTGCTACCGCTGCGACTTTTCGCCTGCGGCAACTTGCCGGTTGAACTCAGCTGATTTCTTTTTCGGGATAGTGAGTGTTTGCCACTTGTCACCGGCAAAGTGCCGCGCAAGATAAACAATCTGCCCTACGTGATAAGAATAGTGCGCAACCTGGCGGTTGATGGCCTGCATCACCGAATGCGGTTCAGTGCGAATGGTTATTGTTCGCGTCAAATCTGCATCGTTCAGTGGTTCCAACGCCCCGAACAGAAGTTTCCACCCGCGTTCCCACATCTCCATCAATTCCATTCGGGTTTTTGGCGGCGCTTCGAATTCGAAGTCGCGATTGCGATCGGGCTTTTCTCCATCGCTTGTTAGAAAATCGGTCCAACGCGAACGCATGTTTCCCGCAATGTGCTTCACGATGACGGCGATCGAATTGGATTCGGTGTCGAGAGTCGTGAACAGCGCCTCCTCGGGACATTGGGCTATCGCGCGCTCGCCAAGTTTCTTGTAATAGCGAAAGACATCAATAGAATCTTTCAAGTAAGACGTGGTAAATTGGTGCGCCATACCGCCATTCTGTCCCATCTTCGCGGGCTGTCAAGCCCAGCGGCGAAGGCCCGCTCCGGTGAGACAAATTCCGGGAGACCTATTGCAGGGTTCGCGCAACTAAGCAGGGCAGAGCCAACGGGCGTGGAGACGGGAGCTGGAGTGGTTGAAAGCTCTGCTTGACAATTCGCTTTTTGTTCGCCTCGTATCGGTGCGCCCCAATCTCGAATTCCGCAAGGGAGGAAGTCATGACCATTGGAAATATGATGCTTGGTGAGTTCGACCAAGAGATGCAGAACACCCGCAAAGTCCTGGAACGCTGTCCCGATGAGAAGTGGAACTGGAAGCCACACGACAAGTCGGGAACTGTCGGTTGGTATGCAGGCCACATCGCTACGATGCCCGGTTGGACCGCGGTGACGCTCAATACCGAGCAACTCGATTATGCACCAGTGGGTGGTCCGGCCTACAAGCCACCCAAAATCGAAAACCACAATCAGGCACTCGCCGAATTTGACAAGAACGTCGCGGAAGCCCGTGCCGCGCTTGCGGGCGTGAGTGATCCGGAAATGCTGAAGAATTGGAAGCTGCTCGCTGGCGGCAAAGAGATTTTCACAATGCCACGTGTAGCTTGCATTCGAGGGATGGTGCTTAACCATCTTATCCACCATCGCGCTCAACTCACGGTCTACTTCCGTTTGATTGGTGTTCCTGTGCCGGGCCTCTACGGTCCGAGCGCCGATGAAGCTCAGGCAGGTGCAGCCGGAGCCGCCGCGAATTAGCATCGCTTTCCGGGGGCGGAGTATTCCGCCTCCGGAGTTTTTCCCGCCGCAGCCTCCTTCCTCGCATCGCGGTATAATGAAGCGCGTTGCTCTGCTGGAGGCTCACCATGAGTATCGAAACCCCCGTCATCCTGTCCGCCGTCCGAACGCCAATTGGAAAATTTCAAGGTGGCCTCGCCGGATTTTCCGCGCCGGAACTTGGCGGCAAAGCCGTGTCTGAAGCCATTCGCCGCGCAGGCCTCGATTCGAATCAAATTGACGAAGCTATCCTCGGAAACGTCGTGCAGGCGGGACTCGGCCAAAACCCGGCGCGGCAGGCGGCGCTCAAGGGCGGCTGCGATGCGCGCGTAGCGGCGATGACCATTAACAAAGTTTGCGGCTCCGGACTGAAAGCCGTTGCTCTGGCCGCGCAGGCGGTGCAGCTTGGCGAATCGGAAATTGTCGTCGCGGGCGGCATGGAGTCCATGTCCAACTGCCCGTATCTTCTGCCGCAAGCGAGAACGGGGTACCGCATCGGCGATGGGAAACTCGTGGATTCGATGATCGCCGACGGATTGTGGGACGCTTATGAGAATTTTCATATGGGCATGACCGGCGAGCTCGTCGCCGAAAAATACGGGATCACACGGGAAGAGCAGGACAAGTTCGCAGTCGAAAGCCATCAGAAAGCGGTGCGTGCACGGAAATCGTGCTTCTTCGAAGCGCAGATTCTGTCGATCGCAGTGCCGCAGAAAAAGGGCGATCCGATCGTCATCAAGTACGACGAATCGCCCCGCGAAGACACCAGCATGGAGGCGCTGGCGAAGCTCAAGCCGGCGTTTAAGAAAGACGGCACGGTGACTGCGGGCAACGCGCCCGGCACGAATGACGGCGCGGCGGCATTGATTGTTACCAGCGAGCGGAATGCGTCACGCATGGGTAAGCAGCCGATCGCGCGGATTGTCGCGCAAGCCGTCAGCGGCGTCGAGCCCAAGTGGGTGATGATGGCGCCTGTAGACGCCGTGGAAAAGTTACTGAAGAAAACCGGCTGGGACCGCGACAAAGATGTCGATCTCGTCGAGCTGAATGAAGCTTTCGCCGTCGCCGCCATTGCCGTGACGCGGAAGCTCAAGCTCAATCCTGAAAAGGTGAACGTCAATGGTGGCGCGGTAGCGCTCGGCCATCCCATCGGTGCGAGCGGCGCGCGCATCGTTGTCACGCTGCTCTACGAATTACAGCGCCGCAACCTCAAGCGCGGCATCGCTGCCCTCTGCCTCGGCGGAGGCAACGCCGTGGCCCTAGCCGTCGAACGCTTCTGAAGACACCTGCCGGCATGAAATACTGTCCCCTTTGCGCATCGGAATACCGTCAAGAGTCCGAACTCTGCTCTGCGTGCGGAGCCACGCTTGTGGCTTCTCTCAAAGACGAGGAGGTGCGTGCGAATCCGCCGCGTCTCTTGTGGATTGGCCGGGACTCGCTGGAGTTTGATCTCGTCGCGGCCGCCCTTCGCGATGCGAACATCCCTGCACTTGTGGAAGAGGGACCCACGGGGATTCTGCAGAAATTTCTCAAGTCGGAATCGCAGATTTGCGTTCTCCAGAACGATTTTGAGCGCGCTTTGGGGGTTGCAACAGCAGCGATCGCCGGCCGTGGTGATGGTCACGGGGCTAGCCAAGAGTGCCACCAGTGCGGCGCCGATTGTTCCGCTTCGTTGACGGAGTGTCCCGCCTGTAAGGCCACATTGATTGTGGAGCGCAAGGTCGAAAGAGAGAACTCCGCGTCAACAGAAGCGGCGATTCCACCGGAGTCAAAATATTGCCCGCTCTGCGCCGCGGAATATCCAGCAACTTTCGGGCGCTGCACCGTTTGTGGCGTCGAATTGGTGCAGCGGGGAGTGCGCGGAGAGCCGCTTAGCGAAAGAGCCAAGAACGATCGGCTCGTGGTCATCTGGCGAGGGGGAGATCCGGTAGCCATAAGTGAAGTCGTGAGTATTCTGCGCGGGGCCGCAATCCGGCACCACGTGGAATCTACACATGATTATTTGGTCTTCGGATTAGCCATGCCGCGGCCAAAATATGTGGTGCGTGTTCTGCAGGGCGATGCCGAGAAGGCCAAAGAGCAACTGGCTGGCATCACCGAAAGTCCATTCTTTGGGGCCGAAGCGTCGTCAGGCTTTCCTGAAGAAACCGGGCCGGCGACGCAACGAACCCCGAACCCATGGAATCTGGCGGCCGCGACGGTGGAAATTTGGGCAGGCGAAGACCCAGGTTTGGCGCAATTGCTCGAAGATTGTTTGCGGGAGAACCAGATAGGTCTCCGCCTCGAATGCAGAAAACCGCGGACACTTCATCTTTTGGTGATGCGCTCGGACGAAGCCCCGGCGCGTGAAATCATCCGCGAAGTACTGGAAGCTGCGCCCCCTTCCTAAGACTTTTGATGACTGCCCGTGCTTTGAAGCCTCCGCTAGATGGAATTTTGGGACGAAACTTCAACAACGTCCGCTGCTGCTTTCAGGTCATTTCCGCAAAAGGGACAAAACTTGTCGGTTTCGGCGACTTCGCGCTTGCAGTGCGGGCACGAGGGATGCAAGTTGCATTTGCAGTTGGGGCAGAAGTTGAAGCGTGCGCCAACGCTGTTTCCGCATTGCGGGCAGGGATAGGGCAGCGGCTCGCGCATCAGGAAGTAAATGACAAAACCGATGAACCCCCACGCTGGCAGGAGAATAATCACCAGAATCGTCCACAGGGCAGCGCTCATTCCGCGACGGGAGGCATCGCGGTTGACGTAGGCGAGTAAGAAAATAATGGTCGCCATGCAAAGACTTACCAACGTGACGATTCCTGCCAACGCTAGCGATGCCAGCGCCGGATTGTTCCGCAATTCCCAAGGGAACATTTCATTCCCGTTGGGATTGTGCGCCTGCGCTAGATTCACGGTAGTGGCGATCACCAGCGCAAGTACGTAAAGGATGGCCACAAGCGCCATCAGCCAGCGCGGAATAATCCGAAACTCTTCCCAGAACCTGAGGTTTTCCTTTTTTCGACGCAAGCGGATGAGCCGCTTGCGCTCGTTGAATGAACCTGACACGCGCTGTGAATAATCCGACATCCGTTTCCTCTCTCTCCACTCGTCCGGGTTAGCTTCCCTGGCTCATCCAATCGGGCTCGTCGCCTCTTCGCGAATTTTCCATCAGCAGGACCGCTGCGGCAAAGAGCGCGGGAATGGTCCACCACAAACCGAAGCCGAGTTCCCAAACCAGTTTCGGAACACCGGTGCGCTCGCCGAACCACGCGAAGAGCCGCCAGACATAAGGCGCGCTGGCGATGCCGAATGCCCACGAGAGCGCGCAGGCGAACCAGAGCGTCCGGCGCTTCGGCGCTTGCTCGCGCAATTCCTGGGCGCGCAGGCGCACGCGAAATTGTGTGCGGCTGGCAAGCCCGCTGGGGAGGAGAATCGCCGCTGTGCGCAACCCGCGCAGCGCTTCATCCGTTTGGCGCGCGCGCTCGGCGCATCGCGTGCAATCTTGCAGATGCGAGGCGAGCCAATCGCGCTCGGATTGCGAGATGCCTTCGACGCGCTCCTGCGCGACCAAGTGTTTGGCGCGAGCGTGAGATTCCGGGTTCATGCGGCGCCTCCCTGAAGCGCTCCGCGAAGTGCTTCGAGTCCGCGATACAAGCGCGACTTCACGGTCGAAAGTGGAATGCTGAGCACTCCCGCCATCTCCGCGATCTGCAATTCTTCCTGGAAGCGCAGCACGAGCACCTCACGATAAATCGCGGGGATTTTCTGCAGAGATGCCTGGACGGTTTCTTCATTCTCCTGGCTGAGGAGTTGGTGCAGAGGCGAGGGCTCATTTTCGTTCGCGAGTTGCAAGGGATGTTCCTGTTCGGGATCCGTCAGGGTATCGAGGCTCTGGGGTTTCTTTGTCCTTTGCCAATCAATGACGAGGTGCCGAGCGATGGCGAAGAGCCAGGCTTCGAATTTCGATTTGCCGTCATACTGGTGGCCGCGCTCGAGAACTCGGATCCAGGTTTCCTGAAAAAAATCTTCGGCGCGTTCTCTGCTCCCCGTGACATAAACCAGATAGCGGAACAGGCGGTATTGGTACTGCTCGATCAGGCGGTCGAGCAAGTCCGGGTCGCGCTTCTGCAAGCCGCGCGCGATGGATTTCGCTTCATCGCCCATCAGCGTGGAGAAGAAGAGAGTTGGACCAGTTATGGCCGAAGTCCCAAAGAAGCTGGACCGCTGTGGCGTCAAACATGAGATCGTGGCGCGCATTCTAATGGGTATACGGTGAAGAGAGGAGAAAAGACTCACAGGGCCGCAAAGCATAACTTCGTAGCAAAGGTTGTGTGGTCCCCACCCCCGGGCATTTTGTATGAATATCAAAACAAAGAGGTTGCGAAATTTT
>Ga0179592_10000424_pt1 | contig 16722 bp, 10 predicted proteins | sample CZODoug2_1_08_16_FD_148623 | JGI IMG/M metagenome (GOLD analysis project Ga0179592, IMG submission 148623) | Vadose zone soil fungal communities from Angelo Coast Range Reserve, California, USA - CZODoug2_1_08_16fungal (Illumina Assembly) | ecosystem: Environmental > Terrestrial > Soil > Vadose...
CTCAATGGGCATCGATGAACTTGTAGATTTTTCGCACCCGGCCGGCGCTGAATTCTGTGGGCACTGCGTTCCCCCTCTTGCTTGTGGCCGTAGCTTAACTACTGTCCACAAATCTCTGGGAACTCCAAACGGGGTACAGTCTAACTGAGGAGTTTTGTCCTTAGGAGCGGGCATCCGTCTCCAGCGTTGCTCTTACGGTGCTTAGTCTGGCATTAGGACAATGGTACGCCTTTGCCATTGGTCGAAGACTTCCTGCTCGAGATTGACAAGCTCTTCGGTGCTCAGTTCAGGTCGATCTTTGCAGCGTTTTCGGATCGAACTCGACGCATCCGAGTGCGCCAACAGGCCGAAGAGCAATTGCGATACGGTCTCTCGCACCTCATATACATGTGCGCTAAAGACGCTTTCGATTCCCGTAACGACTTCGCCCGTTTCCAGCCTACGGTGAACAAGCCTGAAAGTCTCCGGTACTGACGGGATTAGATCTAGTAGCGCGAGACTGCCCAGCACAGGTTGTTTCTTTTCGACCAGCCATTCGCCGATCACGAGAGCGTGTAAACCGGTTGTCAAAAAGCAAATGATTGCATCATCTATCGAATCGACAATTGGTTCGGCATCGTTGTTAAATGATGTATTTAGCACAACAGGCACGCCCGTAAGCTTCTCGAACTCCTCGATCAAAGCGTAGAATCTCGCATTGTCCTCTCGGGACACCGTTTGTACGCGCGCTGTGCCATCGATGTGTGTAACGGCGCCGAGCGCTGTGCGATACTGTTCCCTGACCTTACACGCGACCGTCATGAACGGTAACACCGCAGTCCTTTCGGACAAGTCGAAATATTGGGTTATCTTCTCCTGCAATACTGAGGGGGCGAATGGCCGGTAAGCCTCGCGCTTTTTGATCATGCTATTGATCAGGATCTTGTTCTCTGCGGGGCGTGGGTCTGCAAGAATCGATCGATTACCCAATGCGCGTTGGCCAAATTCAGAACGCTCCTGCACCCATCCAATGACATTGCCCGACGCGATCAACTTTGCCGCGACGTCAGTCACATCGGGCAAGTACCGATACTTGACTAGCGCACCCCAAATCCGGAGTCTCCGGCCTATCTGCTCCGTAGAGCCCACATGAGGGCCAAGAAAGATATTACGCATGAATTTCGACGAGACAGGCCGTTCATCTTCTCGCATCACTTGGATGGCAGCCCCTAGCGCGTTACCCGCGTCATGCGGGACCGGAGATACATAAATCTGATCAAAGTGGCCGGAGCGCAAAAGCTTGCCATTCATGCTACAGTTCTGCGCTACGCCACCGGACAAGCATAACTTACGTGCGCCGGTGATCATTTGGGCATCGAGAATAATATGTTCAGCCATGCGTTCAAGGGCCATCTGCAATGCCGCCGCTAGGTCCATGTGCTGTTGCGTGAAAGGCTCGCCCCTGCGCCGCGCGGGTAGGCGGATTCCTGATGCGGCTATAAGAGGTAATGCCTCTTGCATGGAAAGAAACTCTACGACCCCTCTTGGCTGTAGCTTGTATAGCTTCTTAAACAACGAGTCGTAAACGTTCGGATCACCATAGGGTGCAAGGCCCATTACTTTGTATTCGTCGAAGAGCCTGTATCCGAGCAAATGAACACCCGCGAGATAGAACGCGCCGAGCGACTCGGCGGTAGACATGTAGCGTAGGATTCTTATTCGATTTCCGGAGCAATGCGCGATTAGGCCGCCGGAGTTATCGCCTTCGCTATCTAAGGAAACGCATAGCGCGTCAGTGATGCCGGAGGAATACCAAGCTCCGTTCACATGCGCTAGGTGGTGGCGACAAAAACGCAGTTTGCGCGACACATCTACACCAAAATAGCGCGCGAACAGTTGCGAAATCCATTCCCTACCGGCGACTCGTGGCGAAACCGGATCTGATATCGCAGCGTTGAGCAGAGATGAGTCAACACTGTCTTCCGAAAACCCAAGCGCAATAAAGTCTACTTCCGCGAGAGATACATTTGCATGCGAAAGACAATGGCGGATCGCTCGGTAGGGAAACGATCTACAATGCTTTACTCGAGTCAGTCGCTCTTCTTCGACCGCGGCTATGACTTCCCCATTTTTGATCAGAACGGCGGCGCTATCATGAACGTCGACGGCGTGACCGCGCACATTAGCTTCCCAGCTTCCATGCCACCCTAGTATGAACATTTTACCACCGCGATGATTGGTACATGGAGCAGCCCCCTAAAAGACCGGACAGTTCGTATATCTAGACTGAGGAGCACGATCTATGTCCAGAGATATGTCTATGCCCAGTGCACAAGTCGAGGTGTTTGCTGTGCATCGCCGTCGCCTCTACAGTGCCGAAGAAAGCAGATATTGGTCCAAGAGACCCTGCAACCTGGGATGACCATTAGTCTCGTGGCCCTTCCGCATAAGCTCTCTCCAAGTCTGCTGATCCGGAGGCGCGAGTTATCCAGCGGAGGAGCCTTGAGCGCAGTGGGCGCAGATGAGGAAGTGTATTCAAACGCTCAGTCCTATTGAATTTGGGGAGTCACTGAAGGGGGAAGTAGCCGTCGCGGGTTCCAATATAATGAAGCGCTTGCACCAAAGGTCGTATATCTCATCTATTAGTCGCAGACCTGGGATTATAGATAATGAAGCACAAATGGCCAGAATAGAAGTGCCAGGCGAACATGTAGTCAATATCTTAAACAAGTCTTGCGAAATCTCTCGTGTCCCGCCTCCAAATCGTCGCCCATAGTTGGTTTCCAAGGTCCAACTTCGATCAAACTGGCTCTGTTTTAGCTTATAACCAGCGGTCACCTTTATGCTCGCCCTTGTAGAGATGGTCATGTCGGGAATGCGGAAGTGTATTTCCGGAGTTTTGGTGACGATGTAGTCGTCGATAATCAGGTGCGTCAAATCAGTTGTTAAAAAACAGCTTATGGCGTCAGCGATGGAGTCGACAATTGGCTCGTGATTGTTATTGAAGGAAGTATTCAACAAGATGGGTATGCCTGTAATAGCGCCGAATTCACTTAGGAGTTGCCAGTACCTCTCATTATCGGCTCGTCTCACTACGTGGATTCTGGCAGTAGCATCCACGTGCGTTATCGCTCCCAAGCGCGCCCGCCATGACTCTTTGACGGGAACAACCATATTCATGAAAAGGAGATTGTCGGTGGGGCCTGGTGCGTCGAAATAGACGTCCACCTGACCGTCCAGAATTGACGGTGCGAACGGCCGATATCCCTCTCGCTTCTTTATCATTTGATTGATTCGCGCCTTGTTTTCAGCCGGTCGCGGGTCCGCCAAAATACTACGATTACCTAACGATCGCGGTCCAAACTCCGATCGCCCTTGCACCCAGCCAATCACAGAATCCCGCGCGAGCAACTCAGCCGCTTCCCGACAAATATTTTGTGACCTAGCAAAATTCAACATGCAACTCCATTGCATCAATCGTTGTGCAATAGAGTCCGTAGTTGGAAGGGGCGGACCCAGGTAAAGTGTATGCAGCTGCGCTGGCGGCACATTGGGAAAAGCCTTATTCATGGCATAAACCGCTGCGCCTAGCGCGCATCCGGCGTCGTGAGCGGCTGGTTGCACAAAGATGCGCTTGAATAAACCACTATTACGCAGCTTTCCGTTTAAGGTACAGTTGTGCGCGACACCCCCTGCATATGTTAGGCAATCAATTTTTGTGGTGTTTCTAAAGTGCTTTGCTACGTGAAAGACGATTAGTTCAATAGCTTCCTGGAGAGCGGCCGCGAAGTCCTGATGGATTTGGCCAATATGGTCACCCTTTCGCCGAGGCGGAAGATAGTCCTTATTTTTGCTTAATTCTACAAACAGCTCCTCGACGTAGGTCGGCGAAATATAGTACTGGCCGAAGTCCTCTAGGCGATAGATTTGCTGGAATACCCCTCGAAAGCGATTCGGATCGCCGTACGGCGCCAAGCCCATGACCTTGTATTCATCAAACAGATCATATCCAATTAGCTTAATAGCCATCACATACAAATGTCCCAGTGATTGTTCGACAGTCAAATTTCTTAGAATTTCAAAGCCGTCTCTGCCGGCCACACCAACAAGGCCGGACAAAGACTTTCCGTCGCCGCGTCCGCTGTCTCCAGCGCCGTCAAGTACGAGAACGATACTTTTTTCCAGACCAGAGAGGGCGAAGGCGCTCCACGCGTGAGCACTGTGATGAGGGCAGAACTCGAGGCGTGAAGCCACATCGATTCCGTAAGTCTCGAGAAAATTGGTAGAAAAGTAATCGCGGGCAGATCTTAAGGGAACAGTTGTGTCTTCTAGGGAGGCCAATTGTGCATATCGTGTCCCATCCTGCTCAGACAAGTTAATTGCAATGCGATCAATATTCGCCAGCGTTTTGTTGGCGTGCAAAAGACAAAAGTCAATTGCCCGCTTCGGAAATGCGTTGCAGTGCTTGATCCGATTTAAGCGCTCTTCCTCAACTGCAGCGATAATTTCACTGTCCTGAAGCAAAACAGCTGCGGCGTCATGAGCGAAGTTCTGTTCTCTAGAGTATTGCGTCTCCAATGCGGGACCAACATTAATGCCTAGAACCAACATCCGAGTCTCCTTCGAAAATTCGAACATCAAATCGTAGTCTTAGCTATGCATCCGCCTCTTCAATGTTTGCCTACGTATGGAGTGGACCCGATGACGGTGCGCAGTCAATTGTTGGGAAGGCATTTTGGCATTCATAACAAGAGGAAAGCGAGTGTCCTGTACGCGAGCGCAAGCGCCTCTTACACTAACCTCAGTCAAATGAGAGGTCCACCGAGCGGATTTGCTCAGCACCACTTCCGTTGACAATCGCGACGTCACCCGGCATCCAATTCAATGGCTGAGCGGTCTTTAGAGACGAAGAGTTAACATTCATGTCGTGACGGACCCCTCGGAAGCGGTAGACTATGACTCATATTAGCGGAATAACCGTTCATGAAGACCAAGGCGACCGCTGAAGGCCTCCACTCACACCCGTTGGTCAAGCTGGGCGTCCTCGATGCAATCAAGGCCCAATAGACCTTGAATGATCGCAATCCGATTCGTGCGGAGCAATGCCGTACAGCTCACGCAGGTGCCCCTGGATCTCCCGTACGCTCATGCCACGCGCGTACATCGAGATGATCTTCTCATCGAAGCCAGGGAATCGCCGTTGGTATTTTGCTATCAGCTGCGGCTCGAAGCTGCCTTGGCGGTCCCGCGGAATCGACAGCTCGATCGCTTCGTTCTCCGTCAGCACCGTCTTCTTGCTGTAGCCGTTGCGGTGGTTAGCCGCCTTATCGCCCTCTGAAACCTCTTCCTGCGTCGAATCTGCCAGATGATGGTCCATCTCAGCGTTCAGAACGCCTCCAGGCGTCACATCCGTATTGCGTTCCCTGATCCGAGTGGATCAAGGTCTGGCGCGGCCGTCTGCGACGTACTGCCATGATGATGGCATCGAGTACGACTTCGCGGTGAATCGTCGAGCTCACCGACCAGCCGACAATTTTTCGCGAGAACAGATCCATTACGACCGCCAGATAGAGCCAGCCTTCCCACGTCCGAATATAGGTAATATCGGTAACCCAAGCCTTGTTCGGGCGCGTCACGGTGAATTGCCGCTGCAGAATATTTGGAATCAATACCGATGGCTTGGAGACCGCCACGCGCCTGGTCCGGTAGCCATGCAGCGCCCTGAGATTATTCTGGCGCATCAAACGTGCAACACGATGTTTGCTGCATGTTTCACCAGCCTCTCGAAGGTCGAGAAAAACACGCGGGGCACCATAAATGCCATGACTGGCAGTGAAGGAGGCTCGGATCAATCGAAGGAGCCTGGTATCCTCCAAGGATCGATTTGACAGCGGCTTCTTGCACCATGCGTAGAAGCCAGCGCGCGTCACCTCGAGAACCCGGCACATCATCTTTACGCTGTACTGATCTCAATGGGCATCGATGAACTTGTAGATTTTTCGCACCCGGCCGGCGCTGAATTCTGTGGGCACTGCGTTCCCCCTCTTGCTTGTGGCCGTAGCTTAACTACTGTCCACAAATCTCTGGGAACTCCATTTTGGACTTCCCAATATTTCATGGACGCCTCAGCGCCTTGAACCGGCAGCCTCAAACGGCCGGACTGACGCCGCCTCGGTAACTGTGCCGTCGGGACAGCCCACGATCGATCAACGATTCCGGATCAATTACCCGAGCTGCGCCCGCCGGACGGCGACCGCACATGAGGGCATGACTCTCTGTGTTGCCGTCCAATCTCATTTGCAATAATGAACGCTGGCGCGAATCAGCGCTGGGAAGGTCAACCACTGCTAGTCACGCAATATTTGGATTGGCGAATTCGCGCTGCATCCATCAGTAGACCTAGGGCCCACCGATAGACATTGTTTTCCCTTATAGTCTTACGCATCAAAGTCATCCGACGGCGGCGCTCGTCTTCGCCCATGCACATTGCGGTCTCTAGGGAGTCCGCGGACTCAACGACATCGAATGGATTGATCATCACAGCTTCAACGAGTTCGTGGGCTGCACCTGCAAAAGTGCTGAGGATCAGCACACCATCCCCATCGTCGCGTGCAGCAACGAACTCCTTCGCCACTAGATTCATCCCGTCATGGAGGCTATTGACCCAGCAGAAATCGGTGGCCCTATATAATTCAACTACGGTTTGCGGCTCCTGGTACTCATCAATCAGCACAATCGGCCGCCATTTGTCTCTTCCAAACTTCGCATTTATCCGGCTGAGTTCTCGGTGGGTTTGTTGCTGCAGGGCTCGATAGGCGGGCAAATGACCGCGTGAAGGCACGGCGATTTGCAACAGGCTTATCCGGCCTAGATATCTCGGGTTCTTATCCAGCAATGTCTCCAGAGTCAAAAGGCGCTCAATGATGCCCTTCGTAAAATCCCAACGATCGATTGCTAGACCGACCATTACATCAGCACCGATGTCACATCGCCTGCGAACCGCATCACGGCAGATTGAAACGTCGGCAACTTTCTGCTGGCAAATAGGTGGCCACTCAATCGATATCGGATATGGAGCGACACGGCACAAGTGACCCTCAATCGTAATTTTCATTTGTTCGTGGTCGCTCCGACATCCCACGAAGCAATCGACGGTATCAAGAAAGTTTTTACAATGGTTGCGCGTATGAAATCCAATTATGTCAGCCGAAAGCATGTGCAATAGTAGTTCCCGTTTCCAGGGGCACACCGCAAATGTCTCGGGGTTTGGCCAGGGAATGTGCCAGAACAGAACGATCGTGGCTTTAGGTATCCTCGCCCGAATTAGTCCTGGTAACAGTGCAATATGAAAATCCTGAATTAATACGACGGGGCTATCGGTATTCGATTCAGCTGCGACGGCGTCGGCGAAATTCGCGTTTACTTCTTTGTACGTATGCCAATCATTTGCACGAAATACAGGGTTGACATGAGCCATAAGGCAGAGAGGCCACAATCCTTCGTTGCAAAAGCCATTGTAGTAGCCTACCTCTTGAACGTGTGATAGCCACACGCGGCGCAAAGTGTAGGAGGGATCGACAGGCGGTACTCTGATGCGATCGGACTTATCCACCACATCACGATCGGCTGTGCCACTTCCGTGCGCGACCCAGACACCCGCACAGGCACGCATGACTGGCTCGAGCGCAGTTACCACGCCACTCGCTGGGACTTGCACGACGGGACGGCCGCTGCCGTCGTGATTGTGAACATAGGGTTCGCGATTTGACACAACGATTATTTGCGAAGCGCGCAAGTGGTCGCGCACGACTTTCTGCAGGGTCTGCGGCGTCCAGTTTTCGTGAAAATCCATTTCCAGACGCGCTTCCTTCCCACTTTAGCAAACTTCGCGACCGAATCGACGCCAAGCCGCCCTCTAGAGTTGCGGAGGAATCGGTAGCCCTCGAATTTCGCCGATCGGCGCGCTCACCGAGCGCGCAGGTATCCGCAAACCAGGAACTCGACGAACAGTATAGCAAACGATATCGACGTGCCGACGAATACTTGCACCCGGCATCATTTCGTTATTTGGGGGACTTGAGCATCCGAAAAAATGTTCCGCATCCAATCAGCAACTAAATGAACATGTGGAGACTTTAGTGCAGACATATGATTGCCTGGACTATGCCAATAGACCAAATTAGTTGTTATCTTGCTCCAGCCTGCAATTAACTTTTGTTGCCTTCTCTTGTTGGCTTCCAAGTCCATTGCCTTTTCGTCCATAAGTATAAGATATGCGGGATATGGATATACAAAAGTAGGAGCATAAAGTGTTGACAGGCACGCAGCAAAAACCGTTGTCGGACCCTTTAGAACATCAGGTCTGGAACGACCCGGTATTAGCTTAAAGTGAATCATCTTTTTGTGTAGTAGCTCCAAACGATCAGAGCGGTTAAGTGAGCGCACATCGCCATCAAGAATTCCCCATGAAGCCTCAGTCATCTGTTCCAAGACTTCGACGTACTTCATAAATACAATGGTGTCATCAAATATTGGTGGCGTCTCATCCTCATTTGGTAAATCACTATCAACAATAATTAAAGACTCGATTCGTCGGCCCGTTTTAAGTAATCGAAATCCTAGTTCTAGTGCTACCCATCCGCCGAAGGAGTGGCCTAATAGGTGAATCGGGCTTCTTAAGCGTAAGTTGTTAATTTCCTTAAGATAATGTTCCGCTGCTTCAATAACCGATTTGTGCGGTGGAGTAATGCCATCTAGCCCGCGTGGTTGAAGTCCATAAATGGAGTTTGGCAGGTTTAACGACTCAACTAACTCCATGAACCCGAACACATTGCCACCCGCTCCGGGAATAACGAAAACGGGAATACGATTATTCGCTTTCACTTGAATGGGAATTAGCAGTGATTGAGTAATAGTTGGCATACTCATTTTCGCCCTCTATAAATGGAGAGAGAATGGACTTCCCAGGATTCAGTGGACACCTCGAAGTCTTCGTCGGGCTCTGAAGACGCCGAAATAGCCTCAAACTCGCCGACGCTGGCGGAAATTACGCGGAAATGCGTCAGACGATGTGCGGATGTAAGGGCAAGAGGGCTACCAATCTGTCCGTGTTGCAGCATAACCGTGCGCCATTGAGATATTTGTTTGGCGTCCCAGTTGCGAAAACGCACGTGTAACCGGGTCTCGAAGAATAACAATCACCAGAATTCACTGCTTTTGCAAATTGTGGCCAGCACATGTTTCGGACTACAGGTGCACAGTATGCTGTAAGTGCGACGCCGTTGCGCTCTCGAATCTTGGACATTTCACGCTCTAAGGGAAATGAAGCCAGGACATCGCGTAGAGTCAGTACGCCCCCCGGCGATTGCTCTGCCAGGGGAAGCACGACACAGGGATGCTGTAGGATGTACTCAGCGAGAGCAGATGTGCCTGACCGTAAAGCTCCGATTGAAGCAAAACTGGGGAATGCCCGATGCTCAGTGCGCAGCGCCCGGAGCCTAATTCGCTACACAGGCCATAGTACCGCCAGCAGTTATGTTTGGAAGGTTCAATGCCATGTTGTCTCCGGAACCTGACACAAGCCTATACCGCAGTATCGGATTGCGTCTGCATTGCTGTTATTAACAGTGGGTCAAGATTAGCTGAGACTTTTGGTCGTAGCAATTCGGGATGTGCTTCTTTTAATTCTACGACCGGCCATTTTGGTTGTACCTTCCGAGTTGATTTTCAACCGCAAAGGCGATCTTGGAGATTAACATCTAAAAAGCAGAGTCTGGGAGTGTATTTCTTATGCGTGGTTGTTTCGGTCCGTTGTATTTGTGGTGGCTCAAAAAAGAGCGCACGATTGCAATCTGGCTATGACCAGACGGGGGCAGTGACTTCGAGGCGGGCAAAGCGTACTTGAGTGCACTCAACGTCGCAAGGATGGTTGCTATCTTGAGCACTGAACATCGTGTACTTGATTTCCGTGCGCCGGCAGCGTATGCGCGGGGCGGTGTCGATTCATTTGCCATGAAGCCGCTTCCCCAGTTTCATTGTCATTACCCATGAAGATGCTGGAGCGCTATCCCTTGCTGTCGAGGTTTGGGTTGTTCGTCGCGCTTCCGATCTGTGTCGTGGTGCTGATCGTTTTCAGGCAGCTTGAGATCAGCATTTCTCCTCGTAACGGTGAAATAGTGGTGCCGCATCTTCGGGCTCCAGTCGAAATCACGTTCGATGCGCAAGGCACACCTTCAATAAGGGCGTTTACCGATCACGACGCGTATTTCGCACAAGGTTTTCTGCATGCGTCCGAGCGCATGTGGGAAATGGAGTTGCAGCGACGACTGGTCGATGGCCGTCTGAGTGAAATCTTGGGCGCACGAGCGGTTGCGAGCGACCATTGGATGCGGATTCTTGGTCTCTACCGATCAGCCAATGACGCTTGGCAAATTTTGGATGACAATGCGAAAGTCGCGTTGCAGGCGTATGCCGATGGCGTCAATGCATGGATCGCTTCGACTCCAAAGCTGCCGCCAGAATTTCTGATCCTCGGCGTGAAACCAGAATTCTGGACGCCAATCGATTCACTGGGTTGGCAGAAGATGCTAGCGCTTGATCTTGGGCAGAACATGTACCGCGAGCTGACCCGTGTTGCGGCGCTGAGGCGGATGTCACCGAACCAAATGATGACTTTTTTTCCGTTTGATCCCCCGATTGGCGGTCAGTCCTATGATAGTCGGCAGCTTACATCGTCCATACGGCACGATAGTCCGACAGCCAACGGGAATGCGTCGGCGTTTCAAGGAGAGAAGTTCCGCAATTGGAATGAGGGAAAGCTGTTTTTTGAGCAGGTGTGGCACCTTGGTGTGCCGTTCTCGGGAAGCAATGCTTGGGTTGTTTCTGGCAAACACACCAAATCTGGCGCCCCAGTCATTGTAAGCGATCCCCATTTGAGTGCGGAGCAGCCGTCCATTTGGTACGCCATCCAATTGACCGGTGATAAATTATCCGTGACTGGCATGTCGTTGGTTGGCGTCCCAGGCGTGTTGATTGGGCGTAACGAAAATGTTGCGTGGGCGGCTACCAATTCGATGGGTGACCAGCAGGACCTATTTGTTGTCGATGTGCCGATTGAGAACAATAATGTGTACCGTACTGATCGTGGTCTTGCTCCCATTGCGACGACCAGCGAAATGATCAAAGTCCGGCCGGAATATCCAGCGATTCTCAATAAGCAAATCGAACCGATCGAGATCCGGGTCCGACGCACAAAATTGGGGCCACTTATCAGTGATGCATTGCTTAATTCCGACGAAATCTACGCGCTGCGATGGAGTGGGCTTGACCCAGATGACCATAGTTTCGAGTGTTTTTTTCGATTGCAGTACGCAAAGAACTGGAATGACTTCGTTGAGGCGTTGCGTGTCCTTAAAGCACCGAGTCTGAGTTTTCTCTATGCCGACGTGCACGGCAACATTGGCAGCCAAGTTGCCGGAGCAATTCCGGTGCGAGGCCACGGTGTGGGTATTCTGCCAGAGCGTGCGTACAACACCCACGAATATTGGCAGGGGTACATACCATTTGAGAAATTGCCCCGTGAGTTTAATTCTCTATCAGGGGTGATTGTTGCGGCCAACGATCAGATTTCCACGGATCAGACTATTGTAATTTCGCACGAATGGGCGTCCCCAGTGCGTAAGGAGCGAATTTCACAGCTAATTGATGCGCTGATCAATCACGGTGAATTGCTTGATGTAGAAAACATGTCGAGGATTCAGCTCGATGTAGTAGATGCCGGGGCACTACGGTTGCTGCGGTTGCTAAGTGAAGAGAAGCTCCAGAAACTTATACTGGAAAATGCACCGAAAGAATTGGAAAGGATGACTACAGATGCTACTCGTGTGGTATTTACCTGGGATGGAAAATACACCGCAGGTAGCACAGGTGCGACGATTTATCACTATTGGGTTGAAGAACTAAAGAGGAGAATTTTTCATGAGCTAGATTCGAAAGGTCTGCCGCTAGAGAAAAACGCGCTGGCACAATCGTTGATGGAGCTTGTGCAGGATGATCAAATCGTCAAGATTCTGAGCGGAAAAGATGATGAATGGTGCATCCATCGGCCGGCACAAATTGTGGATTGTCAAGAAGATGTAGTGTTGGCGTTTTATTCGGCACTCAAAGCAATCAAACAAAAAACGAAGAGCAGCAATGCGGATCAGTGGCAGTGGGGTGCGCTGCACCGTGTCGAATACGCGCATCAACCCTTTGGTCAGGTGAAGGCGCTCGGGAAATTGTTCGATCGGATCGAACCAGTAGGAGGCTCCGCGAATACCATTAACGTTTCGATTGCCCGAGAGAGCAATAAAGGTTGGCTTAAGCAAATTGTCGGAGCTACTTTTCGACAAATTTTTGACCTGAGCAGTAGATCCGAGAGTTTCTATATCCTGCCCACTGGTCAATCGGGTCACTTTCTGAGCAGTCACTACGATGACATGATAAAACCCTTTATCGCAGGCAAGCTCGATAGATTCGATTCTCAAGATCAGGCCATAGCGCGTAACCTGCAGCGCCCGATACTTGAGCTCATGCCTCTGCAGTAACTAGCAGGTGCCGATGTTGAGTTACTCACCCGAACAACGCGTGCCTGCCAATCATCGGCTGTACTGCATCAAAGCGTACACGGACTCCGCGCTGAAGCAGATCCGATTGGTACTAGGTGGGCTCGGCGGCCCCCGCCTGCGCGGCGTTGGACACAACAGGCAGCTGATGTGTCTGGCGGGTTTGGCTTACAACCTGGTGCGCATCAATCGAATTGGTCCGACTGCAGGATATGCCTGCTCGAGTTCTTCCGAGGTGGTTCAGACATGCAAATCCAAAACAAACGAAACGATCGACGGGCTGCCACTGCCGCGGCATCGCTCCGAGCGCGAATCGACGGATCTTCAGAAATGCACAAGGTCTTCAAAACACAGATTGTTTTAGCAGGCTGCTAGGTAGGTATGCGGCCGCTAAGATTATTTTTGCAGCATGCACCCAACCGAACGTTTGTGGCAGTTGTCTGTGGCGCATTGTCCGGCTTGCTGTATGCGTTGTTGATTCCCGTGGTCATCCGGGCAGTATCCGACGACGAACTTAGCTACGTAGTAAAGGATAAGATTGTAGAAGTATTTGGATTGGAGATTGCGCACTCGAGATTTGCGGCATTCTTCCTTTGTCTCTGTCTATTGATCCTGATATTCAAAACGATATCAGATGTCTTACTCTGTCGGATTTTACTGGATGTACGCTTCAAATTGCGGCAAGCTCTATATCGCCGAATTCAAGATTCACCAATCGCCTCATTGGAGAGCGTCGGTGAAGCTAAATTGATGCAGTCGCTCTCTGGTGATGTTTCTTCGATTGTTCTTGGCGCCCAGTTGCTCCCCGAGTTGATTGCGAATGCGGTCGTGTTGATAGGTATGCTTGGTTATCTTGCGTACCTTGACTTCCACGCCTTCCTGTACGTTGTCGAAGTGGTTGGCTTCGGTATCGTGACATACCGGGTTCCAGTGCTCTTTGGGGTCAAACAATTTAGACGGGTTCGGGAATACGAGGACGAATTGCAGATTGCCTTTAGAGGTCTAATTGGAGGTGCCAAGGAGCTTCGGCTTAGCGCTGAAAAATCCGATCTCTACGAGCGCAATGTGCTTTTGGGCGCCGAAAGCCGGATTCGCGCGTTTGAGGTAAGCGGTAGAACTATCTTTAGCGTTGCCGGTAACTACGGAAATTTGATAGGTTTTTTTGCGATCGGTGGCCTCGCTTTTGTATTCGTTAACTACCGGCAGATGAATATAGACGAAACCATCGCTGCAGTAATGGTGCTGCTGTACATAACCAGTCCAATAGCTGCATTACTGAATTTTATACCTCAAATCGCGCGGGCTCGCATCGCGCTACAGAAGATCAATCGATTGTACGAGGACCTTCCCGGTGAGGGTGTTTCGTCTTGCGCTGCTAGTCCAATGGGGGAATGGGAAACCCTGCGCTTTTGCGATGTTGTGTATCGGCACCGAGAAATTCGTAAGGATGTGCGGGCCTTTGAGGTCGGACCCGTCAGCCTAGATATTCAGCGGGGAAGTGTCGTTTTCATCACGGGTGGTAACGGTTCGGGTAAAACGACGCTGGCAAAAATTATTAGCCAGCATTATCTGCCAACCGGCGGCCGGATCTTGGTTGGCGATAGGGAGCTCAACCGTAGCAATATTGCTAGTTTTCGGGGCCAGATATCATGTATTTATTCTGACTACTATGTGTTTGAGCAGTTGCTGAGCTTGGGCTCGGGATCTTCGGCGTGCGACGAAACTATAAGGGCCTATTTGAAGGCGTTTGATCTGGGGGAAAAAATTGAAATCAACGACGGGAGGTTCTCGACGTTGAACCTATCCGATGGGCAGCGAAGGCGACTAGCGATGGTGGTGGCAATCGCTGAGCAAAAGTCGCTTTATGTGTTTGATGAATGGGCGGCGGATCAAGATCCGCAATTTAAGCGGATATTCTATTATGAGATTTTGCCGTTTCTAAAGCAAAAGAATTGCGCAGTTGTTGTTATTTCGCATGATGATCGATATTTTAATGTGGCTGACCGCGTCATTGTGATGGATTCCGGGCGTCTCGTTGAAAATGCGCAGCCGCTCGTATCGCGGGAAAATAACCGTAACGAGTCTGTGAGTGGCATTACGGTTTTCGGCCAGGCGCCATGTGTAAATCGCGGTGATCAAATTGCACAGGAAGGAAGCAGTGATGGTCGCAACAGTCGAGGTTAGCAAACAATCGTAGGTGGCTTTGGTTCTGGCGCTTTGTGTCGATGGGGTGGATCAGTAGCAGTTCCCTGAGGGCGCATCCATCACTCGTGTCATTTCTGGGGAGGCTTCTCTAGCTCGACTTGGTCTACCAGAGTGACGCTCCCGTGGGCGTCGTCCATCAGAGTCGGGGTTTCGGATGCACTCGGAACGCATTAGCTATTTCATCGAGGGCGATGACAATGATTGGGAGAAGAAAATCGTGCGACGCATTCGATATGAATTCATGTCCGTATATGCGTAGTGATCGCGCTATACGTTGTAGGGCGAGCGGCACTCTTTAAGGCATCGGGATAAGTGGCAACGCTGCTCATTTATCCAATCGCGGATCTATCTAAATTTATGGGACCACCTCTATACGAGAAATTGAGACGAAGTTACCGATACTGGAGACGTGGGCGATGAGCAGGGTTGTGCTTGATAATTTAAGTGCGGAGAAGAAGCGAGAGCTGCTGCAATTGGCGTTTAATGCCAAGCTAAAACGCAGTGCTGTTGGCGACAGTATCGTAGCTGTGGCTGATCGAAGCGAACCGTTACCGCTGTCGTTATCACAGCAGCGGTTGTGGTTTTTATCGCAACTGGAAGGGGCAAGCCGTGCGTATCACATTGCTGGCGGGGTGCGACTGAAGGGGGAGTTGAACCAGGAGATATTCAAGGCGGCGTTGGATCGGATTGTGCAGCGGCATGAGAGCTTGCGCACGCGTTTTAAGCAAGTGGATGGGAAGCCGACCCAGGTAATTGGCGCTGAGAGAAGTGGCTTTGAGTTGATCGAAGAGGATGTGCGCGGACAGGATCGGGGTGGTGAAGAGCTGAGGCGGCTGATTGAGCAGGAAGGGAGTGGGGGGTTTGATCTTGAACGCGGGCCGCTGGTTCGGGGTCGGTTGATTCGCACGGGGGACGCTGAGCACGTTTTTCTCATAACCATGCATCACATTGTGTCTGATGGCTGGTCGATGGGGGTGCTGATCAATGAGTTCAGTGCACTCTACAGCGCATGGAGTCAGGGGCAGAGTGATCCGCTGCCGGCGCTGCGTATTCAGTATGCGGACTACGCGGTGTGGCAACGGCGCTGGCTAGAAGGGGAGCGCTTACAGAGGCAAGCCAGTTATTGGCAATCTACCCTGGGCGGAGCGCCGGGGTTGTTGGATCTGCCTGCGGATCGAACTCGCCCAGCGGTACAAAGTTATGCGGGAGCGAGTCTTGAGGTCAGGTTGGATGAGAGGCTGACCCGTAGTTTGAAGGATCTGGGTGCACGTCACGGCACGACGTTGTTCATGACGCTGCTGGCCAGCTGGGCGGCGTTGCTGTCGCGATTATCGGGGCAAGATGATGTGCTGATTGGCACGCCGGTGGCGAACCGCAGCCGTGTAGAGATTGAAGGGCTGATAGGGTTTTTCGTCAATACGCAGGCATTGCGTATTGATCTGTCAGGTTCACCGACGGTGAGTGAGCTGCTCAGGCGAGTCAAGCATCAGGCGCTGGCAGCACAGAACCATCCAGACATTCCCTTTGAGCAAGTGGTCGAGCAGCTCAAGCCGGTGCGCAGTCTGGCGCACAGTCCGGTATTTCAGGTGTCATTTGCGTGGCAGAACGTACCTGAGGGTCATCTGGAGCTGCCTGGGTTGGCGATTGAACCGCTCGCCACCCCTCAGGATACGGCGCAGTTTGATGTATCGCTATTGCTGAGTGAAGTGGGTGAGCGGATTGTCGGAGAGTTGGGGTATGCGACGGCGTTATTTGAGGCGAGCACCATGGCTCGTTACCTCGAGTGTTGGAAGACGCTGTTGGAAGCGTTGGTGGCGGATGAAGACCAAGCAGTTGATATGTTGCCCATGCTTGGGCGAGCGGAGCGGCATCGGATATTGGTGGAGTGGAACGACACGGCTCGAGAGTATCCGCAGGATCGGTGTATTCACGAGTT
>Ga0179592_10000426_pt1 | contig 16707 bp, 20 predicted proteins | sample CZODoug2_1_08_16_FD_148623 | JGI IMG/M metagenome (GOLD analysis project Ga0179592, IMG submission 148623) | Vadose zone soil fungal communities from Angelo Coast Range Reserve, California, USA - CZODoug2_1_08_16fungal (Illumina Assembly) | ecosystem: Environmental > Terrestrial > Soil > Vadose...
AGGATTCATGAACATATTGGCGGCGTTGGGGAAGGAAGAAGCGAAGTTACAGAAGCAGGCGGATAAAGTGCGGCAACAGTTGGACGCGGTGCGTGCAGCCATGAAGATTCTAGGCCGTGGGGCAGCTAGAAAGCGTAAACCGATTGGCAAGAAGAAACGGGTAATGTCTGCGGCTACGAAAGCGAAGATTTCGAAGGCAACAAAAGAGCGGTGGGCAAAGATTAGAGCAGCGAAGGCGAAGAGGAACTCTGGTCTCACTGGTCGAACCAGTGGCTTACCTAAAATCTGAGTTATAATATCCTCAAATTGCTGGCGGTGTGACAACCAAGCAAAAGCAGGCTACATGCTCCTTGGCGTGCTTCTCACCGTTTTTCTTTCTCTACCCGATGCTGAAGCAAACATTTAGGGAGCAGAAGAACGAAAGCCAGCCTTGAAAAACCGTCCAACTTATGTTCGAAACCCTCTCGCAACCCAGACGAAGACTAATCCAGCGGCTCGGCAAACCCCATACACCGCCAAGGGTACGAGAACGAGCGCAGCGAGAATGTACATCCACTTGTTCCGGTAGTAGTTACTCCATTCCCAGGAAGAAATATCATTCAAATACGTCTTGTCATTGAAGGCGAGACAATCTTTCCGCAGGATTGGATTGGCAGAGTTAACGTCGTAGCACACTTGATTCATCTTCAAGTATAACTCGAACCTCAAACTGTGCATTTGAATTGGGAAAACGAACAAACAGTATCCTGCCCACAGCACGGTCAGGACGATGAAGAGCCGATTAAAACCTCGTTTGACATTTGTGCTCATCTGTTCCGATGAGCCTACCACGGCCAGGGGTCCGACGATGCGTACCTGTCGCCATGCCCGAGTGGCGGAACTGGCAGACGCGCCGGACTCAAACGGAATGATTCCTCTCAACTCGATTTGGCGGGACGCCTTGGTATCAACGACTTGATGTCTATCTCTTCCCACCCGCCGTCTTTCCTGACTTCTGCCTTCTTAACAGAAATGACGCCATTGTAGTCAATACCTGTGACGCGCAACACCTGCCCCACATAGGGTGCGAGCAACAAAGAAGGGGCGTCCAGTATGTGAAACTTCTTCTCTTTGGTTAACAAACCTGCAGGCTTCCCCTGTTTCAAGCACCCGGTACCGCACTCCTTGATTCCGTCCATTTCATTTCCGGTTGCTGAGTTGTCCGCTAGATAGCAACTTGCTGAGACGAGAGTGCCCTCAAGAGTAACTTTTTCCTTTTCCTCCGCCGCATAGAGGCAACTTACACCAACTGCGAATGCCACCAGAACAAGCAGTCGCGTCTTTGCCATAATAGATTCCTCCCTTTTCTCCCAAATGACCTGAGCATAGGGCCAGCTTGCGCTGAGAACATTTAGTAGGAATTTCCTGTCACGTCAAGCAATATGCGATTCCTATTGTTTTGATTTGCCGGGCCGATTCTTCCGGCTCGCCGCCCTCCAGTTTTCGTTTCCAGGATTCAATGTCCAATTCGCGCAACTCAGACTGGCTGTACATCTATCACTTAATGCCTTGGGGCAGAATCGGGCGGACTTGAACCGCCAACCTAGTATCAGCGGGAGCGTGGTAGAATCCAGTTTTGAGGGGATGTGCCGTGGCAAACAAATGTCCGGAATGCAAAGCGGATATGATGGACGCACAGGTTTCCCTACACTTCCGCGCTGTGGGCACTGCAAGCGACGACTGGCCGGAGTTTCCGGTACTAGCGGCAATATGCTCGAAATGTGGACGGATGGACCTTCACGTGGCTACGCCGGGGCAATTCAAGCAATGGCTCGATTCGCAGAATGCTAAGGCACGCGCTGGCGGGGCAGGAGATTAGGAGAGACACAAATGGCAGCCATACTAGAAAAGAACGACTTAAGCGGAAAGCCGATAGTCCTTCCTGATTCACTCACAAATTCGAAAGTCCTGAAGTGCGATTCGAGCATCTGTCAGGTTTCTTACACCCTCGCCTATGGCGCTGGTGAGAACCGGATACAGGAAGGCCACAACGTGCTTGATGTAATGCGCCATAAAGCGAACGACCTGATTGCCGACAGTCATCCTTTACATGATGTTGAGACCTACGTGTGGGGCGGTATCCACAAAGGATGGCTAGACCGGGAACAAGCAAGGGCCGCAGGGCTCTAAGCGGTTGGGCTGGCGAGAGTCGAACTCGCGACAAGGTTACGTTGAGGGGTAGAGTTGCTCTCAGTCATCGATTCATTGATTCATTTCAATTGGGAGACTTGGTTCACTGAGGGCCGGACAAGTTGCAAGACCTCATAGCAATCGAACCTCACGCCCACACAAGTCGCACCCTGCGGAGAACCGTTCGGCTGGACATGAACAACATGACCCGTACACCGCCATTCGGACGGAGGCTTATGGGTGACTTCTTCTGGCATCTCGAAAGCGAGATGCACTGGCATGCCCTCGCAAAGGGGCAAATCCGTTGCAAAGGATATGCCTCGTGTAGAAATATTCAGCGACTCCACTATCTCCTCTAGCGCAGCAGGCTTTGCAATGCGGACGCGAAGCGGAATCTTGAGGCCGAATCGTTCGGCAATGCGTCGTTCGGTACGAGTCATGGAAACGACATTCTCCCCTGGCTAATAAGGGAGTCTTGGAAGCAAATTGATATACCTTACTGGAGCCGTGGGCAGCGCGGCATTGAGCAGCGAAATGGTTTCTATTCGAGAGTGCGTTTGAACGAGGACTCAGGTGATGCTATCCTGCCGATGTGCCCGGGTGGCGGAACTGGCAGACACGCCGAATAAACAGCCTGTTTTCATCAGTACATGTGTACTTCTAGACGAGGATTTGAGACGTAACAAGCCCCGCATTCACAACACGGTGCGCTGAATCGAAAAGCGGCGGCTGCAAGTTGTACATTTCGCATCAGTTACAAACGCCCCTAAGACCATTCCTCACGCTTCCTCACTAGGGTTTAATCCCACCCTCTCCGCCATATCTGATTTTCCCTGCCTTTGAATCCGTGGTGTCTATATCCACTCTTTCTGTCCGGCCTGCGTACAGCAGACTGTACATACAAATGTATTGACAAACACGCGCAAGGACCGTATTCTCTCCCAGTCGTGGCGAGCCATGCGATTTGAATGGGACGAGCAGAAGAACCGGCAAAACCTTCACAAGCACGATGTTCGCTTCGAAACGGCCGTTCTCGTTTTCGACGATCCCTACGCGATTACGCAGCGTGACGTCACTTTCGAGGATGAGGAACGTTGGATAACAGTCGGAGCCATAGGGCCAGGTTCGATTTTATTGGTCGTTCATACTTTTTATGAGGAACACAACGAAGAAGTCATTCGTGTCATCTCGGCTCGTGCCGCCGAATCGCACGAAAGGAGAGCCTATGAAGAAGCTCACAAAGGAGCAGAAGCGAGACATCCGAGCTATCGCCGCAAAAAGAGACGAGGACATTGATTTCTCGGACGCTCCGGCGGTTGTCGATTGGAGCGGAGCCGAGATTGGCAAGTTCTATCGACCAACGAAGAAGCCCGTTACGATGCGTATTGATTCCGACGTCATCGCATGGCTCAAAGCCGATGGTCGCGGTTACCAGACCAAAGCGAACTGGCTTCTACGACAAGCCATGACTCATCTCACTAAAGGAAAGAGAACGGGGAGCGGTAAGAGACTTTCCAGGCGGACTGGCAAGGGCAAGTAAGGGATGGCTCTCTATCAATCTGACAGAACAATCGCATTTCGGCGGGCATATGGAAAAGCAGCTCCTCCGGAGAAGCTCACCCAGGAGGCTTTTGAGGGAAATGATCGCCATTTGCGTCGGCTGCTGCGTATCAAGCCCGGCGAACGACCGGATGTGCAGGACCTTTGGGAATACTTGCAAGATCTCCGCCATACCGACATCCAAGGCTCGCTTCTCGCCTACCTGCTTCCTTTCTGCCTGGAGCTATGGTGCGAGGATCTACGCGGCACTAGCGACAAGTACGGAGGATTTGTAGAGCATCTCTATCCAGTTTTGGTTGACCGCGCGATCTTCGACAAGCATTTGACTTCCAAGCAGAGCGCAGCGGTTTCAGAGTTCATGCGGCAAACAGTTCTCGACGAAGTCGACGATCAACTCGGGCTCGCCTATCAAGGTTCAAAGGCACGACCGTACCGCTGGATTGGGGCACTAACAACTTACGGAGTGCTATTGCCTGACGTTGATCGCGTGTGGGGTGCATGGTGGTCACTGGACACGGTTGGACGCGCGATTGCCCTGGTGCAGTACATCTCGTGTCTGATATACCCAGAAAATGAGAATCCGGTGTTCGCTCCGTGGACTCCCAACGGGGGAGGTGGTCCGCCGTGCCTGTGGGGATTCGAGGGACACTTGTACACGCACCGTTGGTTGGAACCAAACGTCACCTTCTTAAAGGAAGCACTCAACGTGCCAGCAGTGACCGAGGCGCTGAGCCGCGCGGTTGACCGCCTAATTGATCATTCAGAACATGAACCGGCTGCGCGCGTACGAGAGGACCTGCCTTTGCTCACCGATACGCTGCAAGCCCGCTGCGCTGAGCTTCCGCGATTGCTTGAAGCTACTCAAGAACCAGGCAGGCCGCGCGCGTGGTCATAATACTCCATCGCATTCGTGAGCTTTCTGGTTTGGTGTCTTTGGTGTCTGTTTGAGCTCGAAATTAGTACTATTCATGCGGAAGGGTAGAAACAGTTGCAACAGGCGAGACCATGGAAATCGCCAATATCCATGCGGTTTTCGCGCATGTTGCTGAAGACATGACAGGATAGTTCCAAGGCTTGATTGAGTATCCCACCCTCTCCGCCAGAAAGCCGTTTCCCTAAGGTCCCACTGTCGAGGAGGTTCGACGCGTTTTCCGCCCGTTGGCCGACTAACAATCGAAAATTCTAGCTGCGGAGCGCTTGCTCGGCTTGCCAGAGGTGCCGGCGGTTGTGCGCCGTGATGAGCACGAAAGCGGAGTAGGCGTTATACTTCACTTTCTCTGCAAACGGCGAGACGAGCTTTACGCGATCGAGCGCGAAGCCGCGGGCAGAATTCAGTTTCTCTTCCAGAATCTTGCCGATTTCTTGGAATTCTCCCGACGCGGCAGCAGGATCCTTCACCGCGATCGGTTGAAATGGAGCGCCGGTGGGAAGCCGCAGCCGCGAAGGTGGCTCCAGCCAGTATTTCAAAAGACGCGCATTCCAGTTCAAGTGGAAAGGACCGCTTCCCGAAGCTTTTTTCTCGCGCAATTGTTCGATGGCAGAATCAAGCAGAGGCAGATAAGCGCGGTTGCTTAGATTCAAATGCGCAATGCACTCCGCCGCGGACCAGCGGCCTTGCCCGGGATGGTGTTGCAGTTGGCCAGTCGTGTTGGAACCGAACATCACCTCAGCCTGCCGCGAATTCTCGCGCAGTTGTTGCAGGAGAGAATCGATTTGGCCGGCGGCTGTTGGCATGGAGACTTGACGCTTCCGGTAGTCTAACAGGTTGCGCCCGCGGGTTCCGCGCAGACGCGGCAAAAGAATATTTTTCCGGAGGACATTTTGTCACATCAAGAAAAGCCATCACTTTCGGGAGAATGGTTTGGGAAATGGGCGCTGATCACCGGAGCCAGCGCCGGGATTGGCGTGGCCTTCGCGGAAGAATTGGCGTCCGGCGGAACAAAGCTCGTGCTCACGGCGCGCCGGAAAGATCGCCTCGAGGCCTTGGCGCGCAGACTGACCGAAACCTGCAAGGTCAGCGCCGAGGTGTTCTCCGCTGACCTAGCGGACCCGAGCGCCCCGGAAAAGATTTTTGCCTTCACGAAGGAAAAAGGCATCGCAATCGATCTGCTGATCAACAACGCCGGTTTCGGCCAATACGGCGAATTCACCTCGGTTGAAAAACAACGCTTGCTCGACATGGTACATGTGAATTGCCACGCGGTAGTGCACCTCACCGGACTGTATTTGCCGGAAATGGTCGCGCGCCGCCGCGGCGATGTGCTCATTCTTGCGTCAACCGCCTCCTTCCAGGCCGTTCCCTATATTTCGACCTACGCTGCCACAAAGGCCTTTGATCTGCTATTTGCGGAAGGGCTGGCTGAAGAGATGAAACCATATGGAATCCGCGTGTGCGCTCTTTGCCCAGGCTCGACGGAGTCTGAATTCCACGCGGTTTCCGGCCAGGAAAAATTCCAACGCCGTGTCGAGACAGCAGAAAAAGTCGCGCATACAGGACTGAAAGCCCTGGCTGCCGGCAAAAGTTATGTCATCTCCGGCCTCGGGAATTATCTGGGCGCTCACGGCGAACGCCTCATCCCCCGGGGCTTCGTAACCAGGATTGCCGGGAAAATGTTCAAGCCTGGGAACAAATAAAGAGCCCCTTCCCACCCGCGGGCTAGCGATCGCGAATGCATATCACAGCTCCCCATTACGCGCAGACGATTTCTCGACACGCGAGGGCCTTCACGCGCGTCTAACCTATTGAGAAAACAAAGACTTTCAAGCCTTCCATCCAGCGGCTACTTCGGACGGGAACTTTTTCACTTTGCGCCGGGAATTGATAGTTAAAACCGGGCAGAACGTCTTATCAGGGGAGATGAGGATCGCCGACCAAGAGAGAGACGACGTTCTGTTGCGGCGGGCCGCCAAGGGCGATGAGGAGGCATTCACGCTCCTATACCGGCGGCACCAGGCGGCCATGTATCGCTTTGCGCTGCGCATGACGGGAAACACCTGGGCCGCCGAAGAGATTGTGCAGGAAGTATTCATGACCTTGATGCGCGATCCGAAAAAGTATGACGCCACGCGCGGAACGCTCGGAGCATTCCTTTACGGAGTGGCGCGCAACCGCGTGATGAAACACTTGGAACGTTTGCCGCGGGAGATCCCGCTCGAGGAGAAGAACGAAGACGGCACAGGCTCCGGAATTGTTTTGCAGGACGCGTCCACGCCGGCGATGTGGGCGGAAAAACGCGAACGCAGGCAGCAAGTAAGGGCTGCAGTGCTGGAATTGCCCGTGGAGTTTCGCGAGGCCGTGGTGTTATGCGAGCTGGAAGAAATGAGTTATGAGGAAGCCGCGCAAATGGCCGGATGCCCGATTGGCACGATTCGTTCGCGGCTGCATCGCGGACGGGCATTGCTGATGGCCAAACTGGAAATGTTTCGCGACGTTCCCCGGGGCGCGAGCGCGGCGCGATGAAGGATTTATTGCCGTGCAGAGGAAGCAAGAGATGACATGCGAAGAATTTGAAGCCATTGGATTGGACGCAGAGCGCGACGCTTCGTTGAGCGAAGTTGAGCGCGTGGCGGCGCGTGAGCACGCCGGCACGTGTTCGCGGTGCGCCGCGCTGCAGGATTCCTGGCAGGCCGCGGGTGTTGAGCTCCGCGCGTTCGCGGAAGATACCGCCATGACGCAGGCGCCCGCGCGCGTGGAGATGCGTTTGCGCCAAGAGTTCCGCACGCAGCACGTGACATTGAAAGTGCGGAGCGCCGCCGTAGTTGCTGCGTGGGCGCTGGCCGCTGCGGCCGTGTTGGCCGGAGCGGTGAGCTGGCGCAATTGGCGCCACAGCCAGCATGAAGAGGCTACGAACCATCTGAATTCCGCGCCGAGTGCGAACAATTCTCCGGAGAACAATTCCGTCGCGGGAGCGAATCCTGAAACTTCTGCCGAGATTCCCGATGGAATGCGGCAGCGGGGTTCGGCAGGAGCCGGCAGTTCCGAAACGCTTATGGCTGACAACGAACTGAGCGGCTTCACGCTCCTGCCCGGAGCCTTCGCCGCGGATACCGATGAGGCCGCGATTCTGCGCGTGCGCATGCAACGGGGTTCGCTGGGCGCGCTGGGCCTGCCTGTTAACGAGGAGCGAGCCAGCGAATGGATTCAGGTGGATTTGCTCGTTGGCGATGATGGATTACCGCAAGCGGTGCGGCTGCCGCAATAAGCGTCATAGGGAGCGAGGCGCTCTTGCTGCGCCTCGGGGAGGGACACACCGATGGGAGTAGCGGCCTTTTGGGAGAGGTTGAAGCCGGGGGATGGGACAGACCTGAAGGGACCGGAAGGGCCGGTCGGAGCATGGATCGCGCAGTTGAAAAAGGGGCTGGCCGCGATTGCGACAGCAAAGAGTTCGCAGCAGTTCGGGAGAGAAGAGGAGAAGGAATAATGAATTGCAGAGTATCTATGAGTATGGTTCTCGGTGGAATTTTCATGTTGAGCGCCGGATTGGCAAGAGCGCAGGATGCGGCACCACCGCCACCACCTCCGCCGATGGCGTCGCTGCAAGTCCCGGGACCGGAAGCTGGCATGATCGGCGAACGCATCGAGTTGTTGGGATTTGAAGGGTTGCACGGCGAAAAAGTGGTGACCGGCGCGCCGTTCAGCGCGGTCGCGGTTTCGGAGTCGACGCAAACTCTCGCGGACGGAAACCATATCGCGCGAAAGACGCAGACGAATCTTTTTCGGGATAGCCAGGGACGTTTCCGCAAGGAAGTGACGTTGCCCGCGATCGGGCCGTTGGCGACCTCGGGGCAGGCGAAGTCGTTTGTGTTCATCAATGATCCCGTGGCGGGGACCAATTTCATCCTGCACGCCGACACAAAGACGGCCGAGCAAATGAGAAGACCGTTCGGCGGAATGAAGGGGCCGTTGAAAGATGCGCTCAAGGGCAAAATGGAGTCCCGGCCACAGCAAGAGATTGCGAACGGTAGCCTGAAAAAAGAAGACCTGGGCACGCAGACGATCGCCGGCGTGAGCGCGCAAGGAACGCGCATCACCCATACGATTCCGGCGGGGCAGATCGGAAACGATAAGGCGATCACCATTGTGTCCGAGCATTGGTATTCCAATGATTTGCAGATGGTGGTAATGAGCAAGCGGAGCGATCCGCGTTTTGGCGATACGACCTACACGCTGACGAATATACAGCGGCAGGAACCGACCGCTTCGCTCTTCGCCGTGCCGGCGGACTACACGGTGACACAAGGCGGACCGGGCAGGCACGGAATGTACAAGCAGAAGTTCAACGGCGCGACGGGCGCGCTGCCACCGCCGCCCGGAGTTTGAGTTCTTCCATCGAACGATCTTCTCTCCTGAAGACGGCACGCCCTTTTCGCAGCAGTCCCCATCGCAGCGGGAAGGGCGCCGCCGTTTCTGGAAAGGAAGAAAGGATGAAGTAAGGAAATAACGAAGTAAAGGAACACGGCGGGAGTGCAATCCGGCGTTTCGCGTTTTCATGGTCGAATGCTTCGATCGAGGAGTTCGACGACGTGGAGGACTTCCTGGTTGGTGCGGTGGATGGCGGCGCCGGCGCGAAGTTGCAGGAGGCAGCCGGGGTTGGCGGTGACGATGGTTTGGGCGCGAGTGGATTGGGCGTGGCGCATTTTTTCCGTGAGTAGTTCGAGGGATGCTTCCGTTTGCGTGACATTGTAGACTCCGGCGGAGCCGCAGCAGATTTCCGAGTAAGGTAATTCCACAAAATCGAGATTGGGAATGGCATGCAGAAGCGCGCGCGGAGCTTCGCGAATTTTTTGGCCGTGAAGAAGATGGCAGGAATCCTGGTAAGTGACGCGAATTGGAAGCGGCTTCAATCTTGCGGTTAGGCCGAGAGCGGCAAGGAATTCGGTGACATCGCGAGTCTTGGCGGCAAATTCGCATGCCTGGCTGTGCTCTTCCTCGCTTTGTGAGAAGAGATGATGGTATTCCTTGAGCGCGGAGCCGCAGCCGGCGGCGTTGGTGATGATGGCGTCGAAGTCTGTGCGAAGAAATACGGAGAGATTTTTTCGCGCGAGTTCCCGGGCGGCGTCGCGAACGCCGGCGTGCGCCGCGAGCGCGCCGCAGCAGAGCTGGCCACCGGGGACGACGACTTCGCAGCCGTTGGCGGTGAGGACGCGGATAGTGGCTTCGTTGAGCTGCGAAAAAGTGACGTTGGCGATGCATCCGGCGAAGAAGGCCACGCGGGCTCGGCGCGGACCGACGGCGGGAAACGCCCAGCCGAGGCGGCGGAAGAAAAAATCGTCGTCGATGCGCGGGAGGAGACGTTCGCGCTCGGCGAGACCGAGAAGTTTCAGGACGCCGATGCCGCGCGCGATGGCCTGCACGCCGGAGCGTTGATAGAAACGTAGAACGCGTGCGGCGTCGATGATGCGATGAGGATCGGGGAGCAAGTGCCGGAAAACGAAGTTGCGCGTGACGCGAGCGAGCCAGGAGCGGGGATAGTCGCGCTCGATGCGCGCGCGGGCGTGCTCGACGAGTTTTCCATATTCGACCCCGGAGGGGCAGGCGGTCTCGCAGGCGCGGCAGTCAAGACATTTGTCGATGTGGTCGACGAAGGAATCCGTGATGGGTTGCTGATCCAATTCGACATGAATCATTTGATGGATGCGTCCGCGCGGCGAATCGGCTTCGAGGTTCCAGAGGCGGTAGGTGGGACAGGCGTTGAGGCAGAGGCCGCAGTGTATGCAGCGGGCGTAGTCCTCGTAGATGGGGCTGGGGCCGGGGATGGGCGGCGGGGACATTGTCCGGTTCGGTGCGAAGGAACGATGATAAGGCCGCCGGGGCCGCTTCGGAAGTACCACGTGGGTGGGTGGAAGTGACTGGTGACTCGTGGGCCCCAGTCGTGAGGGGAAGGCCAGCAGGGGGTACATCCCCCCATCAAAACGGATCGTTTCCCGCATTTCCCGCAAGGACTATTTCTTCCCCGGGCCAAAGACATTTCCAAAGAATCGGGAGGCCCTCCGCTGGAGCTTCCTCCAAAGGGTTGGAGCCCGGTAGAGGATGGCACTGCCGCAGTCATCACAAAGGACCTGCTTCATGCCCGCAATTCCGGGGGAATTTTCCTCGTCTTCGATTCCGTCAACCCACTTATCGCAACGATTGCAATAAAAAGACGGTTCCACCTTCGAGGTCAGCATTTCCATTTTGAGTCTAACCTCCGGTCATCCCGACCATCCGAATTCGGCTCACCACCCCTGTGGCCAAAGTGAAATATTTAGGCTTAGTTTAGCCGAAAATGGGCGCCAGAAGCGCGGACCGTTTTTTGTTGATAACTGTGGGGCAAGGGTTGCGACCTGCAATTGCGCTCAGGGCAGGCAAGACAAAAAACGGCCGGGGGCGAAGATGTTTTCCGGGTCGAAGGCGGATTTGAGGCGGTGCATGAGGGGTGGGTCTGAACGCGAGGAGCACCCAATGTTGATGCCCGGTCCCGCATGACCGTCCGAGGCGCAAAGGGCGCGCTTGAGTGCTGGTGAGGCGAACAGAAGCGTGGTGTCGCCGCCGGCGGCAGAAACAGAATTGAGAATTTGGGTGGCGGCTTGGGCGAGGTGCGTTGTGGCCTCAGCGTTTGCGGATGGCGGGAGCAGGGCGAAATAGATGGTGCCGCCGGCGCGGGCTACGAAGGCGTGGGCAAGGGACGCATGATTGGCAATTTCCTGCAACTTTGCGAAAAGCGCGACGTGGTGCGAGGGGAGGGCACTCAGTTTGAAAATAATGGTGGCGGGCGAGGATTCGAGCAGTACGGAAAGAGTTTCGCGGAGGCGGCCCCACATGGACGGACGCGTGGTGTCGTCGAGGAAGGCAGTGGAGGTTGCGCGGGATTCGCCAACAAAACGGGTGAAGTCGCGCCTGTAGCGATCGAGGACTTCGCGGGTGCCGGCAAAGGCGGCGCAGAGCTGCCATTCGTGTGGATGAAACCAGTCGCCGATGGGAGCGAGCGTAGAGTGATTCGCGTTGCGGGCTTCGCCGGAAAATACGGCGGCTTCGGTCGCCGCGGGAGTCTTCTCTGAAAAAATCTGCGCGAGGCCGGGACTGAGGACATCGAAGGTGAGCGGCGTGAGAGGAGACTGTGCGATCGCGCCGCGAAGAGCGAGTGCGCCTTCCGCCGTGGGGAAGGAGGCGACGAAGCCGCGGCTTCCAGCGAGCGGAGCCGGAAACGTGCGGAAGTTGAGGCGCGTAATGACGGCGAGTGTGCCGAGCGAGCCGATGAGGAGCTTGTGGAAGTCGTAGCCGGTGACGTTTTTGACGACGCGGCCGCCGCTCTTGGTGAGAGCGCCGGAGCCGGTGACGAATTCGGCGCCGATCAGGAAGTCGCGCGCGGTGCCGTAAAACTGACGCAGCGGGGAGTCGATGCCGGAGGCGATTGTGCCGCCGATGGTGCTGTGGGAATACCAGGGGACGAGGAGCGGCAAGAACTGATGGTGTTCGAATAGAGTAGCGTTCAATTTTGCGATGGGCGTGCCGGTGCCGGCGCTGAGAGTGAGGTCGCCGGGATCGTAGTGGACGATTTGGTTGAGAGCGGTCATATCGAGAGCGATGTCGTAGCGGGAGGGAGGCATGCCGATGCGGAGTTTGGTGCGCGCGCCGCACGGGATGAGGGCGAGTTTTTCAAGCGCGGCGAAGCGAACGATTTCGGCGACTTGCTCGGCGGAAGCAGGTATTGCAACGGCGGAGGGGATGATTTCGTCGACGGCGTAGGTGGCGCGGGCGGCGGGATCGTAGAGAACATGTGAAGCGCCGAGGATGGCTTCCAGTGCGGGCGCGAGATTGGTGGATGCTTTGATCACGTGGCAATCTTCGGCAGAGAGAAGAAAAAGATAACGCGGAGACGCAGAGCAACGCGGAGGCACGCAGAGAAGACTGGCGACGGAGAGATCATGCGGCGCTCGGACGGGAGGAGGTTTGAGGGCGGACGCGGATTTCGCCGCAGCCCTTGCTCAAGGGGAAGATTTTGCCGGGATTGAGGGAGGCGTCGGGATTGAAGGCGTCGTGGACGCGGCGCATGAGATCGAAGTCGGCGTCGGAGAAGAGGAGCGGCATAAGTTCGGATTTTTCCATGCCGACGCCGTGCTCGCCGGTAAGCGCGCCGCCGACTTCGACGCAATAGCGGATGATTTCGGCGGAGGCTTTCAGGGCGCGCTGGAATTGCGCGGCGTCGCGGGGATCGTAGAGTACGATGGGATGCAGGTTGCCGTCGCCGGCGTGGAAGATGTTGCCGATCTGAAAGCCGTATTGATCGCCGATTTGCCGGATGCGGCGCAGAGCTTGCGGAAGTTTCGAACGCGGGATGACGCCGTCAAGGACGTAATTGCTGGGGGCCAAGCGGCCGAGCGCGCCGAAAGCGTTCTTGCGGCCTTTCCAGAGGAGGTCACGCTCGGCGTTGTCGCGCGCGACGCGGACTTCGCGGGCATGATGCGCGTTGCAGACTTCGGTGATCGCGGTGGCCTGAGTAGCGACGGTTTCAGTGAGGCTTTCGACTTCGATGAGGAGAACAGCCGCGCTGTCCATGGGGAAACCCGCGTGGATATAGTCTTCGACGGCGCGCAGCGTCCAGCCGTCGAGCATTTCACACGCGGCGGGAGTGATGGCGCGGGCGGTGATGTCGACGACGGTGTCGGCGGCATCATCGACGGAATCGAAGATGGCGAGAAGCGTTTTCACGGCTTCGGGCTTGCGCGAAAGCTTTACCGTGATTTCAGTGACCAGGGCGAGCGTGCCTTCCGAGCCGACGAACAGGCCGGTGAGATCGTAGCCAGGCGTGTCGCCGTGCCGGCTGCCGACGCGAACGATTTCGCCGCCGGGGAGGACGAGCTCAAGCGCGGTGACGTGATTGGTGGTGACGCCGTAGGCGAGGGTGTGCGGGCCACCGGCGTTTTCGGCGACGTTGCCGCCGATGGTGCAGGATTTCCAACTGGAAGGGTCGGGGGCGAAGTAAAGACCGTGAGGCTCAGCGGCGCGGGTGAGTTCGTAATTGACGACGCCGGGTTGGACGATGGCGCGCTGATTTTCGATGTCGAGCTCGAGAATGCGATTCATACGCGCGAAGACGAGCATCACGCCGCCGGTGCGGGCGAGCGCGCCGCCGGAAAGCCCCGTGCCGGCGCCTCGGCCGACGATGGGGACGTTATACTTTGCGGCGAGCTTTGCGATGCGCGAAACGTCGTCGGTGGAATCGGGGAAAACGACGAGGTCTGGACGGCCTTTTTCGACGGAGCCGTCGTACTCATAAAGAAGAAGATCCTCGGGCCGGTAAAGAACGGAAGAGGGGCCGAGGAGTTTCTCGAATTCGCGAACGAGGCCAGAATTCATAGGGCGCAGCTTAGGCGCACCTGGAACTATAGTGAGAATTCCGGGACGCGCGCAACGCCAAGTTATGGCGGGAGCGCGGGGGTGTGTTAGTGTAATTTCCCCAAACTTGCGAAGAGGATGCGATGCCGAAACCGAAAGTGTTTGCTACCCACAGCTTGTTCGAAGCAGCCAGGCAAATTCTTGAAGAAACCTGCGAGGTGGAATATTGGGCGAAGCCGGAACGTCCGCCACGGGAAGAAGTTTTGCGGCGCGTAAAGGACAAAGAGGGGCTGATTTGTCTGCTGACTGAGAAAATCAACGAGGAGCTGTTGGGCGTGGCGCCGAAACTGCGCATTGCGGCAAACGTGGCGGTCGGATTTGACAATATCGACGTGGCGGCGTGCACGAAGCGGGGCGTGGTGGCGACAAACACGCCGGGCGTGCTGGATGAAACGACAGCGGATTTTGCGTGGACGCTGCTGATGGCCGTGGCGCGGCGGCTGAGCGAGGGCGAAGAGCTGGCGCGTTCGGGAAAATGGAAAAATTGGGACCTGGATCAGCTCGTAGGGACAGACGTGTGGGGGAAGACGCTGGGCATTGTCGGGTTCGGGCGAATTGGACGAGCAGTGGCGCGGCGCGCGAGCGGCTTCCAGATGAAGGTGATTTACACGGATGCGCAGCGCGCGCCCGCGGAAGTGGAGAGGGCGTTGAAGGCGGAGTTTTGGGAAATGAATGCATTGCTGGCGGAATCTGACTTTATCAGCGTGCACGTTCCGCTGCTGCCGGAGACGCGACGATTGTTCGACGCGCCGAAATTCAAACGGATGAAGCCGACGGCGTTCTTGATCAATACATCGCGGGGGCCGGTGGTGGATGAAGCGGCGCTGGTGGCAGCGCTGGAGGGCGGGCAGATTGCGGGTGCGGGGCTGGATGTTTACGAGAACGAACCTTTCATTCATCCCGGCCTGAAACGCGCGAATGTGGTGCTTGCGCCGCACATCGCGTCGGCGTCATTGGAGACGCGGACGAAAATGGCGTGCATAGCGGCGAAAAACCTCGTCGCGCTTTTCACGGGACAGCAGCCACCGAACATTTTGAATCCAGAAGTTATGAAAGCATCGTAGCGAATTTCCAAGCAGGCCTCTCATGCCGCAACTGAAGCAGCTCGCCCTGCAGATTTTCCACGAAACGCTGGCGGCGATCAATATTCCCGCGACGATGCAGCGGAAGCTGCGGCGCAAGGGAACGCTGCTGGTGTGCGGTGAAATGAGAATCGATCTGCGAGATTTCGAAAAACTGCGCGTGGTGGCGATCGGGAAAGCGGCGCATGCGATGGTGGAAGGGCTGGCGCTAGTGCTGGCGCCGTTCGTGCGAGTTAGGGGAGTGGTATCCGCGCCCACGGCGGCGAGAAAACCATTGACGGGAATGCAGTACTTCGTGGCAGGGCATCCGGTGCCGAACGCCGAGAGCTGGGAGGCGGCGGAGGCGATTCTAGCGCTGCTGAAGAAGTGTGATGAGAAGACGCTGGTTTTCTTTTTACTTTCGGGAGGCGGATCGGCGCTCGTGGAGTTGCCGCTGGACCCGGCGCAGACGCTCGAGGACGTACAAAATGTGCACCGGGCGCTGGTGACCTGCGGCGCGCCGATCGAGGCAATCAATACGATCCGGAAACACATCTCCGCCGTGAAAGGCGGCCGGCTCGCGGCGGCAGCGAATAGCGCAACGAAAATCACGCTGGCGGTGAGCGATGTTCCGGCGGGGAAGGAGTCGGCGTTGGCGTCAGGGCCGACTCTGCCTGATCCGACTACGGTTGCGGACGCAAAGCGCATCACCGCTGAACATCGCCTGTACGACAGGTTCCCACTGGTATTGCGACGCTGGCTGGCGGAAGGGAAAATACCTGAGACACCGAAAGCCGCTGCCCCCGCATTTCGAAACTCACATTTTTTGCTACTGCTGGGGTTGGATGACCTGCTTCATCCGGCGCATCACGCGGCGGAAGCGAAAGGATTTATCGCCTGCTGCGACAATACCACGGATGACTGGCCGGTGAAGAAAGCGGCGGAGTACCTGCTAGAGCAGTTGGAGGAACTGAGCAGGACGCACGCGGGGCAACGGGTAGCGCTGATTGCGGATGGGGAGGTGAGTTCACCCGTGACCGGAAATGGAATCGGAGGGAGAAATTCAGCGTTTGTGCTGGCGTGCGTGGAGAAGATCGCGGGGAAAAAGATTGCGGTGCTGAGTGCGGGCACCGACGGAATTGACGGGAATAGTCCAGCGGCAGGCGCGGTGGCGGATGGGGAAACGTTCGAACTTGCACGCGCAATTGGTCTCGACCCGGCTGATGCGTTTCGTCGAAGCGATGCCTTCGCATTTTTTTCACGATTCGAGGACGTAATCGTTACCGGGCCGACGGGGAACAATCTGCGTGATTTGCGGATTTTGATTGCGGAACCTTAAGAAGATGAATTCGAAAAGAAAGATTTAACACTGAGACCACAGAGAACTCGGAGTACACAGAGAAGAGAGAGGGCGGACCGAAGTTTTCTCCTGCACAAGAGTATCTGCCGCTTATTGCTTGGGGGGCGGGAAGCGCTTCTCCATGGATTTGAGGCGCTCGTTCATTTCTTGAAGCAGATGTTCGAGTTTTTCGAGCCGTTGTT
>Ga0179592_10000427_pt1 | contig 16707 bp, 14 predicted proteins | sample CZODoug2_1_08_16_FD_148623 | JGI IMG/M metagenome (GOLD analysis project Ga0179592, IMG submission 148623) | Vadose zone soil fungal communities from Angelo Coast Range Reserve, California, USA - CZODoug2_1_08_16fungal (Illumina Assembly) | ecosystem: Environmental > Terrestrial > Soil > Vadose...
GCCGAAGCTCTTGTCGAGCACGGCATTGCGGCCCTTGGGACCCAGCGTTACCTTGACGGCATTCGCCAGAACATTCACACCCCTGAACATGCGTTGCCGGGCGTCGTCGCTGAAGCGTACGTCTTTTGCTGACATTAGCTGATACCTCTAGTTGAATCGGTTAACGATGACGATCGCCGATTGAAGCGTTACTTGCCTTCGACCACCGCCATGACGTCTTCCTCACGCATGACTACCAGCTCATCGCCATCCATCTTCACTTCGGTACCGCTGTACTTACCGAATAGAATCCTGTCGCCGACCTTGAGGTCGAGCGGGCGAATTTCACCGTTTTCCAAAATCTTGCCCTTGCCGACTGCAACGACCTTCCCGAAAACAGGCTTTTCAGTCGCAGTATCCGGGATCACGATGCCGCCGGCGGACTTACGCTCTTCTTCTTCTCGTTTCACGATCACGCGGTCATGAAGGGGACGAATCTTCATAAAAGACTCCTAATGCTTGGGGCTACGGGTTCGCCAATGTGAAGGTTGTTAGCACTCTCCGCTCGTGGGCCCCTATTGATGGTGGCGGATTTGGCCGATTCAAGGGGATGTCGCGAGTTTCGTCACATCAGGCAACCTCGGTCACAGTGGTACTCAATCCGCTCCCCTCACCCGCTGGCGATCAAGATCAGGCGCTGAACGATCTCCCTACTCCCGGTGCGGCACAGGATAGAGGAAGGCCGCCGCGGTAGTGAGTGTCCAGAACACAAAGATCTCGCTTAAATATCTACTCTGGCCGCCTAATAACTGATCTGGCGCAGCGCGGGCTTTTCTCCGTCCCCAGGCGGAGCGTAACCAACAGGTGGATGGTCGCGCCCATCCGCGACTCCATCGTGGACCTCGCACCCCAGTGTCTACGTCGCTCTTAATCAGGCGCCCACCTACGGTATCTGCTCGGTCAGCCCCCTGAAGGAGGAATCAGCCTTCTAGCTCAGATTCACTTGGACATGAAGAGCGTGTCCGATACCCAGGCAGTCCGTGTATTGGAGATGGGGGCCGCGACAGGGATAAGCAAAGCAGTTGACCGTAAACAATAAAGCAATTGAATCCATCAGGTCGCAAGCGCGATCGCTGCCACATGGCGCTTGATAGTGGCGGGCATACGTCTCGCCACGAGATTCGACCTCGCCTGCCATTTCGCGCAGAAGTGTTCGTATTGATGGTGCGATACCGCATAGATTTTCGCCGGTCCGTCCGGTTTTGTGCGGAGGGCGCGCGGCAACGCGCGTCCCTACGGCGATTCTTGCCGACGGGCCTACGCCGGTCAATGACCGTTGTAGTAGACGATGCGATGAATCGCCCAGAGTAGACCGATGGCCGCAATCACCAGCGAACACGGAATGGCGATGCGGCTGCGGAACCACGGTTCATTGCGAAACCAGCCGACCAGCATGAATGCCATGGCGATGACGAACAACTGGCCGAAGTCCACGCCGAAATTAAATCCCAGCAGCGCCACGATGAAGTCATGCTTCGGAAACGGAATGTCGCTCAGGCTGCTGGCGAAGCCCAATCCGTGTACCAGCCCGAAACCGAACACCACGGCCAGCCGGCTCGGTCCGAGACGCGGCTTGAAGACATTCTCGATGGCGATCCAGGCGATGGATAGCGCGATGCCCGGTTCGACGAAGCGACTCGGCAAACTGAAGATGCCGTACGTGGACAGGAACAACGTCGTCGCATGCGCAATCGTGAAGACCGTCGTTTGCGATAGCAACTTGCGCCACGTGATGCCTAGGAAGAACAGGCCGAGCACGAACAGGATGTGATCCGCCCCCTCGGGCACGATGTGCTTGAAACCGAGCCGCAAATACAAAGCGGTTTGGGGGGTCCTAGGCAGGGAATCGGGATCAACGGAGACTTTGTGAGCGGAGGGAGCGCCGCCCGGCACCTGGCCGGCCCAGTCGTAGGGCTCGCTCTCGTGAGCGCCGTCTTCGAGCCAGCGTGTCATCGAGACATGCGCTGCCGGCACCTGCAGCGTGTAGACCACCGGGTAATCGATGGGAGCGCCGATCGGCACCAAGAGCTTGAGCGGCTCTTGGGAAGCCGGTAACGCTGCCGTAAATCGGAAGGTAGACAGCGTACTCATTTGGCTGTCGAGGATCAACGTCTTGTTGGCGGTGGTGGTCGAGAATTGCTTCAGTTCGAGCTTGAGCGGCGTGCTGCCGACGACGAGTTGTAGGCCGGCCAAGACCTGCGGCAACAGAGTTCGAACCTCGGCTTGCTGCGCGGCTTCGGGTTCAGTGACGAATTGATAATAGCGGTCGGGCGACCCCAGAATCTGCGTGAGGTCGATGCCGATCTTGACGTCGAGCTTGCCGGGCGTGGCTAAGGTGACGGTCACTTCCGTCAACGTCATGGTGTGGGCCCCTGCGAGGCAGGCCCACGGCATGAGAAGCAGCGCCCATGCGATGCACCTGCGCATCGATGGGGTTGCCGTTACCAGACGATCGGCTTGGTCTCGCCGGTCTGCAGGAGCACGAGCCCCGACGGATTGCCGGGGTACGGCACCACCAGGCGCCACGTGAACGGGCTGCAGGTGATCATGGCAAACAGCACGCGGCGCGGAAATCCGGGACTGCCGATCCACTCGAGTTCGTCGCCCTTGTTGTACAGGTTCTCCATGCTGGCGGCGGCATCGGCCACCGGTCGGCTCGTCATGAGGCCGCCGATTTCGAGACGCATGTCGGCCGTGACCTTGCCATCCTTGACGAGCACCAGGCCGCCGTTGATTTCGCTGATGCGATTGACGGCGACCGCCATCGCTTCATCGCTCGAGCCGATGACCGTAATGTTGTGCAAGTCGTGCGATACCGAGGTGGCGACGGCGGAGTTCGGGGTCTTCGGACCCATGTCCGTGAAGAACATCTTGCCGAGTTTGGCTTTACCCGTGTAGCGATCGACGATCGCGACCTTCACGATATCGTGCCCGGGATCCCGTTGCACGACACCATCGACGACGGGAAGCGTCGCGGTCTTCTGTTCGGGCTCCGTGTAGAAAGGAGCCTGGATGGCGGCGGTCACCGCGGTTTTGCCGGCGGGCGCGAGGATCTCGAAATCCTTGGCGGTCAACTTGCGGCCGACATGAATGGTGTCGGTGGCCCACGCCGGCCAGACGATCTTCTGCACGGGCAGGAGGTACTTCCCGTCTTTCGCGGCCAACTGGCCGTTGGCGAACACCTCTTTGATCGCCACTTCCTTCAGGGAGCTCACCAGGACGACGTCGGCGTAGCGGCCGGGAGCGATCGATCCGACCAGCGAATCCATGTGCGCGTGGCGTGCGGGATACAGACTTGCCATCGCGTAGGCGGCTTCGACCGGCGCGCCCATCTTGATGGCGAGCGCGATGTGGGTGTTCATCGTGCCCTGCTTCAAGCTGTCGGCGACGTTGCGGTCGTCGGTGACGAGTGAAATGTTGTCCCACTCCTTAAGGCCATTCCTGACGAACAGCGGCACCGCTTTTTCGATGTTGTCGTCGCGCAGCTGCAAAAATAATCCGGCTTGCAGCTTCAGCCAGGCTTCTTCGGCGACGCGGGTTTCGTGATCGCTGGTGAGGCCGACGGCGGCGAAGGCATTGATGCGGTCCTGGTCGCGCAGCCCCGAGCCATGGCCATCGATCACGCCGCGATTGTCGCGCGTCGCTTGGATGTCTTCCCAGATGCGCTGATAGCCGGGATGGCTGGGCACGGAGACCGCGGGCCAATCCATGACTTCGTCGAGGCCCTGGACTTCCAAGCTGCCTTTGATGTTCTCCGCGACTTCGTGGTAGGCGTAATTGCCGCCGCCGACTTCGAAGGCGGAGGGCGGTGTGGCGGAGCCCAAAGCGGGGAATATTTTCAGCGGACTGCCGTGCCTCTCGGGCGTCAGCCAAAACTCGACGTTGTGCGGGCCGCTCACGTTCGAGAACTCGTGCGAGCCTTCGCTGGTCCAGGTATTGCCCATCGGAATCACGAGCGCGGCCTCCCATTCGGGCGATAGCAGCGAGCTTTCGATGTGCTTATGCGATTCGCCGAAACCCGGGACCGCGTACAGCCCCTTGGCGTCGACGATGTTGCCGGCCTGGCCCTTCCATTGGCCAGTCGGGCCGACCCACGCGATGCGTTTGCCCTTTACGACGATGTCCGTGTCGGGCATCCACATGAGCGTGAACACGTTCAATACGTTGGCGCCGCGGATGATGAGGTCGGCCGCCTCGCGCGCGAGCGCGACTTGCACCAACGACTGGCGGATCTTGGTCTCTTCGTTGAACGCGACCGGACGGATGACTTTGGTGGCGGTGGGTACGTGGGCGCCCGCGGGCGGCGGTGTGGGCGCCGCGGGAGCGACCGCGGCTCCTGTGACCGGATCGACGGGTGCCGCGCTGGCGACGCCGGCGGCGACGGCGGCGCCCATCATGAGCGCGGTCAATCGCGCCGCGAGTGTAGGTTTGGTCATGGTCTATGGATTCCTAGAAGCGGAACGAAGCGCTGATTTGATAGTGGAACGGTATGGCGGCGGTGATGAGGTCGTTACCCTGCGCGCCGGCTTCGGCAATCCAGTTCTTCTGGTTGGTGATGTTGTAGAAATTCGCGCGCACGCTCCAGGTGCGGGCTTCGTAGAAAATGCTGCCGTCCCAGGTGTACTGCGTCGGAATGCGCACGTTACCGATGTAGGAGGTATTGATCGGACCGGTCACGACGACGCCCGAGCTGGCGCCGATCCCTAGATCGGTGCGGTATTTGACGAAGGCGCTGAACAGGTTCGAGGGCACGGCGGGCAGGCGATAGTCGCCGGTCGGCAGCGGGTTGAAGTTCGGGCTGCCGACGCCGGTGCCGTACGGCGCCGCGAAGCTGTCGTACACGTTCTCGGTGAAGGACGTTGGGCTCGCGCCATGCAGACGCGCGTCCAGATAGCTGTACGCCGCCGTTGCGGAGAAATTGCGGCTCGGCTGAAAGTTCGCTTCGAACTCGGCGCCGTAGGCGTCAATCTGCTGCGTGTCCTGGAATTGATCGGTTTGCGCACGCTTCTGGAAGAATCCGGCGCTCGACAAGAATAGCGTGTTGTCGAGCAGCGCTGCCTTCACGCCGCCTTCGTACAAATAGTTCTTGATGCGAAAGTTGGTGGGGTCGATCGTGTTGCCGGTGAAGGCCGCGAAGCCGCCGCCGTTGGTGCTGACCGGCGATTGATTGTAGTCGACGGTCAGGTAGGTGGTGAGCCAGGTGAGCGGCTTGTAGGTGACGCTCAGGTCGGCGGCGGATTCGCCTTGAGTGGCGGTGGCGTGCGCAGCCGTGAAGCCGGGCGGCGGCAGCGGATCGCTCAACTTCTCATGGATCAAATCGACGCGCAGGCCACCGAGGATGTTGACCTGATCGGTCACCTGATAGAGGTCTTGAATGAAGGCGCCGATCTGGTTCGAAGTTTGATCTTGCGTGTTGGCGATCGAATAGGGATATCCGAACGCCGAAGAACCCGCGTAGGTGGCGCCGGGAACCGCATAATACGTCGCATTCCCCGGTACTTGGACCACCCCGTAGAGATTCGGTTGGACGATCGGGAAATTCGCCGGGTTGGTGGTGATGTCCGTGGCGTTCAAATACTCATTATAAAAGTCCCCGTACGCGAGCACGTGGATGAAGCGATAGGCGATACCGGCGATCGCTTGGTTCTTGCCGAAATTGGCGTGCAGTTCGAGGCGATCTTCGAAGTTGTATGAATCTTTGATGTCGTTGAAATAGCGTTGTGCGTATTCCAGCTGCTGCTGCGAGTAGTCCTCGAAATAACCCTTGTTGACCAGGGAGATCGAGTCGTTGATTTTGTAGTTCACGTCCAACTGCGCCTGGAAATTCGAGCCCTGATCGTGATCGCCAGGCGCGACCAGCTGGTAGCTGCGATTGATCTGGGCCGTGCCGGTGACGTTGACCACCGATAGAAAGTTGCGCGGATCGCCGGGGAAGGCGTAGGGGCTGACGCCCGCGCCCTGGTAATAGGTGCCGTTGTCGATGAGCTGCTGCGTCGGACGGTTGATACCCGTGTTCTCGGTGTAGTGCGCGAGATAGAACTCGGTGTTGAAGTCGACGGTGAGTTTGTCGCTCGGTATCCAGCGCAAGGCGGCATACACGTCGGTGGAATGGTCATAGCCGAAGCGATAGTAGCTGTCCGAGTGGATGTACTCGAAGCTCACACGGTAGGCCAGCGCGTCGCTGATGGGGCCGGTGATGTCGAATTGCGCCTTGCGCGTGTTGTATTCGCCGTAGGTGAGAGTCAAGATCTCGTGTTGTCCGTCGAACGAGGGGCGCTTGGTCACGAGGTTCACGTAGCCGCCGACGTTGCCAGTGGGGCCGTAGACGACGCTCGCCGGGCCTTTGACGACGTCGAAGCCTTCGACCGAGTTGAAGCTCAAGGGTTGGCCGTCCGAGCGCGGCGTGCGCAGCATGCCGTTTTGGAATACTTCAGCCTGCTGGCCGCGCAGGAACGGCACATTGGCGCCGCCGAACTGATCGTTGGTGTAGGCGCTCGAGACGATCTTCGAAAAATCCGTGACGTCGATGATCGATTGGTCGCGCATCTGCGCGGCGTTGATTTCGGTGACCGCGCGCGGGGTGTCGAGTACGGACAATTGCAAGCCGAAGACCGACGTTACCTTGCGCTGCAGCGGGCTGACCTGATCCTCCAGGTTCACGCCCTTGACTACGATCTCCTCGAGATTGTCGGAGCCGGTGGCGAGTGTGGCCGGCGTCGCGGCGGTGGCCGGAGCGGCGGCTGGATCTGCCAGCAAGACGCTCGGGGTGCTCAGGCAGAGTGCCGCCGTCAGAAGGGCGTACTTCGTCGATTCATGGGTCATGGTGTCGTGAACTCAATGGGTGAAGAAACGGTGTACAAAAGCCACACCCAGGCCTGCCCGGACGCGGATACGAGCGGTCCTCGAGGGACGGTCAATGGCGACCGTCCGTGTCGAAGAAAGCTGGCGTTGTCATGGAATCCCTTGGCCGTGGAGACGTACACCGGAGCCCGAAGCAGTCGCTGAGCGGCTTGTGGGTGACGATTGTGCAAAGGGCATGCCAACTCGTGTTTTCGCGTCCGCGGTCGAGGGGTGGGTCGCTGAGGCAGCTTTTTTCGCGGACTTAAGGCCTGTAGCCGACGACGCCGGCACATTATTGCGGTGGCGCAACGCTTCGGAATGCACACAATCGGGACGCGGGCCGTACACAATTGCACGCAAGCTGGGCGCTGGGTGCGGGCGACCCGGAGACGCTAGCGTGACATGTCCTTATCCGGACAGTGGTACCGCATCGAGAACGTCATGCGCCCCCGCACCATGGGAATGGGAGTCGATTACTTCGAATAATCAGGGCAAGTCCGGCAGCGGCTTGTCCTTCAACGCCGCCGATACGCCCTTGAGGTTCGTCTCATGTGGCTCGTGATACGCCCACCAGATTGATATCCACCCTTTTTTGACGGAATCGCTCACATATTCCTCTAGCGTTCCCTTTAGATAGTCGGAATCGTGCGCGCGGGTGATGACTTTGTGCAGATAGTTCAGCGTCGCGTCTATCAGCGTCGTCTGATATCCACCGCGCGCGATAACAACCGGATTGCCATGATTAGCGAAAATCCGGTCGATGTTCCACTCTTTCAATTTCCGCATGTTCTGATACTGGCTGACGACATGCTCCGGCTCGGCGATGAAGGTAACCGTGTCCTCGAGCGTATCTCCGGCGAGCAGGATACGATCCTTCGGCAAATAGATGACTAGTCCATCCTCGGAATGAATGTTGACGGGTCGCAGCTCGACCTCGATATCGCCGACGTAATAATGGGTGCTGCTGTCGATCCCGATGTTGGGGATGGCAAGCGGATCGATGGCGGGCAATCCCCATTCCTTGCCGGACTCGATCGCGGCCTTTTCCACCGTCAGCATTTCGATGGCCCGATTCGTCGCAATTCGATCGGCGTCCGAATAGACGGCATTGCCGCCGACATGATCAAGATGCCAATGACTGTTGACGAGGGTGACGTGTTTGACGCCGCCCTTGGTCAGATAGTCTCGCACCCACTTGGCTTCCTCCGCGTACGGGAAGGAATCGTAAACCAGCGCCTGGTCGCCGCGATGGATGACATAGGTCGCGACGCCCACATCGAGCGCCCCGTAATCGGCCCAGTTTCGCACGCTTGCCGGCTGCGGCGCCAGCGCCGGGCGACCATCGTAAAAGGCGGTGAGATAGTCGTTGATGGCAAAGACCCGTATGTTCATGTCGCGGGCATCGGCTCGACCCGAGGCCGCGAGCATTCCCAAAACTATCATGGCGCATAGATTGCGTATCATCCGACATCCTCCTTCTTCCTAGAGTTTAATAAGGAAAAGTTGCAGATCCTGGTGAATTCTAACAAGTGGTCTTGCAACGCCGACCACGAAGCCGCAGTCGCTTCGCCTTGGCGTTGGGCAGCCATGCGCAGTGCACGTAAAGCGTGCAAGAGTCTCGCGCTGATGCACCAGGATGATCCGCGTACGATAGTTGTTTACAGAGCCGTCCCGCCACTGTTACAAAAGGCGCGCTGATATGGATGCAATCAGCGAGGGACACCGGCGTCGACACAAAGCAAAACATCATGCGCGACGAAGAAGCAGTGATCCCCGAACAGCAACGAAGCCTTCGGCATCGAGGTGCGGGGCTTCTATCATATTCCCGAACCGGAGCGCACCTTGCGGCAGGTGGACCTGTTCTGGGTGGCGAACAGCGTGAATCTTTTTTCCTTTGCGATCGGTGCGCTCGCGATCGCGCAGGGCTTAAGTCTATGGATAGCTCTCGCCGCCTGCGTCGTCGGCAGCTTGGCCACGCCATTTTGGGAATGCCATGAAGAGAATCGTGTTCATCCTGTTTCAGCCTGCGACGCTCGCGCTGATCGTGTTGTTATGGGCCAGCGCCCCCGCTTCATTGCTCGACAAGGCCTGGGTGATTACCGCGACGAGCATTGGCACGCTGGCCATGGTGCAAGCGCTAGAGTTTGTTAACGAGCGGCATGCCGGTTGGCGGCTGAATCTTCGCGAATTTCTGACCGACCTCTTCTATTTGAGTTTGTACTATGCCGTGATTTTGAAGCTCGAAACGAAGCTGGCCGAAGAGCCGTTGGCTTCAGCCAAACATACGCTCGGCATCACCACCGCCTGGACCATGCATCTGCCCTTTGTCGTGCAGGTTGCCTTGGCGTTGTTGCTGGTCGAGTTCGGCCAATACTGGTTGCACAGGCTGATGCACAATTCGTTTCTTTGGTGGACCCACGCTCCGCATCACCATATCACTCAGCTGAATGCGATGAAGGGTTTGGTGGGCAACCCACTCGAATTGTTTTTGGTTTCCCTCAGTGTGATTGCGTTTTTTGATTTGCCGCTCAATGCCATTTTCTGTGCGTTCAATCTCATCGTCGCCGTGTCGGCCTTCGCTCATGCAAATGTGCGCTTCGGCCCTCCCCGTTGGTATGCGTACGTCTTTACGACGGTCGAGGCCCACAGCCTGCACCATTCGGTAGGCTTCAAAGAAACCCGCTGCAACTACGCCAATGCGCTGATTCTGTGCGATCGCATGTTCGGTACATTTCACGAGGGCGAAGCGGAAGTCGTGGGCCAAGACGAACGCAAGAGACTGATGATCCGGCAACAGTTCATGTTCCCGCTTCGGCCTTTGATAGCGATGATCAAAGCGAAACCTGGCAAAAATGCGTCTGCGGCCGGTTGACCGGCGCTCGTCGACTGCACGACCAAACAGGGCAACATAGCTAGGTCAACGAGCCTTCGCATTCTTTATCGGGCCCGCTGTCGTTCCAATGTGACATGCAGGTCAGCCGTGAGCCGCCGCCGACGTCGATTGGAAGGCCGCGGCGGCGGAGCAGATTGCGGGTGCCGAGCGCCTGTGGCGCTTCCGTGTCGCGCGTGGCTGGCGACGCAAGGCCGGCTCGCCGCTGCGTTGGTCATTCGTGGAATATGCTCGTACGACCCTACAAACAGGCCTTTGGCGGATTTAGAGTTTCGCGTGGGAAAACTGCGGCTCCGCAGCGCGCGTGAGCCGCGACAGGGAGTTGACCTGCCGGCTTTCGTCGGACCAAATTTCCCTTAAGAAATGGTTCGACGCGAGCTCCGTGGTGTCATTTGAACCGATACGGCGCGCTTCTCCCCCCCCACACTCACATCGGAGCAAAAAACAGCCACGACTACATGCGTAGGGCGCCATTTCATAGCATATATCAAATATGAAATTTCACAAGATGCATGAGTCGAGATAAGAACTAGGCGGTTCTCTGCGACATTCCGATGCAGGCAATCAAACGCGTGCATCCTTTGCGTGCACGGCATCACACAATTCAAGTCGATAAATCTCTCAACTCGCTGATAAGCCTTCGTTAGTCAATCATGGCACGACGCGTGCTCATTACCTCCCCGGTCCGCACGTCCTGCGTTTCATGGGATGGCGGTCATATATCAAATATGCGGGAGGGATATCGTCCGATGAAACTAATTACCGCCATTGTTAAGCCGTTCAAGCTCGATGACGTTCGCAAGGCAATCAGCGACGTGGGTGTGCAGGGAGTCACCGTCACCGAAGTTCGCGGCTTCGGTCGGCAACGTGGTCACACCGAAATCTATCGGGGTGCCGAATACAACGTCGAGTTCGTTCCGAAGACAAAAATTGAAGTCGCCGTCGCGGATACTTTGGCCGACCAGGTCATCGAGGCAATTGTCAACTCAGCGAAGACCGGCAAAGTCGGCGATGGAAAGATCTTTGTCGTGGATCTCGCTCAAGTGGTCCGTATTCGCACGAATGAACGCGACGCGAACGCACTCTAGAAAACAAAATCTAGAAAACTAAAAGGGGATTGCATTGATGACTAAATTGTCTCGATTGGTCGTACTCGGTCTGTTGACGTTCTCCATTCCCGCCGCGTGGGCTGAGGACGCGCCCGCCTCGGCGGCTGCCACAGCACAAACGGCCGCGCCCGCGGCGGCCGAGCCGGCTGCGGCTGATGCGGCGGCTGCACCTACCGAACCGCAGCTCATCGGCACCGACAAGATCAACTCCGGCGACACCGCCTGGATGCTGACTTCGACGGCCTTGGTGTTGATGATGACCATACCGGGCCTCGCGCTCTTCTACGGCGGAATGGTCCGCAAGAAGAACGTACTGGCGACCTTGATGCAAAGCTTCGCTATCACCTGTGTGGTAACGATCCTGTGGTGGTTGATCGGATATTCATGGGCCTTTACACCGGGAAGTGCATATCTCGGAGGCGCGACACGCGCATTCATGAATGGCATGACCATCATGAAGGACGCGAACAAGATCACAGTGTCGCACTTGGCGCTCACCATTCCGGAAACTGTCTATGCCATGTTCCAGCTGACATTTGCGATCATCACTCCGGCATTGATCGCGGGCGCGTTTGCCGATCGCATGAAGTTCTCGGCGATGCTCGTATTCATGTCGCTCTGGTCTCTCCTGGTGTACTGCCCAATCGCTCACTGGGTCTGGGAACCGTCCGGTTGGCTTGCCGTCAAGGGAGTTCTCGACTACGCGGGCGGCACGGTGGTGCACATCAATGCCGGTATCGCCGGGCTCGCGAGCTGTCTGGTGCTCGGAAAGCGCATCGGCTACGGCAAAGAGCCCATGCCGCCCCATAACCTGACGTTGACGCTCATCGGCGCCTCCCTGTTATGGGTCGGCTGGTTCGGTTTCAACGCAGGTTCGGCAGTCGCTGCGGACGGCCGCGCGGGAATGGCGATGGCCGCGACACAAATAGCCACGGCCGCCGCAGCAATGGGTTGGATGTTCGCGGAGTGGATCGTCAAGGGTAAGCCCAGCGTCTTAGGGATCGCATCGGGTGCTGTCGCTGGATTGGTTGCCATCACACCGGCGTCAGGCTTCGTTGGGCCCACCCCGGCCGTGATCATCGGCATCGCCGCCGGCGTCATCTGCTTCTTTGCGGCGACCTCGCTGAAGAGCGCGATGGGCTATGACGATTCCCTCGACGCGTTTGGCGTCCATTGCATCGGCGGCATCATCGGCGCTTTGCTCACGGGCGTCTTCGCCAGCAAGGAAATCAGCGGTGCGGATGGCTCGGTCGTCACGCAACTCTGGGGCGTGGGCACCACGCTGATTTACGGCTTTGTGATGAGCTTCATCATTCTGAAAGTCATCGATATGACCATCGGTCTACGCGTTACCGAAGAACAGGAACGAGAGGGTTTGGACATCTCTCTCCACGGCGAAAAAGTGGAGTAACACCTCGGCGGCAAAAGCACAGTCCGGTGGCGACGGCGCCACCGGACCGGAGTTCTCTATCTTCGATTTCGGCGATTTCACAATTATTTAAAAAGTATGAGGGATGAACACATGAATATGACCAAAAAGTGGTTGACCACCCCTGCCCTGGTGCTGGGTATCGCAAGTTCGAGCGTGGCATTGGCGGCGGATGAACCGGCTACGCCAGCTGCGCCGAGTGGCCCCAGCTTAAAAGACGTGCTCACGACGTCGGGTATTGACATTCACGGCTATGTCGACGCGGCATATTCATATATTTCAGGCGCTGGGTTGTTCACGAGTGGCGCTGCGGACCGTGTCTTCGATACAGAGCCCAACTCTTTCAACGTCCACCAGGCAGCCCTGACGGTGGATTATCTGCCCAAGGAAGGCTTCGGCGGACTTGTGAACCTCACCGCCGGTCGAGATGCACGTGTCATCGCATCCGCGGGTGAATCGACGAGCAATTTCGATGTCACGCAGGCTTTCGTGCAGTATGCCCACGGGCCGCTGACGATCATCGGTGGAAAATACGTCACTCTAGCAGGCGCAGAAGTCATCAACTCCACGTTGGATACCAACTACTCGCGCTCCATTCTGTTCGGTTACGCGATTCCGTTTGCGCACACGGGCGTACGCGCCACCTACGCAGTCTCGGATCAGGTGAACATCATCGTGGGTGTCAACAATGGCTGGGATCAGCTCCAGGACCAAAACAAACAAAAGACCGGCGAGTTCGGTGTCGCGTTCACGCCGAACAAGATGTTCGCGCTCGCCGTGCAGGGCTACACCGGCGTGGAGAACACCTCCGGCACCACGCACGGACGCCGCGATCTGATCGACGCGGTGGGCACGTACAACGCAACCAGTCAACTCACCATCATCCTGAATGTCGACTGGGGTGACCAAGAGAACGCCACCTCCCTCGTCGACGGATCCAATATCAAGGCGAAGTGGGATGGCGCTGCCCTGTATGGTAACTATCAAATCTCTGATCCGTGGGCGGTCTCCGTGCGGGTCGAGTATTTCGATGACAAGGACGGCTACCGCACCGGCGTAATTCAGAAATGGAAGGAAGGTACGGCGACGCTGAGATATATGCCGAACATGAACTTTGAAGTACGCGCGGAGGGACGATACGATCGCTCGGACGGCAATAACTTCGTCAACGATGCTCTCGCCTTTGCCGCGTCAGAAGGCAAGCTGGGCACAAAGAATAGCGGGTGGTCACTCGGCTTGGAGGGCATCGCAAAGTTCTGAGCAACTTCCGGCATCAGTAGTAGTGGAATGATCGGGCCCGTTGGTACATCACGACCGACGGGCCGATCAGCAATTGAGCCCCGGCGCCAGCCGGACAGAAACAGCTAGTCACCCTTTGCGAGGACGCACATGACTCCCGCCGATGCTCTAAAGCTAATTAAAGAAAAAGAGGCGAAATTTGCCGATCTGCGCTTTACCGACACCATCGGTAAGGAGCAACACGTCACCATTCCGACACGTCTGGTGGATGAAGGATTTTTCAAGGAAGGCAAGATGTTCGACGGTTCATCCATTGCCGGTTGGAAGGGGATCAACGAATCGGACATGATTTTGATGCCGGACCCCGCCACCGCGGTGATCGACCCCTTCTATGAAGAGACGACGGTGGACTTGCGCTGCGATGTGATCGAACCGATGACGATGCAGGGCTACGAGCGCGATCCTCGGTCCTTGGCGAAGCGCGCGGAAGCGTATCTCAAGTCCTCCGGAATCGCAGACTCCGCGCTATTCGGTCCCGAAAACGAATTCTTCATCTTCGACAACGTCACCGTTAGTTCCGGCATCAACGGCTGCTCCTACGAAGTGGACGCCTACGAAGGGGCTTGGAACTCCGGTAAGAGCTACGAAGACGGCAACAAGGGACATCGACCTGGCATAAAGGGCGGCTACTTCCCCGTGCCGCCGGTCGATTCACAGCAGGACATTCGCACTGCAATGTCCGTGGCCTGTGAACAACTGGGACTGAAGTTTGAGGTCCATCATCACGAAGTGGCAACGGCGGGCCAGGGCGAAATCAACGTCTCCGCAAATACGTTGGTAAAGAAGGCCGATGAGGTGCAAATCCTCAAATACGCACTGCAGAACGTGGCCCATGCCCACGGCAAGACTCTGACGTTCATGCCGAAACCGATCGTCGGTGACAATGGGAACGGCATGCACGTGCACCAATCGTTGCAAAAAGAGGGCAAGGCCCTATTTGCTGGCGACAAGTACGGCGGCTTGTCGGAGGTCGCTCTCTATTACATTGGCGGCATTATCAAGCACGCCCGAGCCATCAATGCGTTCACCAACGCCAGCACTAACAGCTATAAGCGCCTTGTGCCAGGGTTTGAAGCTCCGGTGAAGCTTGCCTACTCGGCGCGCAATCGGTCCGCGTCAATTCGTATTCCCTGGATTGCAAATCCCAAAGGTCGGCGCATCGAAGTGCGTTTTCCGGACGCGACTGCGAATCCGTATTTCGCATTCGCCTCCATGCTGCTGGCGGGAATCGACGGCATCCAAAATAAGATCCATCCCGGGGACCCCGCCGATAAAGATTTGTATGACCTGGAGCCCGAAGAGGACAAGAAGATCCCGACGGTTTGTCACTCCCTCGACATGGCGCTCGACTATTTGGACAAGGATCGCGCTTTCCTCAAGGCGGGCGGTGTATTCACCGACGACTTGATCGACGCCTATATCGAGTTGAAGATGAAGGAAGTGACGCGATTGCGAATGACCACGCATCCGATTGAAGTGGAGATGTACTACAGCCTGTAAGGCGAAAATGGTGCGCGGGCGGTCCAAAGTGACGGCGGCCTTCGCCGTCACTGCCGCGCTCAGTACATGCCAAGCTTGCGCTAGCCGTCGCGAGATACCTGGTTGTTTTCATGAAACGTCCCGGTGGACAAGCGCAATTCAGCACCGCGCTTTCGCTGCAGGCGGCAGACGATAAGTTCGGCGCGCTGCACGAGTGGATCAACAAGCACTTGCGCGAGCCTCTATCGCTTTCTGTATTGGCCGCTCAGGCCGAAATGAGTGAGCGCAGTTTCAGCCGCCACTATGCGCACGCCACGGGCGTCACCCCCGCCCATGCCATAGAGCGCTTGAGAGTCGAAGCAGCGCGGCGTTTGCTGTCGGAATCAGGCCAGCCGGTGAAGCGAATCTCTCAGCGTTGCGGCTTTGCTTCATAGGAAACGATGCGCCGCAGCTTCTTGCGACTGCTCGCGGTAACCCCACAAGACTATCGCACTCGGTTCAGCTCGTGATGTCCGCCTCATGCGCAATCGACGGTGTTCGTCTCTTCGCGCAGAATGGATCGACTTAAAAAGATTTGTTTGAACCCGGCGAGATTGCTGACGTCAATGCCTGTCCAGAGCGCCAAGCAGATTACGGCCTCGAGGACCATCAGTGTTCACATCGTCTTTCGACCACGACACGAATTTCCGCTTCATTCTTTGTTTTATGCCGGCCCTCCATAAAGGCCACTCCCGCGAATTACTTCGCGTTTGTCATTGAACGTGAGCAATTCAATCACGCGCCGGCGACCGATGCTTCGATACAGAATCCCAATCGAGTTGATTCCAACGTGGACATCCATCAGCTCAAATTGAATCGGCGGAACCGCTGCCAGGCCGATTGTCCAGTATTCCCGAATCGCCGCCTTCCCACGCAGCACGCCGCTGGGGTCAATCTTGCGCTCGATGATTAACGGCGATGACATCTCAAAGTCATCAACATAGTGCGACAGGATCCGCTCCAGATCGTGCGAATTCCACGCCGCGATCCACTCTTTGGCAAACTCACGGGCCCACGCTTGGTCGATCACAGAAGCTCTCCGTTGGTATCGCGCATGCTCAGATTCTCACAACGGGCATCACTTTTGGCAGCCAAAATGAGGGAACCCGATTTCCGGAGCATCCGACATGATTCATTCTCACTCCTCATTCAGCGCCTGCCGCAACAGCGCATCATCGGCAAATTCAAAGAAACGAATCTCGCCGGAAATCTCCCAGGTTTCATGATCCCAGTCGACCGTGAGCGGATCGGCATCGTCGCGGCTGTGACGATGCAAGGCCCGGCAATTTCCTGCTCCGTCAGGAAGGAATTCGAGAAGATCCTGAAACGCATAATCTTCAGGCTGAAAGCCTTGTTTGGCAGCGATGGGGTCCATCATTTCGCCAAGGTCCACCAGTTTACTGCTCGCAAGTATCCCGCCCTGGCTTGATCCAAAACCCTCATGCACGCGGCAAAGAGGTTATCCGCGTATAGCGCGCTCGATGCTGCTAATCGGTTGGTCATTCTCGACTGATGATCGTCGCCTGACGCGCGGTCAATTGCCACTGACCTTCCCGCTTCATCCAAATGTTCGTGAATCGGCG
>Ga0179592_10000434_pt1 | contig 16606 bp, 8 predicted proteins | sample CZODoug2_1_08_16_FD_148623 | JGI IMG/M metagenome (GOLD analysis project Ga0179592, IMG submission 148623) | Vadose zone soil fungal communities from Angelo Coast Range Reserve, California, USA - CZODoug2_1_08_16fungal (Illumina Assembly) | ecosystem: Environmental > Terrestrial > Soil > Vadose...
CGCTAGGTTCCCAAACTCGATAGCCTCGCGGATTTGCCGCATTATGTCAAGGTAAAAGTGGACATTGTGGTGGGTGGCGAGGATTGCGGCTGTGAATTCGCCGGCGGCGAAGAGATGCCGAAGATAGGCACGCGTGTAACGACGGCAGACGCTGCACGTACAATTCGGATCGATAGGATTTTGATCTTCTGCGTAACGCGCGTTCTTAATCAGCACGCGACCCTGCGATGTGTAAAGGCATGCATGACGCGCAGCACGAGTCGGCAGCACGCAATCCATCATGTCAATTCCGAGCGCCACGTATTCCGCAATCTGTTCCGGTTTGCCGACGCCCATCAAATATCGCGGCCGATCTTGCGGCAGCAGCGTAGTTACCTCCGCCGTCATTTGGCATGTGACTTCGTGCGGCTCGCCGACAGCGAGGCCGCCAACCGCGTAACCGGGAAAATCGATCTCCAACAATTGTCGTGCGCTCTCGCGCCGAAGATCGGCAAACGTTGCGCCTTGCACAATTCCAAACTGCCACTGCTGCAAGTTACCGATGCGATTTTGCTGTTCCAGAAAATAATTTCGCGCGCGCCGCGCCCATTGCGTGGTGCGTTTGAGCGCCGATTCTGTCTTGTCGCGAGGCGCCGGCGTCTCGATACATTCGTCGAGCACCATCGCGATGTCCGAACGGAGCGCGAGCTGTATCTCGGCGGCTTTTTCTGGCGTGAGCAAATGCTCCGAGCCGTCCAGGTGCGAACGAAAACGCACACCTTCATCGGTGATTTTTCGCAACTCGGAAAGACTGAAAACCTGGAAGCCTCCGGAATCGGTAAGAATGGCGCGATTCCACGACATAAATTTGTGGAGGCCTCCCATCCGCCGGACCAGTTCGTGGCCCGGACGCAAATAAAGATGGTAGGTATTGCCAAGAATGATTTCGGCGCCGAGTTCCTCAAGCGCTTCGTTGCGCAAAGCTTTGACGGTCGCCTGCGTACCGACCGGCATGAAGAAAGGCGTTTCAACTGTGCCGTGCGGCGTGGTCAAGCGGCCGCGGCGAGCTCGCCCGTCGGTATGAAAAATGGAGAAGTGGAAACTCACGTTGCGAGTCTAACAGGGCTGAGCAAGACACAGAAAAGGCGCGATCACAAACAGGGACGCCACTCAATAAGGCTTAGACGTACTAAACGTACGAGACGACATGAATGGACAGACCGCTGCAGTAAAGTGGAAGGGGTTTTCACACTCCCGTAATGTCGGCCGACGTGACACCAGCTACGCAACAAATAACTACATTGTATTCAGTTACTTACAGCAAGTCCAAAGACGGCGTGTGCGAGCCCGGTTGGCCTCTGACTTGCACTTTGTAGAGGGACGGTAGAGTGGAGTGTTCTCTCACCACGCTCTAGAAACGAGACGATCAATATTATGAAGGCAATTTTGAAATACGCCGTAGTCGCGGCGGTATTGGTTCTTGGCTTCGCGTGCGTGGCGTCCGCGGATCAGATCTTTACAACGCCGACTGGGGCTGTAAACCCGCTCACGGGGCAAACGGTTTCAGCGACAGCGGATTTCAGCCAATCTGGTGGCACTTTGACGCTTACGCTCACGAATACACTCTTGGGAATAAAGAGTGCTGGTCAATTGCTAACGGGCATTACTTTCACGCTAAGCAACGGCTCCGGCGTCGTTCTAAATTCTCAGACAGGCGACTTGATCAATATAGCATCCAACGGAACGGTGACCGACCTTGGAACGGTAGCGCTGGGCTGGGGCTTCGGTTCGACAGGCAGTAACACTTTCGAAATGTGCGTAATCTGCACGGGGGGTGTAACTGCTAGTGCTACTCCGGAACAAGGAATCGTCGGTCCTGGTCCCTACGGTACCGCGAACTCCTCGATTTTGGGCAATGGACCGCACAACCCGTTTGTGAACCAGAGCGCGGTTTTTACGTTTAATGTGCCGTTGAATGAGACCGTCAGCAACGTCGCGTTTTCTTTTGGCACGCAGCCGGGCAGCAACGTTCCGACGCCTGAACCTTCAACGCTGCTGCTTCTTGGCACGGGCCTTTGCGCGCTGGCTTGGCTCGCATCACGCCGTTCGCACGCTTAATCAAGCTTAGAACTAAAAAAGCGCCGGCGAGTAAATCGCCGGCGCTTTTGTTTTGTTAGGGCCCCAATTGCCCTTCACCGAGTATCAAGAGAAGACGAAAGCAATGCCGACGCGCACCAAAACGTAGGCAGCCCAAACTCCAAAAGCAATTCCGAACGCGCCGCCGAACTTGAGCTTACGTGGATTGACTGCGGCAAAGCCGATTGCAAGCAGCAGTAGAATCCAAATCGTAAACACGTCAATCTGCTTGCCAAGGGTGAGCAAGACCTTGGAAGTTCCGTCCGGAAAAAAGGCGGCCAGGTTCGTGGCGATGGGATTTTCAATGTCAATCGTGCCTTTCGGCTTGAGAAGAACAATCAACACGAATATAGGGGCACTGACGAGAGAAGTCATAAAGGCATGCGCCGTAATCGCGAAAGATTGACCAAATCCCGAGGTGATTCCTCCCAATAGGCTAAAGGCTCCCCACATTAAGAGGCAGGTTGCAAACAAGATGAAAACTGGAGCCACAACGCCTCCGACGTAGCCAAACACCGGCGCGAACTTGGCGCCCATTTCAATGCGCTGTTCCTTCTGTTCCGCGGAGAGTTGCGCCGCGCGGGGATCCTTTTCCATTTGCTGGCTAATTACGTCGCGCCAGTCCACTCGCTGGACAAAAATGACGCTACCCAACAAGGTCAGGACGACAAAAACGACTACCGGCAAAACCCAAGTTGGTTTTTGAACGATATCCTCGAACGTGGCCTTGGGGGAAAAGAGAACGCCAAAGATTCGACCCAGATTGCTGATCTTCTGTTGCGGCTGCGGAGCAGGGTCCGCCGTGCCGACTGTTGTTGTAGACATGAAAATGCCTCCACCACGAGTTTAGGAATGAGCGAGCTTGCACAGTATTACGCTTCGATCGGGGAAAAATATCAAGAGGAACTAATACGGAGCGCCGAGACAGGTTCGTCGGCGAGCACAAGCTTCGGCTTCAGGATTAAAGCGCGTGCAATGCCGATGCGGTGCCGCTGTCCGCCAGAACATTCGTGAGGATATTTTCGCAGGGACTCCTCGCGCCTTCGATAAGACTTGCGAAGCCCGCGCGCGCTCAAAGGTAACCGAACACTCATAGGTGAACGGTACGGGTGCGGAACCGCCTGTGCAGGCAAAATTTGCTGTGCAAGATGTATCCGGGATATCACCTCAAATTAATGGGTTTGCGGAGAAAAAATCGAGATACCTGAACATAAATCCTAGAACCTGAATAAAGAGCACCTCTTTTACACAAACAAACCCTTTTGAATCTGCAAGTCAAAATCGGCAACACGCTTGCATCAACAAAGCCTATTCAGCCCAGGCTGCGTTCGGGTTTTGTTGGAGAGGCGACTACTTTCCTGTCCCTACCTCACTCCGATTGACCTGCCTGGGGCTGAATGCCAGGCGCAAGACCATGGCCGATATCAGCGGAGGTGAATGGTGAGATTGGGTTTCTTCAAAAAGAGTTTTTTCGCGATGATCGCGATATTCGTCGTCGCCGCAGCCGGCCATGCGCAAGATTCAGGCTCCTTGCATGGAACAGTCACGGATCCGAACGGCGCTGTTATCGGCAAAGCGAACGTGCAAATCACTGAACGAAGTACCGGCTCTCTGCGCAATGCGGAGACCGACAACGATGGCAGCTTCAGTTTCACGCAAGTCAAGCCCGGAAACTATTCCGTGATTATCACTCACGATGGCTTTCGCAAATACCAACGGGACAATGTCACCATTCTAGTCGCTTCTCCAACTACGGTGGACGTGCAGCTCGTCCTCGGCGACATAAAGGAGACCATCACCGTCGAAGCCGTGGCCATGCCCACATTAAATACAGTTGACGCAACCGTCGGAAATCCATTCGATGAGAAGGAAGTTAAGGGTCTGCCCTTTGCCGCACGCAATCCCGTGAATTTGCTGACGCTACAACCGGGCGTCACCGTTACCGGTCAGTCTGATACGGACAAAACATTTCTCGGTTCGCCGCTCCGCCTGGACGAAAAAGACGGTGTGGTCAACGGTGTCCGCAGCAACCAGAGCAACATTACGCTAGACGGAGTGGACGCGAACAACTGGGAGACGCAAGCTGCATTCACCAGCGCGATCCCTCTAACGCTCGATTCCCTTCAGGAATTCCGCGTCACCACTACGAATGCCAATGCGACCGACGGCGACGCCGGCGGTGCGCAAATCGCGCTCGTGACCAAAAGCGGAACGAACAACTATCACGGCAACGCGCGGTGGCTCTATCGCACCAGCGGCACTTCCGCCAACGATTTCTTCAACGCGCAAACGGGCCTGCCCGCGACCAAACTGGTACGGAACATTGGCGGCGCATCTTTTGGCGGCCCAGTGAAAAAGAACAGGCTCTTCTTTTTTCTCGATTACGAGCTGCGCCGTGAAGCCAGCGGCGAACAGGTTTCTCAACCCGTCCCTAGCGACGATCTGAAGCAGGGGGTTCTCAAGTACGTGTCCACGACCGGCCAGACGATCACGCTGAATCCGTCGGACATTCAAAATCTGGACCCGGCGCACATCGGCGTGAATCCGGCGATGCTCGCGTATCTCGGCCTCTTTCCGACGGGCAACGACGTTTCGCAATCGTCCGATGGCGGACTGACCAACTCGGCATTCCGGTTCAACGCGCCTGTAGCCCAGGACAACAATATCTACACGGCGCGCGTCGACTACAATCTCACCGCCAGCGGCTCGCAATCCATTTTCTTCCGCGGCTCACTCGGCGACATCAAGGCGGATCTGATTCCCGCGCAGTTCCCCGGTCTGGCGCCTAGTTCCACGCTGCTGAACAACAGCCGTGGATTCGTCGTCGCGTACAATGCCCAGATCAAGCCTACCGTAATCAATTCGTTCCGTTACGGCTTGACGCGGGTTGGGATCGATCAATCCGGCGCGAAGGGCGCGGGTTTCTCTCTGCGCAACCTCAATTCCACCTCACCTTTCCAATTCGACAATTTCAACCGCGCCGTCGCCAGGCAGATTCCTACGCACGAGTTGAAAGATGACCTCAGCTGGATCCACGGCAAACACACTTTCCAGATGGGTGGTTCCGTTCGCTTCACCCGTTCACACCGCCTGAATGACTCCCTCACGTTCCCCTTCTTCCAGGTAAACACGGGCACGTGCGTAAATCTGTGCCGCGACGCATTCAATACTCTGAACAACGACGGCAACCCCAACAATGATCCATCCGATCCCGACACGTTTAATCAGTCGTTTCTCTATCTGCTCGGGTCCGTCACGCAGGCCAACGCAACGTTCTTCGTCGACCCCAAGAACAACACATTCCTTCCGGCAGGATCTGCGCCAAAGCGCGTATTTGCGGAAAACGGATACGAGGGATATTTCCAGGATAGTTGGAAGGTAAGGAGCAACGTCACGTTGACCCTGGGCTTGCGCTACAGCTATGACACCCCAGTGTGGGAAGCCAACGGGAACATGGTGACTCCGACAGTCGACATCCAAACTTGGTGGAATCAGCGGCTAAGAGATATGGCGGCGGGCGTTCCATCCGACGCTTCTCCAAACCTCTCCTTCGCACTTTCTGGCAGAGCAAACGGTAAAGGCGCGTGGTGGCAGCCGGATCGCAATAATTTCGCGCCCCGCCTCGCTGTCGCGTGGAGTCCGAACTTCAACAACGGTCTGCTCCATGCTCTCTTCGGTGGTGCCGGCAAAACTTCCATTCGCGCAGGCGCGGGAATCTACTACTCGCGCATGGGTGGAGCGATTGCAGCCGATACCGATGTAAATGGCTCCTTCGGCCTCGCGGATAGCCTCGTCAACGGTGCCGGACAATTCACTATGAAGACTGCGCCGAGATTTTCCGGGTCGTGCGACTCGACCACTTGTTCCGGATTCCCGGACCTTAGTCTCTTCTTTGACGCTCCGACGTCGGCGACGTTCCCGGCCGTGCCCGTCGGAAATTTCAAGAACTTGGGTTTTCTTGTGGACAACCGTCTACGCACTCCGTATTCCACGAATGTCAACTTCGGTGTTCAACGAGAATTGGGGAAGGGCTTTGTTCTCGACGTAGGTTACGTCGGCACATTCGGCCGAAAGCTGACCATCAAGACGGATCTCTCTCAGATGTACGGAAACTTCAAAGATCCGGCTTCCGGACAAACCTTGTGGGGAGCCTACAATCAGATCGTCGACTTGATTGGCAAAGATCCCTTTAATCCGCAGACTCCGGTGTCGGCGGTTCCGAACATCGCTTTCTTCGACAACCTGCTGCCGAATCTTCCAGGATTCCTCGGCGTGCCAGGAGATACACCGACCCAGGCATTCTACGAATTGGCTTCCAGCTTCGCGCCGGATTGGGGTGATGCGCTTGCCTTCGGCATCGATACCGTGGCCGGCGGCGGAGCGGGCAGCCCATGGAACACGACCGTCGATCCTCAACAGGACGGATTCGTCCTCTACCAGCGCCAGTATCAGTCGCTGCCTGCTTGGGTGAACTGGGGCTCCTCGACCTATCACAGCTTGCAGCTCGGGCTTCGTAAGAACAGCCGCAACGTAACTTTCGGCGCGAACTACGTCTACTCGAAGTCCATCGACAACGGTTCAGCGCCAGAAAATGCAGACCTGTTCTCGCAATCCGGCCTTTTCGCCCTCAACGGCCAGATCGCCAATCCGCTCGATCCACGGGGAAGCCGCTCGCGGTCGGATTTTGACCTCCGCCACAATTTCAATGCCTATTGGCTCACCGCTTTGCCTTTCGGACATGGCCAGCATTTCCTCACCAACGCGGGCAGGGCGCTTCAAGCAGCGGTCGGTGACTGGCAATTTGCTGGCTCGTTGCGCGCGCGCTCGGGCTTCCCGATCACGCCCGGCAACGGCTTCAACTTCCCGACCAACTTCGAACTCACTCCTCCGGGAACACTTTTGGGTGCCATCCATACACACGTCACCAGGACTGACAAGAATGGCTTCCCAAATCTCTTCGGCAATGATCCGGATGCCGTCGCCGCTCTCCTCGACTTCACCCGCCCGGGTGGCTCGGGAACTCGCAACGGTTTGAACGGTCCGGGATATTTTTCGACCGACATGACGGTCACGAAGGGCTTCCACGTGCCGTGGAGCGAAAATCAGAAACTGATCTTCAGCGCCGCGGCCTATAACGTGTTCAATAACGTGAACTTCAGCGAACTCTTTGTACAGGGCTTGCAACCGCAACCCGACTCGACTTTCGGACGGTTCAATGGAACCACCAACAGCCTGCGTGGAGGCAATAACCGCGACATGGAATTCGGCCTTCGTTTCGAATTCTAGTCATCCACTAACTTCAAAGCAGGGCCTCCGCTTGCGGGTGGGGGCCTTCTTTTTGTGCGTTCGGAATTAGATCAGCATGCACCGAGCCGTCATCGCTTCTCCACAGGCAGAACAAATTTCAGCGCCGTATGCGTGGGCGAAAAACCGACGACTTTCACGTCTTTCAGGCCTGCCTTCCTGCCTATGCTCAGCACGCCATTTTCCGTAATGTCCTTGCGCCCCTTCGGATAAACAATCCAGAGTGCGGTCCCCCCGCGCATCACCCTTGCGATATTCGTTGTGCGAGCGAGTTCCTTCTCTGTTTCGGCCGTCAGAAAAATAAACTCCGTATCTTTCGCAATTGCGCCTCGCGCGAAGTCCGGCGCAACTTTCTTTAGCTCCACCTCAAACTCCGCTTCCAATTTCCCGATTACAGTAACTTTCGCGCCCTCCTTCACCCCCAGCTTTTCCATTCGCGACTTCGGATTCAAAATCTTGTGCGCCCACTTCTCCGCCTGCGGCCCAACCTCGAATACAACCGCACCTTCCGGCGACTGAACGCGCAACTCACCCGCCACGGCTTTCACCGCCTTCATTCTGGCGAAAGGAATCTTCAATCGAAGGGCGGCGCTTCGAAAAATAATCTCCGTCGTCTCGAGCAGCGCCTTACCCTCCGCTCGCTGTCCGTTCGCGCGAACCGCACATTTCACTTCGCTTCCCAAGGCTTCACCTCGATGCTGCTAACTCATTCTCTCGCTGCCGCGAGACTTGGCCCCACGGCAGGCAAATCCCCAGTAAAATAGACCGCTCGCCCTATGTCCTCCGCCGCCACATCTACCGCTCCGATGCGTACCGACTGGTCGCAAATCTGGGCCCAACGCGGCTTCCGCTATTTCTTTTTCGCGATGTTCATTTCGCTTTTCGGCAGCGGCATGAACTTCGCCGGCGTCAGTTGGTACATCCTAGCCGCCACACATTCTACCGTGAAGGTCAGTTTGCAGGTCATCGTCGCCATGGCACCGGGCCTCCTGGTGCCGTTTGTTGGCGGCGTGCTCATTGATCGCTTCGACCGGCGCTACCTCGGCGTCATTCTCGATTTCGTTCGCGGCATCGCCGTCCTTGGCACCGCGTATATCGCCTGGCACGGCCACCTCCAACTCTGGCACCTCTATGCGATTACGCTCGTCACCGGCATCGGTTCCGCCATGTACTGGGCAAACGTAAATTCACTCGTGCAGGAAGTAATTCCCGCCAGCCAATACACCGGGGCAAACGCCGCCGTCCTCATAGGCGTGCAAACCGGCATGCTCTTCGCCGGTGCCTTCGTCGGCTTCATCTACAATCGCGCCGGAATCGCCGGCATTCTCGGCATCGATGGCCTCACCTATTTCGTCTCCGCATGGTGCCTCTTCCACATGCGCAGCGGCTATATCTCGCCGCGCGATCATCTCGCAAAGTATCCACACGAATTTTCCGAAGCCACCGAAGTCACCTCCGCCGCGCTCGAATCCGGCGAAATCCCCGAAGTTGCTGAAGCCGGTCTTTCGCTCGCCGTCTATTCGGACATTAAAGAAGGTTTCGCCTACCTCAAAGAACAGCCAATCGTCCGCGCTCTCGGCATCACACATTCCATCCTCATGGGCGGCATCGTCAGCGCAAATGTCTTGATTGTCGCGCTCGCAAGCTACATTCTCCATGCAGGCCCGCGCGCCTTCGGTTTCCTCGAAGCCGGTTGGGGATTCGGCGCGATTCTCGGCGGCTTGCTTGCCAGCCAATTGCCGCAGCGCCTCCGCCTCACTCTCTATGGCCTTTCCCTCGCCGGCCTCGCCATCGGCCACGTCGCTATGCCTTTCTTTACATTTGTCGTCGCCGCCGTTTTCTTCCAAATACTTTTCGGATTCTTCCGCGCCCTCTCTGGTGTCGTCGCGCAAGCAACACTGATGTCCATCGTTCCGCGCCACTTCATGGGTCGCACCCAATCCGCCATGGCCATCCTCACCACTATCTTTCAAATCCTTATGAGCTTCGCGCTCGGCTGGGTCTCTCAAACATTTTCTTTAATCGCTGGCTTCTGCCTGATCGCACTCTTCTATGTGGGCGGCACCATTTCGGCTTTCCGGGCCCGACATCTCATCCGGACCAGTCCGCCACCCGGGGCCTGATCATGCGACTGATTTCGTATTCTTTTTCAGGCAGGTTTTGTTTCGGTTTCGGCTGAAGAAGAGATTTGCACGCCATGTCCGCCGAGCAGCTCCACTGCCGACTGGTAAAGCCTGCTGCGCAATTGATAGCGCTCGTTGGCCCGCGTTACGTAGCGCACCTGCACGTCAATTCCGCCTGCACCCGGCCGGACACTAATCGCCGGTGTCGCGCTGATCGACGCCATGTCCCGCGAACCAGCCGCGCGCTGCCATTCGAGTTCCGCCTGTTTGGCGCTTGCTTCCGTCGCTTCAAGCACGACCTTTCGAATTGCTGCCACCAGAGGAAACGGGTCGCGCCCAGGCGGAATTGTGATTTGCAATTCGTCCCACAGCCATTGGCCTGAAGTCGAAAAATTAAAGTAGTGCCCTTCAATCGCAAAACTGTTCGTGAACGTTACGCGACGCCCGGTCGGATGGCCGGAGTCGGTCCAGTTCCCTGTTTCCAGCAGCACCGTGTGAAACATTCCAGTCTCCACCACTTCACCGGTCACTCCGTTGATCTCCACCCAATCGCCCAGTCGGATTCCGTTCTTGCCCATCAAGACAAGCCATCCGATAAAGCCAACGATGAAATCCTTCAGCGCAACCGTCAGGCCGGCCGTCGCAAGCCCGAGATAAGTGGTCAGTTGTCCCGGTGGTCCGAGTATCACCAGCAGTGCAAACAAAACGGAGAGCACTTGCAACGAAACTCGCGCGACCGCCCGCAGCGTTTGTATTTGCCGCCGGTCCAGCTTCAGCGTGCCCAACAGTTTTTCCAGCCACGAATCGAAGAAAACCGCTACGAGCAGCAGCCCCAGCACAATCGCTACGCCAATGAGCATTCGCTTCACGACGCCGCTTTGCCGGACGGAAACGAGCCCAGCCCACTCTCCGTAGAGCTCGGAAAGTTCTTTTTCGTTGGCGGCGCGCTTATCCAGACTCGAAAGGTTGTGCTGATCGTCCGCAATCGCCTTGGTAGCTTTGACCGCCGCTTTCGATTCGTCGTGGCTCCGCGTTTTTCGTAGGTTTTTTCCAACGGCCTCGGCCGCCGCGCCGGAGACGGCCGCATCTCTGCCAAGCGAAGAATGCGCCGCAAGATCGGGCGAATTGATTTTTTCCGCGTCAATTTGCTTTGCCAGCGCGTTGTGGTTTTCTTCCGCGGCGGCTGCAGCTGCATCCGCGCCGGCCTTTGCTTTGTTGAGCAGTTGTTGCCGCTGGCGCAGCGCGTTCCATTCCTGAAAATCGTGCACGAGTCCGAACTGGTTCGCAGCTGCCTGCGGAAATTTGATCTCCGCATCTTTTCCGTGCTCCGCGTCTTCGTGGGACTGTTTCAGTTGCGCAATGCGTCCCCGCCGGTTTCCGCCCGCTTCGGCAAGATCACCTTCCGCATCTTCCACTTCATTGTTCGCCAGATCGAGCGAAGATTTTGCCAGGTCCAGTTGCTCGCCGAGTTCGTCCTTCCGACTGCCGCTCGCTTTCGCCGCTTCGGTGGTCAGCTGCGCCACTTGCGCCTGCAGCGTCTGCTGCAGTTTTTGCGCTTGTTGCAGTCGCGCCTGAATTTCCTCCGCGTCCTTGGACAGCACGGGTGGGTGCGCATCCGCTTCACGCAGCGCAATGTCGAAGGCCAGATCCAGTTCGCGATCGCCCAGCGTCAAGGCCTCTTTTGCGATCGCTTGTTCGTCGGGAGTATCCGCGAGCTGCGCCAATTGTCGCGCTGTCGCCAGCGCCGATTGGTCTACCAATTGCCCCGCAGCGGCTTTCTTCGCCTTAGTATTCGCCGCGTTCGCGGACTCCCCGGAACGCACGATTCCATAAATCGTCGCGCCCAATCCGGCCACCAGCACCGCCGTCACAATTTTCTGGGCTGTCCTCATGCTCTCTCGTTCCATGATGGTATCAGTTTGTCCTCGACCCGCGAACCGCCCGCTAAAAACAAAAACGCCCCCGAAATTGGCCGGGGGCGTTTTGTATTCACAACTCGATTGGTTCTAGAGGTAGTCGCGCGATGGGCCTTCCAAAAACGCCCGCAATTTCCGCGACCGCGAAGGATGCCGCAGCTTGCGCAGCGCCTTCGCTTCAATTTGTCGAATGCGCTCGCGCGTAACGGCGAACGACTGGCCAACTTCTTCCAGCGTGTGTTCGCTGCCGTCGTCAAGACCAAACCGCATCTTGATGACTTTTTCCTCGCGCGGCGTCAGCGTCTTCAGCACCGAAGAAGTCTGTTCCTTCAAGTTGAGGTTGATCACCGCATCGGACGGCGAAACCACGGCCTTGTCTTCGATGAAGTCGCCGAGGTGCGAATCTTCCTCTTCGCCGATCGGAGTTTCCAGCGAAATCGGCTCCTGCGCAATTTTCAGAATCTTGCGTACCTTGGACACCGGAATGTCCATGCGCTTGGCGATCTCTTCGCTGGTAGGCTCGCGCCCGAGTTCCTGCACGAGCTGCCGGCTGGTGCGCACGAGTTTGTTGATCGTTTCGATCATGTGCACCGGAATACGAATCGTGCGCGCCTGATCGGCAATCGCGCGAGTGATGGCCTGTCGAATCCACCACGTCGCATACGTGGAAAATTTATAACCGCGGCGCCATTCGAACTTGTCGACCGCTTTCATCAAGCCGATGTTCCCTTCCTGAATCAGGTCGAGAAACTGCAATCCGCGGTTGGTATATTTTTTTGCAATGGAAACGACCAAGCGGAGGTTTGCTTCGATCAATTCCTTCTTCGCTTGTTCCGCTTCCGCTTCACCGCGGTGAATGAACGTCAGCGTGCGTTTGAGTTCCGTCAGTCCAACTTCGCTGGCATCCTCAATGTCCTTGAGTTCCGAACGGCGCGTGCGCAATTCCTTGCGCGCATCCGCCGCCACGTCGCCTTTGGCCATGTCCACGCGGCGTTCGAGCCGACCCGCTTCACGTTCGAGCGACTGCAAACGCTCGACCGTGCCGCGCATCTTGTCGATCAGCCGCTTCTTCTCGAACGGGTTGAAGTCGAGGTCGCGGATCTCCAGAGAAATTCCGACGCGCGTCCGCGCCACCGCCCATTTCGCGCGAACGTACGGCCTCTTTTTCGATTTCAGCGTTTTGTCCAGCTTCACAGCCTGCTTCAAAGCAGTGTCGTAAAGCTTCGCAATTTTTTCGATGTGCTTCAGCGTCTGTTTCGTCTTGTTGGCGATTTTTTCTTCGGTCAGTTCTTCATCGTCAAACTGGACGATTTCCTTGATCGACCGCGCGCCCTTGCGCAAATCGTCGCCAACCGCGATCAATTCCTTGATCACGATGGGCGAACGCGTGATGGACTTCATCACGACGAGCTGCCCGCGCTCGATGCGCTTTGCGATGGCCACTTCGCCCTCGCGCGTCAATAGAGGCACGGTGCCCATTTCGCGCAGGTACATGCGAACGGGGTCGTTGGTTTTTTCCAGCGAACCTGGCGTCAAATCCAGATCGCTGCTGCCTTCATCGGAGTGCGCGTCGTCCTTTGTGTGCGCGTCGCGCTCGGCACCTTCCACCGAAAGCTCCACGGCGCGTGCCGCTTTCGCGGACGCCTGGTCTTCATAAATTTCGATTCCGTTGCGTTCAAACGTGGTGAGTAAATCGTCGATTTCTTCCGAAGAATGAACTTCCGCCGGAAGCGAATCGTTCACTTCGTCGTAAAGCAAGTAACCGCGCTCTTTGCCCAACACGATCAGCGCTTTTACTGCCTCGTATTTTTCTTCCAGAACCTGCTGTGCCACTAATTCCTCCCGCTCTCAGAGACCGCCATCAAAACACACTTCGGCTGCAACGGGACTAAAATCCGCTTTTGATACACGCTCAGAGGGACGCGCGCTCGCACGTTTGGGGAGGTTCCCCGGCTCACTCAAAATTTTTGTGTGAAGCTTTCTGCGCTGCGCCCGCTGCTTTTCCGCTTTTACCGTACGCCGCCCGTAATCGCGTGCCGGTGGCCGATCCCTGCCGCTAACTACATTTATATAGATGCAGTTAGGGCCAGTTCCGTTACCCGCGAAACCCTTCTACGCTACATGGGTAAGTCCTCTATAGTCAATGTTTTAATTAGTGGAAAACTGTGGGAAATGGGCCTGTGTTAGGCGCCTGCAGCCAGCCGCCGCATCAGCTCCTGTTTCTTCGTCAATAGCTCGCGCATGGCCGCACCGGTGGGATTTGCCTCAATTCCGCGCTGCACTTCAGCCAGCTCTCGTTCAACTTGCTTGCGGGAAAGAGCTTCCAGGCAGCTTTGCGCCTCTTCCCATGATCCTTCTTGTGCCTCCTCGAACAGGATTTCGAAAAGCACGCGGCGATCGCGGTCCTCGAGCATTGTGCCAATTTCAGACGGTTGAATCGGCTCGCCGGAGAAGCTCGCCACAATTAGCGCCGCAAAGATTTTCTCCGTTTCAAGGCCGTGGTAGAGCTGGCCGCTCTGCAGTTGCTCGGCGAGTTCGCGGCGAAATCCTTCGGCTTCGGCAAGCATTCGAATCAAGCGCCGCTCAGCCTTTTTCGCATTGCTATTTACAAGCTGTGCCTGCGTCTTCACCTCACTCCGACGTTCAGCGGCAGCTTTGCTAAATGCCGCTCGCAGAACAGGCTCATCTATTTTGAGCTGAGCAGCCGCTTTGGTCGCCCATTCAGTTCGTATCATTTTGTTCGGGATTTTTTGAAGATAGGGCAAAAGGTAGTTCAACGCCTTCAATTTTCCTTCCGCGGTCGTCAAGTCCATGCCTCGGGTTCGATTCGCCAGATAGTCTATGTACGGTGGCGCTTCGCGAAGTTGCTTTTGATAGGCATCGGAACCTTTTTCGCGGATAAAGAGATCGGGATCTGCTTTCTTGTCGCCAATCGCCGGAAGCGCAAGTACGCGAACTTCGAAATCCTGTTCGAGCAACGCTGAAAGGGATCGCTCAGTCGCCGCCTGTCCTGCAAAATCTGGGTCGTAGTTCACAATCACGCGCTTCGTGAACCGCCCGAGCAATTTAATCTGCGATTCCGCCAGAGCCGTGCCACAACTTGCAACCACATTACCGAACCCTGCGCGCGCCACGGCAATCGCGTCCATATAGCCTTCGACGAGAATCGCGAAATCTTGCCGGCGCAATGAATCTTTCGCGCGGTCTAGGTGATAAAGCACATTGCTCTTCGAGTAGATCGGTGTTTCCGGCGAATTCAAATATTTCGGCTGGTCGTCGCCGAGCGCTCGGGCGCCGAACGCGACAATCTTCGCCGATTCATTCGCAATCGGAAAACTGATGCGACGCCGGAAACGGTCGAACAAGCGCCCACTCTGGTCGCGCGAAATCAGGCCAGACTCGACGAGAAGTTGTTCCGAATATTTGATTTTCAGATGGCGCAATAGCAAGTCGCCGCCGCTCGGCGCATAGCCAATACCAAATCGCGAAATCGTATCCTTATCCAATCCGCGATCTTCCAAGTACGCTCGAGCCGCCTTCCCTTCCAGAGTACCTTCGAGCTGCTTCACAAAATACGACTGCGCCTCGCGATGCATTTCCACCAACACAGCACGCTGCTGATTCTCTTTTCGCTCTTCTGGCGAACGTTCTTTCGGCCGTGGAATAGCGATGCCGCACTTTTCCGCGACGAGGCGAATCGCTTCCGGAAATGCGCACTTTTCCATCTCCATCACAAATTTGAAAACGTCGCCGCCCACGCCGCAACCAAAACAGTGATAAATCTGCTTCGTCGGGTGCACGGCAAACGAAGGCGACTTCTCCGCGTGAAACGGGCACAGCCCCGTAAAATTCGCGCCGCTCTTCTTCAAACGCACGTATTCGCCGACAACCCGCACAATGTCGGCTTGCTGCTTGACTCTGTCCGCGAATGATCCCGCTTCCGCCATACTTAATTCCGCAATTCTACGACGGTGATCGCTTTCCCGCCGTGTTCTTCACTCTCAAACGACGCCTTGGCCACCAGCGGTTGCGTCTTCAAATATTCCGCCAAGCCCTTACGAAGCGCGCCGGTTCCGTGCCCATGAATGATGCGGATTTGCGGCAGATGCGCCAACGCCGCGTCGTCGAGGAACTTGTCCACCAGTTCCGTCGCCTGTTCGACCGTCATACCGATTACGTTGATTTCGCTCGGTGCAGCTATCTCTCGCGGCGCCGACGTGACGTATACACTCGGCGTGACGCGCAGCTTGCTGGCTGCAGGCTGCTCAACCCCGGTAATTTCATCCAGCGCGACCTTCATCCGCAGCGGCCCAGCTTCGACTTCCGCGGAATTGCCATCGATTCGGCGAAAAATAAGCGGTTTCGTAAAGCCGCGCACGCGAATTTTTGCCCCGGCCTGAAGGGTTTCCGCCGCGATCGGCTGGAATTCCGATTGCGTCACGCCGAGATCCGACTGTGATTCCGAAATCGTCTGTACAATCGCGACGTTCAAATCTTCCTTCGCGCCGCTGCGAACCTCTTGCAGTTTCCGCCGTGACGTTTTCTCCATCTGCGCGCGTAGCTCACGGTCTTTTACTGCTTCCACCACGCTCGCGACATTCTGCTCGAACCGCCTTTGCATTTCCGCAAATTGTCCTTCAAGTTCCGCGATTCGCTTCTGCTGCCGCTCGAGCCACTCCGTTCTCAGCTTTTTTCGCTCCTCTTCAAGCGTGTGCCGCTCTTGCGTCATTTGCGCCTGCAAGCGGTCCAATTCATCGCGTGTGCGATGCAGATACGCGATCAAATCCGCGGCCTCCAGCGATTCCGGCGCCATCAATTCTCGCGCCCGCTCGATGATGCGCTGCGTCAATCCCAATCGCCGAGCAATGGCGATTCCGCTCGACCCGCCGGGAACGCCAACCGTTAGCCGATAGGTCGGCCGCAGATTCACTTCATCGAATTCCACCGCCGCATTCACTACCCCAGGCGAAGCCGCCGCATACGTCTTCAACCGATCGTGATGAGTCGTCGCCAGTACGAAGCAATTCTTCGTCTTCAATTCGTCCAGCAACGCCACGGCAAGCGCCGCACCCTCTTCTGGCGCAGTACCCGTCCCCATCTCGTCCACCAGAACCAGCGAATTCTGCGTCGCCGATTCCAGAATCGATT
>Ga0179592_10000435_pt1 | contig 16601 bp, 11 predicted proteins | sample CZODoug2_1_08_16_FD_148623 | JGI IMG/M metagenome (GOLD analysis project Ga0179592, IMG submission 148623) | Vadose zone soil fungal communities from Angelo Coast Range Reserve, California, USA - CZODoug2_1_08_16fungal (Illumina Assembly) | ecosystem: Environmental > Terrestrial > Soil > Vadose...
GAATGCCTTTGGCGATCCGGACCATTCCTTGCGCACGGGCAAATCTGCCTTCGGGAAAGCACCCATCTGCCCGCCCTGGAAGTAAAAAATTGAGCACATTTCGTCCCTTGGTACTAGTGGTCTATCGTTATACAAGCTGCCACCTGCCATGCTCTTTCAAAATGGCACTTGATTGCGGTGGGATGCTGTCTTGACCGAACCCGGTGGCGGAGGAAGTCGAATAGGGTAGAGAGCCGCCATTCCAGTCCCATCCCGCCTGGTTGTTTTTCTGAAATCTATCGACGGGGGCATGTCTATGAGTTTTTTGACTAAGGCCACGATCGCCGCTTCCTTTGTGTTTGCCCTGGTTTCCGCGGCGCGAGGGCAAGCACCGGTACAGACGTCGACCCAGGCGACGGCACTGCCACCGGACAATGACTTCTACGCTGTTCGCCAGCTCGCCGCTGCTGGGGATGCGCAGGCGCAATTCGCCCTGGCGAACCACTATTTCTACGGAGTCGGCGTTCCCCAAGACTACCGCCAGGCGCTGCTCTGGTATAGCAAGTCCGCGAACCAGGGCTTCGCTCCTGCAGAGAATCTACTTGGCTACATGTATCAACATAAGTTTGGTGTGCCGCGGGACTATAAGCGCGCCCTGGCCTACTATCGTTCCGCGGCGAAGCAGGGCTATGCGCTCGGGGAGTACAACCTGGGCGGCATGTTCGAGGATGGTGTTGGCGTCAAGCGTGATTACAGGCAAGCGCTTGATTGGTACCGCAAAGCGGCCGACCAGAATCTCTCGCAGGCGGAAAAGCAAGTCGGCTACTTTTACCAGTGCGGATATGGCGTCAAGCGTGATTTTGCTCAAGCCCATACCTGGTATCTCCGCGCAGCCGGCCACGGCAACTCCGACGCCGAAAACCAGTTAGGCTACTTTTCCGAGGAGGGATGGGGCCAACCGAAGAATTACGACGAGGCTCTTTTCTGGTATTACAAAGGCGCGGAACATGGCAGCGACACCGCGAAAGAAAATATTGGCTATATGTTTCAGAATGGCCGCGGCGTGCAAACCGATTACGCCAAGGCCATGTATTGGTTCGTCGAAGCTGCGGCGCATGGGAACAGCGACGCGGAAAATCAGCTCGGCTGGATGCATCAACACGGGCAAGGCGTGGAGCCCGACGACGCTAAGGCCGTGACCTGGTACCGCATGTCTGCCGATCAGGGCAATCGGCGCGGCATCGACAATCTCTACGCTTTCGAAGAGGTGCTGGAGGACCGCGGCACGGGGCTTTGGGAGGCCGCCAACTCCCAGGTCACTGATGCCGCCATCGCGCGGGCTCAGCGCTGGGCGAGAATCCAGGATCTTAAAGCCCGCATTGCTGGATTAGAGGGCGACGCACAAAACCAAGACGATCTTGCCTACGGCCTCAAACACATGGGCAAAGGCAAGAACGGCAAGAACGATGCTATTGGCAAGCTTATGAATGCGATCGGCAGCGTCCCCGCCGTCAAGAACCATATGGAAGCGGCAAAGTATCGCGAGGAAGCGGCACGACTGCGCGAAGAACTGGCTCAAATCGAAAGCGAAAATCAAGCCACCGCCAGCGTCCCTGTTCCCTGACGTCTTCCACGCTCGGTGGCGTCGGGTGGACTTGGTACGATTTCGCATCGCGGCCTAGCGACACGTATCGAACAGGACCCCCTCCGGGGCTGAGCACTTGGCAAGCAAGACTGGCAAACCAGTTACCGTCGAGGTAGACCACAGGAACGGAGACGGTGCCGGCTGCCAAGTTGACGTTTTCTCGCGTCCTGACGGTGAAATCTCTGGAATAGTGATAAACCCAAGAGGCGTCGGCGTTCCGGGCTTTGTCACTGTTGAGCCTGTGAACCCAAAAGAAGCTCAGGTTGCAATGAAACGGGGCGGTCTCCCTGGTTGTGAGCCCCTCACTGGCATTCGGGGAAGTGAGCAATGCATTAGCGGTGGCTATTAACCAAGGGCAGCCGGTGATCTACTGGCGCGAAGAGCCGCTGGAACTCGACGCTGTGTTCGAGGGGAGTTGGGGAGACTGGGCCGTCAAAATAAAGACAGGCGGCTTTGATTTATACGATCTCCAAGGACTTCTGGAGTTCTGCAGGCGGAATACGAAGTTCCGGCCGTTGATCATCACGGCGCCTGGGACGAGCCCCTAGCCGGCCGACACGGTCTTCTGGCTATCAGTTGGAAGCAATTCTTGGTCGACGGTCCACCTCAACCCTAGAAAACACCCGCGTTTCGTTTTCCTTACTCAACCGCCTCTTCCGGAGGCTCGTGACTGCAGTTCAGGTCACAACATGGGCTGAACCACGCGGCAGAAGTATTTTAGTGAACTCTGGCTGCTCTGAAAAAATGTTACTTAGAAAGAGGTACAGGCGCAAACGTCATTTTTTCGCGTTGTAGATCACTACAGAATGGATTCTTACAAAAGACCTTCCCAGTCCACCGAGTCGATGCCAGAGGTTGTGGAACCTGGAGAGTTCATGCCAGTGGCCGGAGAATTTTAGGACAAGACACCAGCAGAGCCTGCGCCCAGGTCACAATCCCGCGCCACTGGCGGGCAAAGCATTACGCCATACTGGGCGCATTCCCTGATCAATGCGGCCTGTTCAAATTGCCGAGAAATCCGGTAATCACCCGTGTGAGACGTTCGGCAGTAATGGACTCGGGTAGGGGAATTTCAAGAGTCGGACGTCGGGTTTGCGCATCCGTCCGCAACAACGTGGCGAGGCCACGTTCGATCGGTCCAAAACCGTCCGCGCCGCTTGGAGATGAGAGCGACTCCAAGAGGGTCAGACCCGCTTCTAAAAACTTAGAAACAGCCTGTCTGGCGTCCGGCACGAACAAGCCGGACCGTGGGTTGCCATCTTGGGTTGGACTCTGCGCAACGCGCATCGTCACATCTGCAGGAAGTTGAACCCCTGTCCCTGTCGGTCCTCCAAGGGTGTGGCCGTTTTTCGCCGCGGCTTTTCCATTCCGCTTTGCTTCCATTACGGCCACGGGTTGGGGCGCCTCCGGAGTGAGTACGGGCTTCGGACTACCAGGCTGGTCGCTAAAGACGTCTTTGATCACGTGCATCATGCTCTTGCGGCCGAGCTTTTCAAAGCTGATTTCGTCCTTCGCTTCATCGAATAATCCCATGAACAACGCCTTTTTGAGCCTAAGAGTTTCCCAAACGCGTTCCTCGATGCTGTTCTCGGTCAACAGATGGATCACTTGTACGGGCTGCGTCTGGCCGAAGCGATGAACACGGCCGACACGTTGCTCTAATCGGGCAGGGTTCCAGGGGGGCTCAAAGTTCACGACTGCCGAGGCCGCCTGCAAGTTCAACCCGACTCCGCCAGCATCGGTCGAAAGAAACACCTTGCAGTCGGGATCCTTTCCAAACCGGGCAATCAGCCCGCCACGTTTCCGCGCGGGCACGTTGCCGTGCAACGACACCCAGCCAATTTTCAGCTTCGTCAGTTCCTGACTGGCCAGGTGCGTCATTCGCTCGTACTCGCTGAAGACGACCACTTTGCGCTTTTCTTCCACCGCCAGCTCATGAACAATCTCGCGGAACTCCTCAAGCTTGGGGGAGAAATTGGTCGTTTTGTCAAACAAGAAGGTAGAGTCGCAAAGCATGCGCATGTTCTGGATGCAGCAAGTGATGCGACGCAGGTCGATCTCGGAGAGCCAGCCCTGTCGCTGCCATTTGTGCATCAGCCTCGCGAGAATGTCACTCTGTTCTGAATAGGGACCTGCCTGTTCGGGCGTCATCCGAACGCGGAAGATTTGATCCGTCCGCTTGGGTAGTTCGGGAAGCACCTCTTTCCGAGTCCTGCGGAGCAGGATCGGCTCGAGTTGTTTGTGAATTTTCTCCAGGCCCCGATAACCGAGTAATTTCCCTTCTTCGTTCTCCATGCGGTGTTCCTTGAGAAAACGGAAGGCTGGCCCCAAACGGCGACCGTCCACGAACTCCACGACCGAAAAGAGCTCTTCGAGTTTGTTTTCAAGAGGCGTACCCGTCAATACAAAGGCATAACGACTCTTCAACTGTTTGATGATGCGGGCAGTGGCTGTCGCCCAATTGCGAATGCGCTGGGCTTCATCCAGGATGATCAAGTCTGGACGCATGTTGTGCATGTCTTCGATGTCCTTCAGGACGAGTTCGTAGCTAGTGAGATTGAAGAACGTTGGGCTGGCATAGAGCTTTTTGCGATGCGCCATTTGCCCATCGATGACTTGTGCGGGAAGCTCGCAGAACTTCTCGATCTCGGTCTTCCATTGGTACTTTACGGAAGCGGGAGCAACCACCAGAACCCTCTCAATGCCTCGACGGCGCCGCAGCAGCTCAGCGCCAGCGATAGCCTGGATTGTTTTGCCAAGACCCATATCGTCGGCGAGGATCACTCGCCCGCGACAGGCGGCGAAGAGCGCTCCGCGAATTTGGTAGGGGAAAAGGGGCACTTTCAGGAGGCCTTCGAGTGGGCGCTTGCCTTTCTTCAACTGCGCAAGGTAGCGGCGCTCGTCTTCAAGACCCGAGGTGAGTTCGTTTTCATGATCAATGAAATCCAGCACATCGCTGTAAACAACGGTCGTCTCGTCCACGGCCCGCAACTTCTCGAGGACTTGCTCGAATCGCCGAAGATTGTCCTTTTGTAGAAACCCATTGGAGTCGAAGTAGTCCGAGACAATCTTTCGGAGATCCGCAGATGGCTCAGACGGAAGTCGGAGACGCACGCTTAGAGTGTCTCCATAGTGGAGAGAAAGCGAGGCTCGTGTTCGTTGATACCGCTGGCGATCAAAGGATCGACCAAAGCGGCGATGCAGACGAAGCAGCAGGGCTTCGATGTGTTTGCAAGTGCCGAGGGTGTTCACTGCAAAATCGGCGCACGAGCAAAAGTTTTCAAACAGGCTCGGACCGCGCATTGCCACCCGATACTTCCTGCCGGTTGCCGACTTCACCACGTAGTCGCCATAAGCCTGTCCGGCCGGCTCCGTAAGAATGTTCTGAATCGCTTTCCGGGCGCGCTGTTGCCGAGCGGAGATCTGTTCCTCGACGATCATGTTGGCTCCTCCAGGAAGTAGTGGCCAAGATAGCAGGAATTAGGGAAGCGCCGAAACAAGTGGCTGTGGAAAAAGACATTCCACCGTTCTCTTTTCCGACTGAAACTTCATCGACTCTCAGCAGTGGCCTGCCGCGAGTTCTGAATCAGAAACAAACAATTGGATCTGCGACGACGAAGACAGGAACGACGCACAGAAACGAGCAGCAAACGCGCGCACAGAAAATTGAGCGTCGCGCAACAATTCAATTGGAGCCAAGCGCCGAACGGAGCTACATTCACATAAGTTCGTTTTAAATTATTCTGGAGCGGGCGCTGGGAATCGACCTCTCTCTTCTCTCCACATCGGCAAAAAAGATGATTGCTATGCTGCTAAATCGAACCGAAAGTCGATGCAGAGGCTGTTACGTTCGATTCTGGCAGCAGGGACGATCTTTGTTGTAGCCATGTCCAAGAACAATGGGGGTTACTATCAGCGCTTACAGGTTCTGGACCCACGACAGGCTTGGAGCAGAGCGGCAGCCCGACGATAGTCCACGCAACCTTCCGCAACGCAGCCAGTCAGGTGACGTTCGATCCTGCGCAGTACAAAGAACGCGTAATCTGTTGTTACTTAAGGGCGTGATCGATCTGAGGCGGGCTTCGCACGGTGCCCACGCTGCAAATGCTCGGCGTGCTCACTTTACGCACCACGGTAGCGAGAGCTTAGTGTGGACGTCTAGCGCGGCGGTATAGCTGCAGATACGCCGGGAAACATCTATTTCCTCTGGGACAACGAAACGCTTTGTACCACGCCCCACGCTCCACGGTTTTCCTGTGAATGGGGTTTACGGCAATGCCTTTATGAAGATCGGGGCCAGCTGCAACTCCCTCAACGTGGCCGATTACTTCACCGTGCACGACACCGTTTCGGAATCCAGCGCCGATTAGGATTGGGGCTCCTGCGGTGCGCCGGTGTTGCCTGATCTGTAGGATAGTGTGGGTAATACCTAGCATCTAGCCCTGGAGACCGGAAAAGACACCATCATCTACGTCGTGAATCCCGATTCCTTGGGCGAGCGCAACCCGAACAACGACAACGCCGTCTACCGGGAAGGTCGCTTCGAACGGGTTAGACTCTGGCGGTCTTGGGCGACACCAGCATATTTCAATAACACCGTCTACTCTGGCGGTGTCAGTGAGGCGCTCTTTACGATCACCAATGCTCGCCAGCGTCGTAGCTGGCGGGCAAACAGCAGAGAAGAACGGAGGCACGGGGATGCTACTAGGATGCGACTGAGCTAACCAATCGCTGTTCTATTCGGGGCATCCGCCAGACCGCACTGCTGCGGAGTCAGTTTCGGCAGGAATTCCAGCCTTAGGGAGAGAAGTGCCTCCGCATCGAGGTACGGAGGCAGAATCAGAATCAGAGGATTGGCAGAATTAGGCCGAATGCTGTGGGCTCCGCCGGATGAGAAGGAACATCAAAACGACTCCGATCAGCAAAAGAACGGCCGTGGCCGGCTCCGGGGTCTGCACGATGAATTCCTGGACTTGACCTTTATAGGTAAGTGTCCCTGTGTTGGTGATGATTATAAAGCTCGCTGGATTGATTTGGCCGTAATTAGCCGCGGCCAGAGCCAGCCACTGCGCCACAGTAGTGCCATCAGCATTGGCGAAATTCGTGGGCTCCGCCCCAGGAGTCATAAGGTCCCAGAGAGCATATTGCAGGCTGACGTAGTCCCCAGAATGAGAAGCGAATTGAGTTACGAGCCAAGCGGCTTCTTCGTACAGAGTTTGAGGATTCGTGCCACCGAGATGGGGGTTGATGGAGCCATTCCCGTAGCGCGTATTCGAGAAATTTCCCGACGCCAGACCAGTCACGTTCGCATTCCAAACCTGGTTCGTAGAAACTTCATTATTGATATCGTCGCAAAACAAGACCACCGTTTGCGCGTTGGACGTCCCGTAGTTCATTATCCCGGTGTACGGGCTGACGTAATACACGCCATTATTCGCGCCATTCACACCAGTGAACTCCATGTTTGTCGTGCCGTCGGCCTGCGCCAGCGGCGTCACGATCATGAGTGCAACTAGAACCCAAATTACCCGTAAGAGTTTCATCCAATTCTCCGTATTCACACTGATAGACATCGCTGCGGCGATGCTGACGTTGGTAAAAGCAATTCTGTTACCAAATAGCATATCATCATATGTCATTGTAACTAAAAGGGTTAGCTGCAAGACAAGGCATGTCACACGGCAATGTTTTCCTGAAAGGAGACATTCCAGTATCGGGGGACTTCCTTGGTCTTGCCATGGACATTCTCCTGGTTGGCACGCTTTCGCTCCTCTGAGTTACTTTCGGAGAACAGCTTGCCTACTGCGATGTCCCGCGTCACCTCGGCCTGCGGAGAACGCTTCGGGTATCGTGATCACTATTCCAGACATCACGGGCAACTGATCGCCATCATTCCGGAATCACTGATCATCTTCGGTCGGAACACGGATCATGATCATCTAGGGAATCGCTATCGCCGTCGTTCGGAATCGTTGATCACCGCCCCCCAAAATCCGCATGAAGTGACCGAAACTGTCAATGATTGGGGTTTTATGCGCCAGAGACGCCATGGAAAGCCGTTTCCACTTTTGCCCTTAGGATTCCCTGAAGAGAGGAGCTTGGAGACCGCGCTTTTCATAACATAAAGAAAAACCACGACTTACAGCGTAGTCTCGAGGCTGATTTTTGGTCACAAAGGTGCCTTTCTCCTCCATGTGGTGCAGACAGTAAACGGACCCTACAATTGGTCACAAAGGTGCCTCTCTCCTCCATGTGGTGCAGACAGTAAACGGACCCTACAAACAGTTCAGCCTCCCACACAGCTTTTGGGAGAGTGACGAGCCCCAGAGGAGACAGTCGGCGTGAATGCCCGACTCATTTCTAGATGAGAAAGTACGACCGATTCGTGGAGGGATTTCGAAGATTCGCTGAACAGCGAATGACGCCCGAGGAAGCGCTCGCCAAGGCAAATGATTCCATTCGAAAACGCGTCTTGGCGCGCGAGGAAAACTTCCTGAGTTTTGTCGAAAAAGGAATCTTCCAATACGCCTGCAGCCCATATCTGAAGTTACTGGAGCGCAAGCGAATCCAGTTCAATGACTTGAAAACCTGGGTGGGAAAAGACGGAATCGAGCGAGCACTGCGCACTCTGGAAAACGAGGGAGTGTATTTTACCGTTGACGAATTCAAAGGCAAAGTGCCGGTGGTGCGCGATGGCATCGAGTTCTGGTGCCAAGAAGGCATGTTCGATAATCCTTTTCTCTCCTACGTTTACGAAGTGCGAAGCGGCGCTACACGGAGCGCGGGAACGAGAGTCCGAATCGACTTTGACTACTTACATCAGCGATCGCTCTACGATGCTCTTTTCCTGAACATGCATGGCTGCCTAAAGGCGCCCATCGCGAACTGGTTTCCGATCTTTCCTGGCGCACCAGGCATCAATTCGAGCCTCCGGTTCGCAGATATCGGCAATCCGGTTCAAAGATGGTTTTCCCAGGTGCCAGAAGATCAACTCAACGTCAATTGGGAGAAGAAATGGGGCACCAAGCTCATCTTCACCCTTGGCAAACTGCATGGCTGTCGTTTGGCCGAGCCCGAGTATGTGGGGCTGGATGATGCTCTGAAAGTCGCGGAGTGGGCCGCAGCAGCGCTACAACAACACGAGAACTGTGTCGTTTATACGTTCGCTTCCTCGGCCGTCCGGGTCTGCATTGCAGCGGCAGAGAAAAATCTCAACATCAAAGGCACGAAATTCCTGGTGACGGGCGAGCCCCTCACTCCGCAAAAGAGGACCGAGATCGAAGCCGTGGGCGGGGCACCAGTTCCGGTATACGGGATCTCAGAGGCCGGGGTGATTGCGGCCGGCTGTGACCAAAGTCATCCGCAGAGCGACCATTGTCACCTGTACAAAGATACGACCGCGATCATTTCCCATCGTCAAAACGTTCCACATTCGGACTTGTTCGTTGAATCTTATTTGTTCACCTCGCTTCTTTACGAATCCCCCAAGATTCTCCTCAATGTGGGCATGGGGGACTATGGCGAGATCTCTTCCGAAAGTTGCGCCTGCGTCTTTGGGCAAGTCGGATTTGATGCCTGCCTGAACAACATACGGAGTTACGAGAAGCTAACAGGGGAAGGTGTGACCTTTGTTGACACCGACTTCATCCGCATAGTTGAAAGAGATCTCCCGGAGCGCTTTGGCGGCAGAAGCACCGACTATCAATTGGTTGAGAAGGAAGATTCGCGCGGGTTCACCCACCTGCAACTGCTTGTGAGTCCTCGAGTGGGAGAAATCCAGGAAACCGAGGTCTTGGATCGATTCTTGAGTCTCCTCCGACGAGCGGAAGCCAGCCCTGATTCCTGGTCGCAATCCGGCACGGAGATGTGGAAACAGTCCAACATGCTGCAAATCGTCCGGGAATTTCCTTTTCCGACGGTGAGCGGCAAGATCATGCCTTTCTTTGTTTCGAAAACCAAAAGTGTTCCCAGCGAGGAACGCAGTACAGCGAGCCAAAAAATATGACTATGAACAATAAATCAGCAGTGACCTTACTTGAAGAGAATATGCCACAGCAGAGGACTCAGACGATTGGCGGACCAGTGCCATCGTACGGAAGGGAATCCGGAACAGGATTTCCTGCCCGAAGACTGAGAAGGCTCAGGCAGAACGACCGATTCCGGCGCTTGGTGCGCGAACATTCACTGTCGATTGACGATTTGATCTTGCCTTTGTTCGTGGTGCCCGGCCACGGCATAAAGCACGAAATCAATGCGATCCCAGGCAACTATCATCTTTCCATCGATAAATTGATCGAGGAAGCAAAAGAAATTCGCGACCTCGGAATTCCCGGGATTCTCTTGTTTGGCGTACCGGACCCCAAGGAAAAAGATTTGCTTGCCACGGGCGCCTACGCGCCCAACGGAATCGTTCAGGAATCAGTTCGCGCGCTGAAAAAGAATGTGCCCGAACTTCTGGTCGTGACCGACGTATGCCTGTGCGAGTACACGACACACAGCCATTGCGGGATCCTCCAGGACGGATACTTGTTGAACGACGCGTCTAAAGACGTGCTGGCGAGAACCGCTCTGTCGCACGTACAAGCAGGCAGCGACATGGTGGCGCCGGCAGCGATGCTGGATGGACAGATTCGCGCACTGAGACAAACGCTGGACGACGACGGCTTCGTGAACACGCCCATCATGGCGTACTCGGCGAAATATGCTTCGAAGCTCTACGATCCATTCTTCAAGGAAGGCACGCAGTCGACGTTGTCGCATGGCGACAAGAAGACGCACCAGATGGATTTCAGCAATTCCAATGAAGCGATGCGGGAAATTGCGATGGATATCGAAGAGGGCGCGGACATTGTGATGGTGAAGCCCGCGCTTTATTACCTGGATATCGTGTACCGAGCGAAGACGGAATTCCAGATGCCGTTGGCCACGTACAACGTGAGCGGCGAGTACGCCATGATCGACGCCGCAGCACGGATTGGCCGTCTCGACAAAAAGCTGATCATGATGGAAGCGCTGATCTCGATGAAACGCGCCGGTGCAGACATCATCATCACCTATTTTGCAAAGGAAGTGGCGAAGGAGCTGAAGTAGGCGCCCTTCCGGCTGTCCCGCCAGCTTGTGTCTTGCTGGACCATCGCAGAGAAGGTTCACGTCCCGAGATGTGCAATCGTGAAACAGGGTTTGCCCGTAGTGACCGTGAAACACACAAAGGGCGAAAGGCTGCGCACTAGCTATCAACATGGAACTCGCCGTCATAGGAATTAGCCACCGCACCGCGGGCCTTGCACTGCGCGAACGAGTTGCGTTTCGCGTTGAGCAGGCTTGCGAGGCCACCGACCAACTGCGTGCCCGCGGCGTCCTCAAGGAAGCTGTGATCCTCTCGACTTGCAATCGCACGGAGCTTTACGGCGTGGCGCGAGAGCGCTCCGGTGACATCCTCCAGGCGATGGAGATGTTCGTCGCTTCTTACCACCGGCTGGCGCCTGCAGAGATGGGCTCAGCCGTCTACCGCCACAGTGACCGCGATCTCGTTCGGCACCTTTATCGCGTTGCAGCCGGGCTGGATTCCTTGCTGTTGGGGGAGTCAGAAATCCTCGGCCAAGTCCGGGAAGCGTATCGTGTGGCAATGGATTACGGGTCGACCGGTCGTGTACTGAATCGACTGTTCCAGTCGGCGCTGGAAGTGGGCAAGCGCATTCGGACGGAAACGCAGATCGGTTCGAGGCCGATGTCCGTGGCGTTTGCGGGCGTGAAGCAGGCCGAGGCCCTTTTGTCAGGCTTGGAGAATCAGCGGATCATGATTGTGGGGGCGGGTGCGACGAGCGAACAGGTAGTGAAACACCTGTGTGCCCGGGGCGTTCCGCAACTGCGAATTTTGAATCGCACGACTGAACATGCCAGATCACTCGTGGCCCGCTATGGGGGCGAGGTCCTGCCCTGGGAAAAGCTTCCTGAGGTGCTGGACTGGCCCGACCTCATCGTGACTTCGGTCAGTAGTCCGGAACCAATTCTCACGCGCACGCATCTCGAAGCAGCTATGACTGTCCGGGGAAACCGACCAATAGTGATCATGGACTTAGGCGTGCCACGAAACGTGGATCCCGCGGTAAAATCGCTCCCGCAAGTCCATCTTTCCGATATCGATAACCTCACTGAGGTTGTTGAACAAAACAAGAGAGCGCGCGAAGAGGAGATTCCACGCGCCACCGCCCTGATCGAAGAGCAGATCGAGGGCTTCATGCGCTGGCAGGCTGGTGTGGCGGCGTGTGCGGCGTATGCCCAACTGCGAGCCGTGCCCGAGCATAAACGCGAAGCCTTGCTCCGCCAGCATCTTGCCGCAATGCCTCATCTCACCGAGCCTGAGCGGTTGCATTTCACCTGCCTGCTCGAAAAATTTCTCAATGGCTCGGGAAATCACTCGATGGAATATTCTCACGCGATCGCGGAAGCCCACCGTAAGTCCTAGAAACGCCCCAACCCTATCAGCGTACGAAGTGTGTTCTCGCGCGGGGCGGCGCCCCAATAGACTGTTGCCCCTTGGTGGTCCCCGCTAGAGGGAACTTTGCCAGATCGGAATCCAACGGTATTGTTCCATGCCCTCTGGAACACGATGACTGCCGAGGGGGATCCAACCGCAAAGTTGCTGGTCGTCACCGAGTTTTGCGCGCGGTAGCCTTGAGCATGGCTTCATTGGACGGCACACCGCCAGTCAGGCACCAACCGGATTGTTTGGGCCCCGAGAAGGATCACCCTCTTCCACTGCGGCCCCCTGTGCTTCTAGGGTCACCAAGTGGCGCTGGATCTTACCAAGCGGCGTTTTCGGGAATGAGGCGCGAAACTGGATACTTGCAGGCACTTTGTAGGGTTCCAAATGGAGCCGACAATGGGCCACTAACTCTGCGGCAGTGGGGACGGCGTCTTTTCTGGGGACTACAAACGCATGGAGTTTTACCTCCATGATTTTTCGTGGGTCCGCAAGTCCTACAAGAACCGCTTCTGCCACGTTCGGGTGCCGCTGCAGGACCGCCTCCACTTCGCGCGGATTGATTTTGTGGCCGCCAACCTTAAGGATGTCATCCATGCGACCCATCAATTGGATGTCACCGGTGGCTTCCATCATTCCCATGTCACCCGTTCGGAATCCATGGTTCCTTATACTGGTGAGTGCCTCTTGAGAATCACCCAAGTAGCCCTTCAAGAGTCCGGACCCTCGGAGGAGGATTTCGCCGGTCTCACCGGGGGCAACCGGCTGGCCCTGACCATCCACGACTTGGACTTGCAAGCCATCATTTGAACCCGCGAGGCGGTTAAAGACACCGTTGGGGCCGCGCTTGAGGTATCCAACGCGCCCCTCTGTAAGTCCATAGGTCAAGTGGATCTGTGTGTTGGGCAAGATGGCTTGCAAGGCACTCAGCCTTTCTGGAGACATGGGTTCAGAACCGATTTCGACATAGCGCAGGGAGTCACCGTTGTCACGGAAAAAGGAGGCGAAAGTGTCGATGATCATATTGCAAGCCGCTGGAACCAAGACCAAGCCAGTGGGACGCAACACTGGGAATTGGCTCAAAGCCACAAAAATGTCGGGCGCAATCAGCGCGGTGCATTGTGCCAAGAAGCAGGTAAGAAACCGGCGAAAGGCAAGAATATGGTGCAAAGGAAGGGGCACCACCATGACGTCGGTCTTCGACAACTCGAGGAAATTGAGCGTAAACGATGCGCACGCCAGCGTACTCTCGTGCGTGTGCATGACACCTTTCGGCGCGCCGGTCGAACCGCTGGTGAAGGTGATGGTTGCCAAATCATCCGGCCGTGCACCGGCCGGCAGTGTTCCCGTTTCGACATCGCCGGCAATTGCCGTTTGCAAGGACTCCACGGCGATGTGGGCAGTTTCCGGTAGAGCGGCAGAAGGGTCTTTCAAGAAAAAAACGCGGAAGAAACGGAGAACCCCCGGCATTTCCTGAACCCTTTCCACAAAACTCGGCTCCGCAATTAGCGCCGTCGGCTCCGTTCTCTCCAAAATATGCTGCAGATTTGTGGAGCGGATGGCGGGATCAAGCGCGACAACGACAGCCCGCGCTTTCCATATTGCGAAACAAGCAATAACGAACGCGGCTGAATTGGGCAGACCGAGGATTATGCGATCGCCCGAGCGGACATGACGCGCGACCAACCGATTGGCAAGGCCATCCGAATAACGATCAATTTCGGCATAAGACAAACGTTCAGTACCACTGATGAACTTAGTCTGGTCCCCGGACTCCTTGGCGGCGTTGCGGAGGGCGTCCTGTAGCAGGCCAGGAGCGTGATCCTCGGTTGGTGGATGGTGTCCCCGGGCACTGATGAAGTCCCGAATGTCGTCCTCGGTGAAACGCCACAGGTTCCCGACCTTTACACCCCGCAAGTCTCCGCTGCGTGCGTAGCGATACAGTGTGTCGAGTTCGATCTGCAGCTGTGCCGCTGTTTCGGGCGCCGTAAACAATTTGACCATCAAGGAGCTCCCCTACCAGATATTTTCAGTGTTTTTATCGCGTGCGCCAATCTTTATAATTTTCTCTGCATCCCGGAATAAGCCGCTGGAGGAGCAATTTCGCTGCCTTAGTATGAGGAACGATGTCTAAAGTGTTCTGTAACCTATTAATGGTCAATAAGTTACGGGGCATGTCGGCGGGATCTTAGAGCGGAGCTGTGGAGGGGATTGGGGAGGGAAAGAATTTGCTGTTTGCGGTCGGATCGGGATCGGAGGGGTCCTAAGTCGGTCTCAACCCTTGTGCGAATCAAAGTTCTGGTCTGAAGCAGGAACAGGGTCCGAATGAGTATGGAGCAATCGATCCAGGCGCTTTCGCGGAGTGATGGGTGGGAGCCCTGTTTCACCCCAATTTTCTAATGCCTTGAACATAACCGAGCGCCCCGGCAGCGAGATCTCTGGCACCGCACACTTTACGGTCGCGTTGATGATGGCCACAGACGAAGGATACGGGGGAGCGCCGAGCTCTCTGCCGTCCTTGGCTGCACGCGCGAGCGTGGAGGGGTCGTACTGAAATGTGGGAAAGTCCTTGATGAATTCGATATCACGCTCGGGGTCTACGCGCGAGCTCAACGCCCAGTTGAGGGTTTCTTGATCTCGAATGTCAATGTCTTCGTCAACAAGATAGATGAATTTCTGGCCCAAATTGAACTTAGCGAGCGCGCGACCGATGCGGGCACTTTCCGACACATGCGCTTTTTCGATCTGAGCAACAAGAATTGCCAAACTGGCGCTCCCACGCGCGATGGCGAGATTGCGAACACCCTTCAGCCCGAGCTTGCGGGTGAGGTAAAACCAGAGTGGCCCGAGGAATCCCATCTCCATGACCAGGTGGCCATCCGAGGGAGGCATCTGTTGCACATAGCCATGGTGTACAGGGGCCGCTCGGTGATAGATGGCGGTGACATCAACGACGGGTGCCGGAGAAGACTGGTTCAGGTAACCCAAGACTTCCCCGAAAGGACCTTCCATGCGCAGCGCGTCGGAGCGCACAAAACCTTCGATTACACACTCGGCCTGGGCGGGGACGGCTAAATCCACGGTTTTTCCGCGCACGACCTGCAAAGCAGAACCCGCGAGCCCTCCCGCGATCTCCATTTCGTCGACACCGTAAGCAGTCTTGGCAGCGGCGGCAAAGGTGATAACCGGTGGAGCGCCGATCACCGCCGCCACGGGCATGGGCAGCTGACGTTTAGAGTATTTCGAATAATGGATGGCACCGTGCTGCAATTTACTGCCGAAGGAGAGGCCGACATGCTTCTCGTCATGGATTTGCATCCGATAGATGCCCATATTCTGGATACCAGTATCCGGGTCTTTGGTGATCACACTCGCGGCACTGAGATATGGTCCGCCGTCACGGCCAGGAGTCCAAACGGGAGCGGGGAGCTCCAGAAGGCTGAGCTGCGAGTCAGTGCGGATGACATCGAATACCGGACCATTGGCAACCTCGACGGGCTTGTAGGGTCGATCCAGGGCCTTGGCCCAAGCTATAAGCAACTCGTCCGAATGAACGCCGAGCGCCGCTCCGTACATCTCGGGGGTGGAAAACAAGTTGACGGCCACAGGCACGGACTGATTCTTCACATGCTCAAACAGGAGAGCGTAGGAATCCTTTTCCGGTGTGGATTCCATTGCCCAGCGAGCCAGGCAGGCGATTTCCCAATCTTTTTCGACGGGCTTGGAGACTCGGCGCAAACGCCCAGTGTGTTCAAGGTGGGAGAGGAAAGAACTTAAATCAAGGAACGGGGCTACTGGAAGAGCGCTCATCAAAAAGCCTCTCTGCTATGTGCGGTGCTCAGGAGTCAGCCCGAGAAACCACTGGACGGCTGTTCCCGCGAACAGGCACACATTAACACGCGGGGATGAGGCGTCGCGAGTTCCTTCAAGAGCAGCTTGATTCTCAGGGACCCGCCTAGCTCGGGAGCGGCTCCTTCACTGTTTCATCCTGATTCACCAGGCTTGGTCCATTTCCCACTTTCACGGTCGTAGGCCCTTATCAGTCTGGCGGGGTTGCCGGCCATCACGCTGTAGGGTGGGACACTTCTTGTGACTACAGAGTTCGCCCCAATGACACTGTTACGACCTATCGTTAATTGGCCGGCATTGCACAACACAGCGGCTCCGAAACCCAGCCAACAGTTCTTCTCAATTCTAATTTTGCCACCCTCGGTCACACCCTGAGCAAGGATGGGCCGAGAGACGTCGGAATACTCATGGTTGTGGTCCATGACCAACACGGACGGTGAAAAAAGAACATAGTCTTCTAGGACAATTTGATTTTTGGAAGAGATCATGGAACGCCGCCCGATACCGCAGCCCTGGCCCAAAACAATCTTTGGCTCCCGACCGGTCTCACCCGGCACAACATTGAGCCAGACGTCGGGTGCGAGATAAACATTGTCTGAGATCGCGATCTCAGCGGCTATGGACCGTGGGATTTCGCAAGAACGA
>Ga0179592_10000440_pt1 | contig 16533 bp, 15 predicted proteins | sample CZODoug2_1_08_16_FD_148623 | JGI IMG/M metagenome (GOLD analysis project Ga0179592, IMG submission 148623) | Vadose zone soil fungal communities from Angelo Coast Range Reserve, California, USA - CZODoug2_1_08_16fungal (Illumina Assembly) | ecosystem: Environmental > Terrestrial > Soil > Vadose...
AGGCGTCGCCGATGGCGCGTGCGCCGGATGAGAATGCACGCCGGCACGATGATTTCGGCGATGATGGCGACGATGACGACATGCCCATGGGCGCACGGTAAGGGAGCATCAAATGGCACGTTTTTTCCGTCGCAAGAAGTTTTGCCGATTCACGGCCGATGACGTCAAGCAGATCGACTACAAGGACCTGACGACGCTCAAGAGCTACATCACCGAAACCGGCAAGATCGTCCCGAGCCGCATCACCGGCACGCGCGCGCACTATCAGCGCCAGTTGCAGCTGGCGATTCGCCGGGCGCGCTTCTTGGCGCTGCTGCCGTACACCGATCAGCACTAAGGCTGAGAAACAGCACATGGATATCATTTTATTGCAGAAGGTCGCGAACCTCGGAACGATCGGGGACCGCGTCAAGGTGAAATCGGGCTACGCCCGCAATTACCTGGTGCCCACGGGCCGCGCGACCATGGCGACCGCAGCCAACATCGCCAAGTTCGAGGCGCAGCGCCATGAGCTGGAAGCGAAGGCGGGTGAACACCTGGCCGCTGCCAAGACTCGCGCCGCCAATTTCGAGAACTTCAAGCTCGAACTCAAGGCCAAGGCGGGTTCGGAAGGCAAGTTGTTCGGATCGATCGGCACGGCGGACATCGCCGAGGCCGCGGTCAAAGCGGGGCAGAATGTCTCGCGCAGCGAAGTGCGCATGCCGAACGGGCCGATTCGCTCCACCGGCGAACACCAGGTTCAGTTGCATCTGCACACTGACGTCAATGTGACCTTGACGGTCACCATCGTCGCCGAAGAGTAGCGCCGGCAAAGCCGCGTCGCGCAGGCTTTGCTATGGCGACTCGCGTCGGAGATCGAACCCTGGGAGCGAGCGGAAGCGGGGACAGCCTACGCTTGCCGCCCCATTCGGTCGAGGCCGAGCAATCGGTGCTGGGCGGATTGATGCTCGATTCCGCCGCCTGGGACCAGGTTGCGGATCGCGTGGTCGCCGAAGACTTCTACCGCAATGACCATCGGCTTATCTTTGAGGCCGTTGCGGGCCTGATCGAGCGCAATCAACCCTGCGATGCCGTCACTCTTTCCGGGCACCTTGAAAGCCAGGGTGTGCTGGATCAGGTGGGGGGACTTGCGTACCTGGGCTCCTTGGCCCGCGATACGCCGACCTCCGCCAATATTCGCGCGTATGCGGACATCGTCCGCGAGCGATCCGTGCTGCGGCAGCTCATCACTGCGGGCAACGAGATCGTCACCAACGCCCTCGAACCCGAAGGCCGCGAGGCGCGGGAAATCGTCGACGATGCCGAGCGGGTCGTGTTTGAAATCGCCGAGCGCGGCTCACGCGGCAAGGTGGGCTTCCGCCTGGTCAAGAGCATACTGCCCGACGTGGTCAATCGGATCGACGAGATGTATCACTCGGACGGCAAGCTGACGGGCATCTCGACCGGCTTTACCAAGCTCGACGAAATGACCTCGGGCCTCAACGCCGGCGATTTGATCATCGTGGCCGGCCGCCCGTCGATGGGAAAGACCACGCTCGCGGTCAACATCGCGGAGAATGCCGCACTGGGATCGGGTAAATCGGCGGCCATCTTCAGCATGGAAATGTCGGCCGAGTCGCTGACCCTGCGAATGATTTCTTCGCTGGGCAGAATCAATCAGAGCCACCTTCGTTCCGGCCGACTGAGCGAGGACGATTGGCCGCGCATCGACTCTGCCATGACGCAGCTGGGCACCGCCAAGATATTCGTCGACGAGACGCCGGCGTTGAGTCCCACCGAAGTGCGCGCGCGGGCACGCCGGCTGAAGCGCGAGCGCGGCCTCGACCTGATCGTCGTCGATTACCTGCAGCTCATGCAGGTGGCCGGCACCAAGGAAAATCGCGCCACGGAGATCTCGGAAATCTCGCGTTCGCTGAAGGCGTTGGCCAAGGAATTGAAGGTACCGGTCATCGCGCTGTCGCAGTTGAACCGCGGCGTCGAACAACGGGTCGAGAAGAAGCCGGTGATGTCGGATCTGCGGGAGTGCGTCACGGGCGAGACGCTCGTTTGGCTTGCCGATGGAAGGCGGGTGCCCATCCGCGAACTGGTCGGCCAGACTCCTGAAGTCTGGGCCATGAGTGCGGATCAGAAAATCATCAAGGCGCAGAGCGATCTGGTGTGGTCGAAGGGAGTGCGGCAAGTATTTCGGATGGCGCTTGCCAGCGGGCGTACGCTGCGGTCAACGTCGAATCATCGCGTGTTTACGGGAGACGGGTGGAAGACGGTCGGCGAGATAGGTCCGGGCTCTCGAGTCGCTGTGGCGCGGAAATTTCCTTCGGTTACCAACCCCGTGGTTTGGTCGGATGCCGAGATCTCGCTGCTGGGGCACTTGGTCGGCGATGGCAGCTACCTCAAGAATCAGCCTATGCGTTACACCACGTCTTCGGAAGCCAACAGTCGATTGGTCACGGAATGCGTCTTGGCGCTCGGCGGCACCGTGAAGCGGCGTGCGGGCCCCGGCAACTGGCACCAGCTGCTCATCGCGAACAACGGCAACCGCTGGCACGCGGCGGGCGTCGGGGCATGGCTGAAGGGCCTCGGTATATATAATCAGCGTTCGCACCAAAAGCATTTGCCGCACTCTGTATTCCAGCTGAGCAACGCGCAAATAGGATTGTTGCTCAAGCACCTCTGGGCGACAGATGGATGCATCCATATTCGCCGAGCCGGACAACGCGGGTCTTCTCGCGTTTATTTCAGCACGTGCAGCGAACTCCTCGCGCACGATGTTGCGGCCCTTATGCTGCGTCTGGGCATCATCGCGCGCATCCGCCAACTTCGACAGCACAGTGGAAGACCCATTTATTCGGTAGACGTCAGCGGCTCCGAGCAGCAGGCTCTGTTTCTCGCCAGAGTCGGAGCATTCGGACCTCGCGAAGCTCCGGCGAAGGTTCTGGCCGCGAAACTTGCCGTAACGCACGCGAATCCGAATGTGGATACCTTGCCTCAGCAGATGTATACGCAACTTAAATCGGCAATGAGCGCACAGGGATTGAGTGGGCGCCAAGCAGGTTTGAAGCGCGGTACGACTTACTCGAGCAGTGGTTTTCGGTGCTCGCCCTCACGCGCGACGTTCAATTCCTATGTCGATTTGCTCAAAGACGACGCGCTGAGGATTTGGTCAGACTCTGATCTCTTCTGGGACCGCGTCGTCGCCGTCGGTCTCGAAGGCGAGGAAGAAGTATTCGACATGACTGTTCCGGGACCAGCGAGTTGGTTGGCTGACGGCATCGTCAGCCATAACTCGGGAGCGTTAGAACAGGATGCTGACGTGATCCTCTTGATCTATCGCGAAGAAGTATACGACAAGAACACCACACGCAAGGGCATCGCGGACATCATCATCGCCAAGCAGCGCAACGGCCCGACCGGCGACATCCAGCTCACCTTCCTAGGCGAGTACACGAAGTTCGAGAACTACGCGCCCGAGTCGTACGGCGAAGGCGTATTTCGCGGATGAACCGCGGGGCTCGTTTCCCGCCGGTAACCGTGCGATGACTCACCGCGCGATGACTCCGATGGTCAGCGCAACGATCGACACCGCCGCGCTCCGTCACAACTTGCAGGTACTGCGGCAATGGGCGCCGCGGTCCCGCGTCATGGCCGTCATCAAGGCCAACGCCTACGGCCATGGGTTGGTGGCGGTGGCGCGTGCCCTGGAGTCGGCGGATGCGTTCGCGGTGGCGCGAGTGGACGAAGGCCTGACGCTGCGGCAGGCCGGCATCGGCACACGCACGGTGCTTCTCGAAGGCGTCTTCGATGCCGGCCAACTCGAGGCCGCTGCCGCCGCAGGCTTCGAACTCGTCGTGCATACCGCCGAGCAAATCGAGCTTCTGCGGGCAGCGCCCCCGGGTGCGACTTTCAAGGTCTGGCTCAAACTCGATACCGGCATGAATCGTCTGGGTTTCAAGGGACAGGCGTTCGATGCCGCGCATTCAGCCTTGAGCGGCTTGCCGGCGGTGCAGTCTCCGGTGAATTTGTTCACACACTTGTCTTCGGCAGATGATCCCGAGCTATCCACCACGGCGGATCAATTGGCGCGATTTCACGCCGCGACGGCATCGCTTCAGGGCGAGCGCAGCATTGCAAACTCCGCCGGCATGCTGAGCTACGCGGACGCTCAGGCCGACTGGGTTCGGCCGGGATTGCTGCTCTACGGCGCATCGCCATTTGCGGGTTCGGTGGGTGCCGACTACGGCTTGAAACCTGCGATGACTCTCCACTCCCATGTCATAGCGGTAAAGGATCTGGAGATCGGCGAGCGTGTGGGGTACGGCGGCGATTGGACCGCTCAGAGACCCACGCGATTGGCCGTGGCCGCGGTGGGGTATGGCGACGGATACCCGCGCAGCTTAGGATCGGGCTCCCCCGTGCTCGTGAACGATGAACGGGTACCCCTGGCCGGCCGGGTGTCCATGGACATGATCGGCATCGATGTGAGCGACATGAAGCGCCCGCCGGCATTGGGGGATTCCGTCACATTATGGGGCGAGGGGCTGCCGGTCGAGGAAATAGCCGTGTGGGCCGACACCATTCCCTATGAGTTGCTGTGTGGAATCAGTCAACGCGTGGCGGTGGACCTGCGATAGTACTGCGACGCATGCGTCGCACCCGCGTTCGCGGCGTTCAACGCGGCCGTCCGACCGCGTTAGTCTCCAAACTGAGACATCCCTCCACTGCGGCCGGGACATCGTGTGATCGATGCCGTGGACACCGACTTCGGTATTGTCGATTATGTCGCGTATCAGGATTTACCTTAAGTCCACATGGTGTTTTACCTTCGGAGTCGGTAATGAAGATCGCAATATGTAGCATCCGGCATACCCTGCTGTTCGGGGTCTTGAGTGCGTTGATGCTGGCAAATGGGCCGGCGCAATCGACGGCCGTGATTACGCTCTTCGCGATTGGCGAACTCGGTGCCACGGGATTTCTGTGTTCGCTCATCGTGCGTCAATTTCGGCGAAAATCCATGGCCGACTCAGTCATGGCGGCGGTCGCGGGTTATACAATCAGTCACCTCGGCATTCTCACGGTCATGTACTTGGGTCTCGTCGGGAGTCCCGCTCCCAACGCTCCCGCCGGCCAGAGCACGCTCCTATGGATGGAACTCACGCTGCGAGTCGGCCTCGTCGTGGTGCTCACCTCCTCTGCATTCGTGTGGTTGAAACCGGTCATCCGCAAGTTCAGCATGCCCTGGCTGCGAAAGTTCACGGCGACCGCCTGAGGCCATGTCGGATCGCCGGGTCATGAACCCGACGACATCCATGACAAGGCTTCAGCCCTTGTCGTATTCGTCGTGGCGGCGCCACCAGACGCCCGTCTCATTGCGCCCCTTGGGGGCGCGGTCGAGCCACTGGTAGGCGCCCCAGAGGCCGTCCAGTCCACGTGCATAAGTGGAATACGTGTGATAGACGACGCCGTCCTCGAGCGCGAATGTGCTCATGCCCGGCCGATCGCGCGTGTACGTGGCCGCGTCGGTACCGCAGGTAGCCGCGAATTGCACGACGGGCTCCGGGTACGCTGTCGCGTCCATCGCATGGCCGCCGCGCCGGTAGTTGTATTCGATGCCCCCCTCGCGCTGTTGCTCCTTGGTGAACGAGATGTTGAAGTCGAAGTTGAAGTCGCCGCCGAACGAGGACGCCCAAGGAAACGTCCACCCCATCCGCCGCTTGTACGCCTGCAGCTTCGCGAGCGGCGCCCGCGACACCGCCGACAGCGTGACGTCGTGGTTCGCCAGGTGCACAGCGAAGCCTTCGAACCCGTCCGCGATCATCGAGCAGGACGGACACCCCGCCGTGTAGTCGGGCCCGAACATGAAGTGGTAAACGAGGAGCTGCGAGCGCCCTCGGAAGAGGTCTTTCAGCGACGCGCTTCCCTCGTCGGTCTCGAATCGATACTCCTTGTCAGTGCGAACCCACGGCAACTCCTGCCGCCGCTGCGCCAGTTCGTCGCTTCGGCGCGTGAGACCCTTCTCCGCCTCGAGCAACTCGATCCGCGCTGCGAGCCACTCTTTACGTGTCCCGACTAGGTGCTTCGTCATCGCTTCTCTCTCCTTCGTCGTTCGTGCCGTTCTCGATACGACGTGTTGGTAGGTGGTCGCGATAGTCTAAGCACCGGGTATCGAACGATGGGAGTGACAAGTGTGGCGGGATTCCGATGGACTCGCTGATCACGGCCGCGGCACGTGCGCTCGCGGAGGGCTCAGCGACGGGCAGCGGCTCTTAGGATCCCCCTCGAATCCACGAGCCAGTAATCGAAGCGGCCCTCGCCGGTGCCTCAGCTCTCGAAGAACCCCATCTTCACGCCGGCCAATTGAACCACGTCGTTGTCGTTCAAGCGCCGCGCCTGAGGACCGATGGGCACGCCATTGACCTGCGGATAGTCGTTTTCCTTGCCGCTGTCCACATGGACGATGAAATAGCCTTCTGCGCGACGGGTAATGGCAGCCACCTGGACGCCAGGGCGCCCGAGCGTGGTGAGCGCCTTGGTCAATTCGAGCTCACGTCCGGCGAATGCGCCGGAGAGCACCTGCAGCTTCGCCTTCGGCAAGGCGGTGGCGTTCTCCGGTATTCCGCCCGGCGGTCGTTTAGCCGCGACGGCCTTGGCAGCCTGGTCCACCGCCACGCCGACCCGGCGTATGCGCTCCTCACCCTGGGTACTCGGGGTGATGACCATGGTTTTTTCGAACTCGTCCTGCTCCGCCTCGCCGGTCTCCTGGCTGTCGACGAAGCGCAATTGATGATGGCCGACCGTGATGACGTCGCCGTGCTGCATCGCATGCTTCTTGATGAGCTTCCCGTTGACGTAGGTGCCATTGGTGCTGTTCAAGTCCTCCAAAAAGGAGTCATTGAGGATGTTGATGATGAGCGAGTGATGGCCGCTCACCGCCGGATTGTCGATTCGGATATCGTTGTCCGGAAGGCGCCCTATGGTGTAGCGCTCTTTATTCATGTTGTATTCCGCGAGGACTTGTCCGTCCAAGCTGAGCATCAAACGTGCCATGCAGACTCCATTTCCTAGCCGAACCATCCCAATATTTTGTCAAATATACGCCGGTGCGCTGGAAACGGCTCAGCGACGTGCGCCATGATGACCGACACGTTATCCCGCCCACCATTGTCGTTCGACAGCTGAATCAATTGCTTAGCAACTGTATCAAGATTAGCACTAAAGGTGCTGATTGTTAAATGAATATCCTCGTCCTCGATCATGTCGGATAAGCCGTCGGAGCAAAGCACGTAATAGTCGCTCTTTTGCACCGGCTCCTCGTGGATCTCCACCTCGACATTCTGTTCCACGCCCAAGGCCCGTGTAACATAATTCTTGTTGGTCGCCCGCTGCGCCTCCTGCTGCGAGTAGAACCCGCGATCGACCAGTTCCTGCAGCAGCGAGTGATCCGCCGTCATCTGCTCAAAACGATTGTCCCGCAGCCGGTACAACCGGGAGTCACCCACGTGGGCGATCGACATCTTATTGTCGTGGAACAGGCATGCAACCACCGTCGTCCCCATCCCCTCACATTGAGGCTGAGTCTTGGACGTGTGGTAGATGATTTTGTTGGCTCTGTGAATGGCGTCACGCAAGATGATGCTCGGCCGGGTCAAACCGGACTCCGCATCGGGCACGGAGAGGTCTTCGCGCAGCACCGCGTCGCGAACCAGGTTGATGATGGTTTTCACGGCGATGCCGCTGGCCACTTCGCCGGCGTTGTAGCCTCCCATCCCGTCGGCGAGCACGAATAGGCCAATGTCGGCCTCGGTGCCGATCATGTCCTCATTGTGCTCGCGCACCTTGCCCGTATCGGTCATGGCGACGCTGGCGATTTTTCCCCGAAGACTCATGGCGCCATGATCACTTTTAAGTAGTTGTCGTTGAAGGCCATCATGGCAACCCGCTCGGTATGCGCGACCGACAGTCGTTAAGGGCGGCCGCCATTTGGGCTCCCGAGTCGAATCGCGCATCCGGATTCTTGGCCAGCGCCCGATCGATGATAACTTCGACGCACTCCGGAAGATCCGGCCGGAACGCCCGTAAGGGCGGATGCGGCACTTCCGCGATCTGCTGCATCAGTCCCGTCATCGAATCGGCGGTGAAGGGGAGGTGGCCGGTCAACAATTGAAACAGGCTAACACCCAGGGAAAACAAGTCCGAGTGTCCGGTCACATTTCGTCCCTCGAGTTGTTCGGGGGACATGAAGGAGGGAGTGCCGAGAACGATGCCGGTGCGCGTGCTGCCGGCGCCCGTCAATCGGGCGATACCGAAGTCGGTGATCTTCAAGATGTCCGTGCCGGCGTCATACATGAGGTTCGCGGGCTTGATGTCCCGATGCACGACCTGCTGCTTGTGTGCGAAGCCCAATGCTTCCGCAGTGCGGGCGATCACTTCCAGCACTTTGCGCGGTTCCAGGAGATTGTTGGACGTCGCATGATCGCTCAAATGACGCCCCTTCAGGTATTCCATGGCTATATACGCAAGGCCACGCTCCTCGCCGACATCATATATCGTCACGATGTTCGGGTGGTTGAGCCGGCCGGCCGTCTCCGCTTCGCGAAAGAAGCGTGCCCTGGCCTCGACCAATTCGGCATCGCTGAATTCGCTCGCCAGCGGGATCGCCTTGATGGCCACCGAACGGTTGATGGCGGTGTCGCGCCCCAGATAGACGATACCCATGGCGCCGCGGCCGATCTCGCGCTCCAAATTGTACCGGCCGAGACGCTGCAGCTCCGGTCCCTCGGCCGCAGGTGCGGAGACAGGTGTGGTGCATTCTTGCCCGGCGGGGTCTCGGGCCGCGGCCGCAGGGGCAGGGGAAATAGGGGAAGGGCCGGGAGCTGGGGAAGGCGGGGCCTTGGGCTTGGTGCGGTCGGTGTCCATCAGACGCTTGAGGCGGGTACTCACGTCCTTATAGGTGTTGTCGATGCGTGCCAGATGCCGGAAGACGGCGGTGGCCTGGGTCGCGCGCCCGCGGGATTCCAATTGGGTCCCGAGGGTGTACAGGTCGCCGAGCACCGTACCGCTCGGTTTGCGGCGCTTGAGCTCCGCGAACCGCTGCTCGAAATTGTCCAATAGCCTCGCGGTGTCGGTGCCGACCACCTGCGCCGCTTTCGGGGCGGGGACCACCACGGACCCGGACGACAATCGGGACCATAGTAGAGCCGCGCCGCCCCCCGCAAAGGCGATGGTTCCCGGAAGCCACAGCCAGGAGCTGGAATTGCTGAGCAATCTGAGCGCAAGGTCTGCTCCCAAGATGCCAAAGCCCACAATTGCCGTGATCAGCCCGAATTTGCGCATGCAATAGACATAATCCACGAAGAGAAGGCCGGCAGTATAGGTGATCGGGCTCCCCTAACAGCAATGCTAAGCTCACAAAATCCCATGTTGAGGCAGCACTTGAAGCGAGCAACATCAATTCCTCTGACACCTACGATCGATGCGGCGCTATGGCGAAGCTGAAAGAGGTGTTTGTTTGTCAGAACTGTGGGGCGGCTTCGCCCAAATGGCAGGGGCAGTGTGCGACCTGCGGTGAATGGAACACATTGGTGGGCGAGGCGGCGCCATCGGGCGTGCGCCATGCGAAGCCCGGTGTGCCGCGCGCCGCCCGCTCCGATTCATCGACATCCCTGGCTGCGGAGGCCGTCGCGGAACAGCCCCGGATGGCGACCGGCTCGGCGGAACTCGACCGGGTGTTGGGCGGCGGGCTCGTGGTGGGCTCCGTCACCTTGATCGGCGGCGATCCCGGTATCGGCAAATCGACGCTGATGCTGCAGGCCGCGGCTGCGCTCAATGCGATCGGGCCCGTCCTCTACGCGACTGGCGAGGAGTCGCTCAAGCAGGTGGCGCTGCGCGGGCGCCGTCTCGGGTTGCAGGATGCCGCCGCGAGACTTATCGCCGAGACCGGCGTGGAAGAAATCGTTGGTGTGGCGACGAGTCTTAAGGCTCGGGTGCTCGTGGTCGATTCGATTCAAACCATGCATTCCGACCGAATCGACTCCGCGCCTGGCGCCGTATCGCAGCTCCGCGAATGCACCGCCGAACTGGTGCGTTTTGCCAAGGCCACCGGAACAGCGGTATTGCTGGTGGGGCATGTCACCAAGGAAGGACAAATCGCCGGACCCCGCGTGCTCGAGCACATGGTCGACACGGTGCTCTATTTCGAGAGCGATACCGGCAGCCGCTACCGGGTGTTGCGCTCGGTCAAGAATCGCTTCGGCGCCGCCAACGAAATCGGCGTATTCGCCATGGTGGAGCAGGGGTTGCGCGAGGTCACGAATCCGTCGGCAATATTTCTGTCGCGCCACGCCGAGCCGGTGTCCGGCAGTCTTATCACCGTGATGCGGGAGGGAACCCGGTCCTTGCTGATCGAGGTGCAGGTGCTCGCCGATGCCAGTCTCGGCAGTAACCCGCGCCGGGTTGCGGTCGGCATCGACGGCAACCGGCTGACCATGCTGCTGGCGGTCGCGCATCGCCACGCCGGCCTCAATCTCGGGGGACAGGATGTGTTCGCCAATGTGGTGGGGGGGGTACGCATGGCCGAGACAGCGGGTGATCTTGCGATCGTGCTGGCCGCCCGGTCGAGTTTGCAGGATGTGCCGCTTTCCAATTCACTGATCGCCTTCGGCGAGTTGGGACTGGCCGGCGAGATCCGACCCGTGCCGTTCGGCGAGGAGCGCCTGCGCGAGGCTGCGAAGCATGGCTTCAAGCTGGCGCTGGTGCCGGAAGCCAATGTCCCGAAGCGGCCGCCGGTGGGTATGACGGTACGCGGTGTTACGCGCTTAGCCCAAGCACTCGACGCGTTTTAGGCGAGGACTATTGCGGCGCTTGGACCGGCGCGGCAACGCATTGCACGTGATGCAGCGTCCATTCGCGGCCGGTTCTCGATTGGACCAGTACGCAGCGCGGGCCACGTTTGAAGAGTTCGAACGTTTCCGGATGCGTCAACTCCCGTCCGTTCAGCGGCCGGCCCATGGGATCCCGGCGCAGGGCGTGCTCGAGGCTCAGCAGGCTCCCGCCGGTCAACGCATCGTCCGCGAGCGTGACCGGCACATCACCCAAGGCCTCGTGGATGACGCGCGCCAATTCCACCCGACTCTCGGCAGTCGCATCCGCAATGACGGCAGGTGTCCCGGGGGAATCGGCCAGCACTGCGCAGGCAGGCAGCGATTGGAGTCCAAGCGCCGCCAAAATGGCGACCGCGATTCGGTGCGCCGTGGTTACCGGTCCGGGTCTCACTGCGCGCTCGAGCGCCGCTGGATCCGATTCTGTTGCCACAGGGATTTGATCGCCTGTCCATCGGCCATCGGGGGTACGTAGGCTCCGACCCCCAGGGCGGGCGGAGGCGCCGAGCCGCTGGGGGGCAGGGGACAAACGGCGGTTTGCTGATAGCTCAACGCCGATGCGAGAAGCCCTTCGGCACTGTCTCCGAGCGCATGGGTGAAGTCGTCCGCGACAGAGCATCCCGACACCGAGACTCCCTGCGGCGTCACGGTATTCGCGGGGGTGAATCCGTCCGGATAGTCGCCGAAGCCCTTGGCGTTGACCCCTTGGAACTGAATCGAGAAATACGTCGTTCCGCAGTTGTCGGTCGGATAGAAGCCGTACGGTTTACCGCAGGTGGTCGAGCCGACTTGAATGACCTGGACGTTAATGCCTTGCAGACTGTTGATGATGGATTCGCTGGCGGAGCAGGTACTCACTCCCGTGAGGACGAACACCCTCGACAGGCCGAGCGTCGGCAAGGGCTGGCCGGCGGTGACGGAGAATCCCTGCGTCGTCGTGTGAAACCCGAGCGGCGTAATCGTCGTGCCGGTCACGGGGTCGGTGGAGGGATACTTGTTGTTGAACTGGGTCAGTTCGAAGGTCTGCCCCACGGTTTGTTGCCCGGCAATCATGTAGGCGACTTCGCTCGCGATATCGAGGAGTCCACCGCCGTTGTAGCGGATGTCGAGGACCAGATCCGTCACCCCCGCGGTCTGCAATTGGGTGAAGGCGTTCACTAGCGCACTTTCGGAGGTCGCGAGATGATCGTTGAACAGCATGTAACCCACCAGGGCGCCGCCCGGCGTGGTGATGGTGTGCACGCTCTGCACCGGAGTCACCGTCACGCTGGCGGACACTAGCGTCACGGTGCGCGGCGTCACGGCGCCCGCGTCGAGTATCGAGAACGTGTGGCTTTCGCCAACGCTTTTCGGGGTGAGTCCCGCGTTCAGCGTATCGACGCCGGCCTGGTCCGCGGCGTTGACCAAATCGACGCCGTCGATGGTCAGAACCTTCGCGCCTCGTGCGATATTTGCAGCCACGTTGTCTGCCGGTATCAGGGGCTCAATATAGCCCACGACGAGGTTGCGCGGCGGTGTAGCGGCAAGCAGCACAAAACCCACGCCGTAGCCGGCCTGGACGCCGGATTGCTCCAGCGCCTCCCATTTGGCAGTGTCGGAGGTGAAATGAAATCTATCCTTGTCCCTGTTGGAGGCCGTCTTGGCGGTGGTCTTGAGTTCGTCGAAATAGCTCGCGTCGCTTGTGAAACTCGCGGGGTTCTTGTCCAGAACTTCGCTGTACCACAGATACAAATCGTTGGTCCAAGAGCGGAGCCAATTCAATTCATCGAGCAGCTTGCCTGGGCGATCCGGATAGGGTTTGCCGGTCACCGGATCGTTGCCCGTCCGGGGTGCGACGCATGAAGCCGCGAAGGTTGATTCCGCGGCGAATTGGCCCTGAACCCACGCGGCTGCCGGTGCGGCGCTGCTGCCACCGCCGCCGCACGAGCCGAGCAATGTCATTGCGGGGACCGCCGCGAGAAGGAATCGCGCTGAATGCATGACAGTCATGTTGAACTTCCCTGTTTCATTGTTTGCGACATCAATACTACAAGGCGAATTCCCAAATTACTCGGCCGGCCGGTCATCCTGTGGGCTGCCTCACGATGCTGGTGCTTCACGATGCGCGCGTCTGCTCCGGCGGGCGTATCCGCACCGTCTTGATGGCGTTGTCGCTGGTCTGCAAAACCTCGAGCATGTAGTCGGCCAATTTCAACGTCGTCCCGGGTTCCGGTATGGTTTCCAGGAATTCGACGATCAGTCCGTTCAGGGTTTTGGGCCCGTCGGTGGGCAGGTTCCAGCGCATGGAGCGGTTCAACGCGCGAACGGTGGTCGAGGCGTTGGCGACGAAGCTGCCGTCGGCTTCGCGATGCACATCCTTGTGCATCATGGTCGCCGGATCGGTGGTGAATTCGCCCACGATTTCCTCGAGGATGTCTTCCAGCGTGACGAGACCCTGAATGTCGCCGTATTCATCGACGACGAAGGCGATGCGGCGTTTGTCGCGTTGAAAATTGAGGAGCTGGGTGTTCAACGTCGTGCCGGAAGGAACGAAATACGCATCGCGCGTACTGGCCGCTTCGATCAGCGCGGTACGGTCCAACCTGCCGCGCGCGAGTTCATGCACGACCCGCTTCATGTGCAGCACGCCGATGATGCGATCAATCTCTCCCTCGTACACCGGCAGACGGGTGTGCTGGCTCTGGCGCAGCTGTTCCAGCACCCGGTCCCACTCGTCGTCGACGTCGATGCCGACGATTTCCGTGCGCGGGACCATGATGTCCTCCACAGTGGCGTTTTCGAGATCCAATATGCTGACCAACATCTGTTGATGCCGATGCGGGATCAGGGCTCCGGCCTCGGCGACCACCGTGCGCAACTCCTCGCTGCTGAGGGAATTGGAGGCCTGCAACGGCGAGGCTCCGAGCACGCGCAGCACGCCGTTGGCCAACAGATTGGTCGCCCAGACGAACGGATAGAGCAACAGCAGCAGAGGCGTGTAGACATACGCCGCCGGAATTGCAAGCCGCTCCGGATGCAAGGCGCCGAAGGTCTTGGGTGCAACCTCGCAAAAGATCAACAAGACGAAGGTCAACGCGATGACGCAGATAGCAACCAAGTAATCGCCGCCGAGGCGGAACGCTATCAAGCCGACCATCGTGGGCGTGACGACGTTGACGATGGTGCTAAGCAATAGGATGAGCCCGATCAACCGGTCGGGATGGGCAAGCAGTGCCTCCGCCAATCGCGCGCCGCGCTGTCCCGCCTTGGAGCGGTGTCGCAAACGATAGCGGTTCAGGCTCATGAGCGCCGTTTCGCTGCCGGCGAAAAATGCCGCGAGCAGCAGCAGCGCCCCTAAGCCCGCAAACAGAACACCTAGTGACGGATGCGGCATTTATGCTAAGGCGTCAGCCCCAGTGTCGGCCGAGTACGGTCTCAAGGACGAATTTCGAACCGAAATACGCCAGCGTGAGCACGCAGAAACCGCTCAAGGTCCAGCGCACCGCACCCCGGCCGCGCCATCCGTAGCGGGTGCGGCCGATCAACAAGATCCCGAAAAGCACCCACGCGATCAGCGACAGTACCGTTTTGTGAATGAGATGCTGCTCGAATAAATTGGTGACGAAGACGAATCCGGTCAGCAGAGCGAGCGTGAGAAGCACGAAACCCGCTCCGATCAGCCGGAACATCACCCTCTCCAGCGCATCGAGAGGCGGCAATACGCTCGGGAGATCGGCGAGGCGGCGCGTACGCAGTCGCCGGTCGAGGAATACCAGCAGCAAGGCCGTAACTGCCGCGGCGAACAGCAGGGCCGCCGCTCCCATGGAAAGCAGAATATGCGCGGTCAACTCCCATCCCGGGACGTTTTCCTCCGCGTAGGTTCGACCCGACCCGGTGGCTGCCGCGCCGACCGCGGCGCTCGCGAGCAGAATGGCGCCCAGAACCCGGTTCTGCCGTTCGATGCAGATGAAACCGGCAAGCACGGCCAAGGTCCAGGCTAGCAGCGACAACGCCTCGAGCAACCCGATCGACACCGGCCCGTCGATACGCATCATCCGCACGATGGCGTCGGTGTGGGCGAAGATCGCAATCAGCACCAGAGCCCACGCGAGGGGACTCAAGCGCGCATTGCTTGCGCTTCTGAGCATCACCCACGCACTGGCGGCGTAGAGGAGAAGGAGGGTAATGGCAAGGATCACGGCGCGGAAATAATGACACAAGCGGTCAAGTGCGCCTAGCCGGGCTGCCATTCCAACGGTACTATTCGCGCCATGTTCGACCGATTGACATCCAGTTTTTCCACGGCCTTGAACGCCCTCACCGGGCGCGGTCATTTGACCGACGAGAACATCGCCGACACCGTGCGGCAGGTGCGGCTTGCACTCCTTGACGCGGATGTCGCGCTGCCGGTGGTCAAGAACTTCACCGATGCCATCAAGGCGCGGGCGGTCGGCGTCGAGATCGCGAAGAGCCTGACGCCCGGCCAGGCATTCATCAAGGTGGTGCACGAGGAACTCGTCCGTCTCATGGGCGAGGCCAGCAGCGGACTCAATCTGCGCGCGCAGCGACCGGTGGTCGTGATGCTGGCCGGGCTGCAGGGTGCCGGCAAAACAACCACCGCGGGCAAGTTGGCACGCTGGCTGATCGAAAAGCAGAGGAAAAAGGTGCTGATGGTCAGTACCGACGTGTATCGTCCGGCGGCCATTTTGCAGTTGCAAACCCTGGCGGCTCAGGTCGGTGCGGGATTCGCGGCGGGCGACGCCAGCGAAGCTCCGGTGGCGATTGCGCGGCGGGCCCTGACCGAGGCGACCCTGCAGGCGTACGACGTGCTGTTGCTCGATACGGCGGGCCGTTTGCATGTCGACGCCGAAATGATGGCCGAAGTCAAAGAATTGGAAACCGCCATCAATCCCCATGAGCGGCTGTTCGTCGTCGACAGCATGGCCGGCCAGGACGCCGTGAATGCCGCAAAGGCGTTCAACGACGTGCTGAGCTTGACCGGCGTGATTCTCACCAAGGCCGACGGCGATGCCCGCGGCGGCGCCGCCTTGTCGGTACGGCAGGTGACGGGCAAGCCCATTCTGTTCGTCGGAACGGGCGAAAAGTCGGACGCGCTCGAACTGTTCCATCCGGAGCGCATTGCCTCGCGCATCTTGGGCATGGGCGACGTGTTGTCGCTGGTCGAGCAAGTCCAGGGCCAGGTGGACCAAGAAAAGGCGGAAAAGCTCGCCAAGAAGATCAGCAAGGGCAAGACTTTCGATCTGTCGGATCTTCGCGACCAGTTGAGTCAATTGCAGAAAATGGGCGGCATGTCGGCTCTATTGGACAAGCTCCCGGCGCAGATGCAGGCGAACGCGGCAGCCGCGGCCGGTGCCGTGGATGCGAAGACGCTGAAGCGGCAAATGGGGATCATCGACTCGATGACAGCGCGCGAGCGCCGGCGCCCGGAGATGATCGATGGTTCCCGCAAACGCCGCATTGCAGCAGGTTCCGGCGTGCCCTTGCCGGAGGTCAACCGCCTGCTCAAGCAGTTCGATCATATGCAGAAGACCATGAAGAAAATGATGAAAGGCGGCATGTTGAAGAACATGATGCGCGGCATGGGCGGGCGTTTGCCGCCGGGATTCGGGGGCCCGCAGGGACGCCAGTAAGAGGGCCCGCAGGGTGTGCCCCCTAGAAGGGC
>Ga0179592_10000443_pt1 | contig 16487 bp, 16 predicted proteins | sample CZODoug2_1_08_16_FD_148623 | JGI IMG/M metagenome (GOLD analysis project Ga0179592, IMG submission 148623) | Vadose zone soil fungal communities from Angelo Coast Range Reserve, California, USA - CZODoug2_1_08_16fungal (Illumina Assembly) | ecosystem: Environmental > Terrestrial > Soil > Vadose...
ATGCATTCGACGTATCGGGGCTTGCGATGTCGAGAGACGGCAGCGTGCTCGTAACCGCCATTACGGACCTGGATACCGGCCTCACGCCTACGGGTCCGGCGGTACAGGTGTACACACTACCGGGCGCCAACTTGATATACAGCTCGCCATCGGGAGCAGTAACAAGCTTCTCACTGAACAGTTCAGGGTCCATCCTCGCGTGGCTGGGTAACGTCATAGATCTTTCGACACAAACCTCTATTTTTACCACCGTGATAAGCAATCCTATTCGCTTGTCGCCGGATGGCACATTGATTGCCATCACCCAGAATGCGACGACGAATATTTACCTCAACGGAACTCTGGTGACCGCGGTACCGGGGTCGGCGGTTGGCTGGCTTGATAACACCCATTTGCTCATTGAGTTAGGCACCGGCTCGAGCTACTCCAGCAGCGTGATCGTCAATCAAACTGGGGTGACTGTGAACACGCCGACGCCGCACGACTTCGAGGATCCCGTGCAAATCCTCGGCCTCGATTCGATCTACGACGTGAGCAAGAACACGATCTTTTCGGTATCGACCGGCACTCCCACCTGGACGAGCGAAACAACCTCGATCGGCCTCGGCGCCGTCGCAACTTCCTCGGTCGTATTCGTATCGGGCAACCTCGTGATCAGCGAACCGCTTTGATGGGCTGGCCTTGTGATGCGCTTGGCTGCGCCCGGACAGCGCGAGAGAGTGTTCCTCCGAGCGTGACGCGAATTCCGCTATAGGTGTCTTCCTCGTGGATCACCTCGGCCGCGGCGCCACTGGAATCAAAAGTCATGCCGTCATCAAGTGATATAGCGGCAATTGTTCGCACCGCCGACAGAACCTTTTCTGCGCTGTTCTCAAACACACGCACCGCAAAATCAATATCGCGGGTTGGCCGTCGCGCATCGAGCGCAGCAAGCAGGATGCCGCCTTTTAGGATAAACGTATCGGCAAACTCCGAATGGACCAAGCGATCTAGGAAGCACTCCAAGGCATAGAGCTGGATGAGTTCATCGGTCGGCCGCCCGGTGCGCTTCGCCTCCCGTTGGAGATCGAGATAACGTCGGCCAGCCAGAGTCTCTTTGCTGGCACGCTTCACAGAACGATTTCGAGTGCGTTGCGAATGGCGCGCTCGGCGCCGTGCAGGGATTTTGACATTTCAATCAGCGCGGCCGGTTTCGCGCCTTTGCGACGCAGCCAACGGCGGAGCGCGTCCCAGGCGATGTCGGTTCCTTCACGATGCCGCATCCGAATCACATCGACGAGTGTTCGCTCGGGCGAGTACAAGCCAACTGCGAAGCCCTCTCCGACCTTGAGTTCCCCGCGTCCTAACTCAAACGTATCCTTTGCAAAAACACGAATATCGACCGGTGATTGGAGCACCGGAATCCGATGTCCCCGTGGAATTGCCACGTCGATACGCGCCGGAATATTGTCCGTCAGGCCGTGACGCGCGAGCGCGGTCGTCAAGCAGAGAGTTCCCCTGGGAATTCGGTAGGCGATCTCCAGAAGATTTTGGTCGATTTCCGGTGCATCCGCCCATCGGTACAAACCCCGGCTGATTTGCTCAACAATCCCTTGGTCTCGATAGGCGTAAAGACGCTCTGCGGAGAGACCGCGAGCTACCGCCTCGGTGTACGTAAAGACCGAAGGAAGTTTCTTGTGGGGCAGACTTGTGGCTTTAGCACGCATCGATGAAATCGTATACAGATATTGGATTCATGTCTACGCTTTCATCGGTGTGCCTACCGAACAAAAACAAAAACTGGCGTGACCAATGGGGACGAAAGGCGTTGAATGGGACAACACCGCTCTCGAGCGATGCGAAGGTCCCGCGTAAGTTCTTGACTATACTGGCTTAAATGGTGGGCCGTGGGCGATTCAGACTGTCCCGCCGATACAAGTCCGAATCAAGCTGAAGTAATTGTATAACGCTCGAGAATCGGGAAGTTACTGAAAAATAAGTAATTCTTCGCCCTTGAGGGATCTCGCAAGACTTTCACGGCAAAGCGTCATCGTCGCAAACAGTGCGCGCGGCTTTGACTTGACGCCAAAGTACGGAGAACTTGCGCACGATATGCTCAAACAGTTTTGGCGGCAGCTAGTGGTAGCGATCCTTCCGGCCCGGGAACGGTCGCACGTCATAGCCGGACCAGGTTAAGACGGTGAAATCGTCCAGCACAGTGGGTGGGTGCAGATGAGCAAAGAGACCTCATGTAGGCACCTTTACTTTCTTTCCAGGCATAAATCTTTCCAAGTTCATCGAAAAGACATTGCCAATAGTCTTCAGTACCGCCTTGCTCGCTAGAGTTTGCGGCCGTTGCATCGAGGTAGCCACAAAAAGGTGGGTCGCAATCGTCGGTTCAGAAATTGGCCAACTAGCCAATCGGCCTTCGGCAGTCTCGTCGACCAGCAATGCCGACGGAAGAATGGTGTAGCCAATGCGCTTGCGCACCAACTCGAGGACAGTGTTCGTGCCCGTTACTTCGATCTCGACTTTCAGTGTCACGCCGGCCTGTTCAGCGGCATCTTGAATCAAGGCGCGCAAGCGGTGCGGTGCAGGCGGCAGGATCAGTGGAAAGTCGGCTAACCGCCTTGCGTTAAAAGGAGCGCCGGGCATGAGATCCAAGCTGCCCGGTGTTCCAACCAGATGGATGGAATCGTCCAGCACGTGCTCGGTAATCAGAGTGGCGATATGCGGCGGGTTGAACAATACACCGATGTCGACCATGCCAGTGCTCAACCAATCCAGCGTTTCAGCGGCGAAACCCTCTCGCAACGAGACCGAGATTAAGGGATAGTCGGCGCGTAGGCGTCGTACGAGTTCGCCGGACAAGACGCCCCCTAGTAAGGGCGGCATGCCGATGGAAACCGCGCCGAGCGGCATACCTCGCATCGCCGCAATGTCGAGATGTGCTTGCGAAACGCCACGTAGAATAGGCATCGCATGGTCGTAGAGGCTTTTACCCGCATCGGTCAATCCGACGCCGCGGCCATTTCGATACAACAGTTTGACCTTGACCTCGTCCTCCAATCGTCTGATGAATCGGCTAAGAACAGGTTGGCCGATGGAGAGCGCAGCGGATGCACGGGAGAAACTACCAGCCGCAGCGACCTGGACGAAGTAGTACAGCGGCTTTAAATCGAGCGACGAGGAGGTCAGTCTCGGTATCGTCATCGACAGATCAGGGCCGGATGCCGCTGCCACAGTGATTCACCTCGCGCTTCAGCACATCATAACCGGTCAACTGGGAGGGATGAGCACGATCTTTCCCAAGGCAGTCCCCTCCTCGCCCAAGATGTGCGCGTCGGCAATCTGCTCTAGTGGTAAACAGTATGCAACGGTGTGTTTCAGGGACCCTGCCAGCAGCAAGGCGGTGAGTTCGCGGGCCCCTTTTTGCCGATCCGCGTCCGGAATATCGTAAATCAGGAACGGGCGCATGGTGATGGCGTTGCGCATCATCCAATGGGCCGGCAGGGTGGCATGCCGCGCCGACATACCGTACACGACCACCGTGCCGTGCGTCTTGAGGACCTCGGGGTACATGTGCGCATTCGCGGCGAGATCCATTTCGAACACGACGTCTACGCCACCGCCAGTCATTGCTTTGATTCGGCGCGCTACGGATTCATTGCGGTAATCGATCGTGTTTTCGGCACCTCCGAAAAGTGCATGATCGGCCTTCCGTGGATTGCTAACCGTCGCAATCACCCGCGCGCCGCGCTGCTTCGCCGTCTGCACGATGTAGTGACCGACGCAACCTGCGCCGCCTGCGACCAGCACGGTCATCCCTGGCAAGAGTTCGGCGAGGCGCACCGCTTGCACCGCGGTGAATGCGGGAATTCCGAGACACGCCGCAACGCCATAACCGACACTGTCAGGCAATTGAACGGCTTGGCTCGCTGGAAGGACGATGAACTGCGCGGCGGTCCCGTGCGCGCGACACCATTGACCGTTCCATATCCAGACGCGCTCGCCAAGACGATCGGGTACCCCCTCACCGACCGCATCAATCTGACCGCCGCCGTCGCTGTGCGGAATAATAAGGGGCCAAGACATTGCATCGCCACGTGCGCCGCTTCGCGACTTCCAATCTGAAGGGTTAACGCCGGAGCTTTGCAGGCGCACACGAACTTCGCCGGGACCGGGCATTTGCGAAGGTAGCTCGCCCACCTGAAGAACGTCGGCGGCGGGTCCTAAGCGGGTGTAAAATGCCGCTAGCATTTACTCTTTAGCGCATGAATGGTTTACCGAATGGGCGAGAAGGGTGCCGCGGCGAGAAGCACACTCTCTTGAGACTCGACCAATGGCAATGCTAAAGGTAAGTAGTCTTCCATCCATTCGGGGTCCTGCCACCATCGCTCACGCGCCTCGCGGCGCTGCTCAACGCTGTCGAAAGCCCAGATATGGATGACACGGTTCAGGCGTCCTGACTCGGTGGACCAGTAGCCCACAAGCTTACAGTATCGCTGCACGATCGGAAGACCGACCCGGCCAAATTGCTCGAGGTAACGCGGCAATACGCCGACTTTTAGCTGATAGGTGCGCATCTCATAGATCATGACGGCGGCCTCGACACATCATGATCGAAACCGATCGAGAACTCGTCTCCTGTTCGTGCAACCCGCCAGCCGTCCAGTCCGCGGATGTGCGCGGGCAGGATTCGTGCATTGACGTGGGCGGCACGGACCAGCAACGATTTACGGGTAACGCGGGCGACTTCCTGATCTTCGCACCATCGGCTGTTGATATGCGGATACCGGACTTGAAGCGGCGAATGAAACACGTCACCCGAAAATATGATGTCTTCGTCGGCGTGACGGAATGTATAGATCATCTGCCCCGGCGTATGTCCAGGCGCAGCCGTGGCCACGAAACCGGCGATCTCGTCGCCGTCGTCGATGAATTTTGTCAGCCCCGCGTTTACGACGGGCGTGACACTGTCGTCGATGACGGGTTCGTAAGATTCCGGCCCCATGCGCTTGGCGAGTCGCTGCGTGAACAGGTCGTGATCGAGTTTCGGTATGTAATACGTCGCGTTCGGAAAGGTCGGGACCCAGCGACCATCCAGCAATCGAGTATTCCAGCCCACATGGTCCGCATGCAGGTGAGTGTGCAACACGTGGGTGACCTTATCCGGCGAGGCTCCGACGCCTTCCATCCAATCGATGACCGGTGTGTTGATTAGGTTCTGGTAGGGCGACGGTCGATGCTTGTGGTTACCGCATCCGGTGTCTACCAGAACGAGTGCATCGCGCGTCTTAACAATCCACAGCTGGTAGCTGAATATCAGCCGATTGGTACGCGGCATCCAGTAACGATTTCGGAGCCACGGTTCGTTGACCGTAAGCAGATGTGGCAAGGCGGCAGGCAACATCCACTGTGCGTCGTGCGTGGGGCCTTCAAACTCCACGATCTGCACGATCTCAACGCCACCGCCTAATGCCTGGGATTCCATCATGTCTCGCCATCCTCCATTTGAGCCGATCATCCGGCACACCGCAGATCCCGACTAGGGGTCGGATATGCATAACTGTTAGTACTGAGCGCCAATTGGTGCGGCTGGCGGGATGACCGAATATAGACGGGCATCGCACGGTATCGTCCGTCTGGAAAGCAAGTAGGTCCTCGTTATGCTCAAGCAGAACACTCAGTCACCCTTGCAAATAGCACTCGAGGACATTCCAGAAACCAACCTCGTTCCTAAGAAGTATCTGGCCGGAGGGTCCATCGGTGCCCAGATCGCCTATGGGCTTGATTCGAGCATGATGGTGGCGGTACGCCAGCCCCAGTACCACTCCCGACCGCACAGCCATGATGCGGAACAGCTGAACTACGTGATCCAAGGGGAACTCTACGTCTTCGTTGCCGACAGCGGCTTTCTCGCCAAAGAGGGCGATATCTTCCGCATTCCGCGCAATGCCGTGCATTGGTCATGGGTGCAGGGCACGGTTCCCTGTGTGCTATTGGAAACCCATACCCCGCCGCTGATCGGAGATGAGGGCGTGACTGACACCGCCGTCGCGCTGCTCGGTCCGGCCGAATCTGCCACCGGCATCGCGCGGGTGCCGTCGATCTGGCCACAGGGTGTGGATCAAGGGGCCGTAGAGCGGGCGGTCGCCGAGGCATGGTTGAATCGATGAGTGATCTCACGATGCCCGCTTTGGTATTCGGCGCAACCGGTGACCCGTTGGAGGTGTTGCAATGGGAAGAACGCCCAGCCCCCCGTCGGGTATCCGGTTCCGTATTGATCGATGTCATCGCTCGGCCGATTCATCCCGCAGATCACGCGTTCATTCGCGGCCGTTACAGGATACAACCGCAATTTCCTCAGATCGCGGGTCTTGAAGGCGCAGGCGTTATTCGCGAAAGCAGCGACTCAGAGGAGTTCACGGTAGGCCAACGGGTGGCCTTTCGTTGGCCCGGCAGTTGGGCTGGCATATCGGGCTGTGCCGGTCGAGCGGCTCATCGCCGTTCCGGACGACGTGGATGACAACAGTGCGTGCCAAGTCTCACTGAACCCGCTGACCGCTTGGGGACTTGTCGAAACGGCGCAGGTGACCGCGGGTGACTGGATCGTGATCACCGCGGCGACCTCTACCGTCGCCAACCTTATCGCGACCGTCTGCCGTGTTCGGCATATCAAGACGCTGGGGATCGTACGCGGCTCGGCCGAACAAGCAGCGACACGCTGTGGCACCGATGCCATTGTGTCCGCCGCCGACCCTAAACTGCGCGACACCCTTCTCGAGCGCACCGGCGGTGGCGGCGGTGCCTTGCTCGACAGCGTCGGTGGACCGCTCTTGAGCACACTCTTGCCAGCGCTGCGCGCCGGTGCTCGCATTTTGGCCTATGGAGTGCAAGACCCCATGCCCGTGCCGATCACCAACGCCATGCTCATCTATTCGAATTTGACTTGGATGGGATTTGGTATCGACCGTTGGCTTGCCAGTATCGACGTAAGGGCGCGGCAGCGCGCGCACTCAACCATCTGGTCGATGATCCGCGAGCACAAGCTCAAGTTGCCAGTGGCTGCAACCGTTGGCCTTAAGGATTTTCGGCGCGGCCTTCAGATCGACGCCACACCGACACGGACAGGGAAAGTTTTGCTCGTGTAATCCAAGAGATCACGGCCATTGGCAACGGCTACGATGTCGACAATACAACAAGGTGCGGTCGCGAACTGCACCGAGACGAGGGGGGACTATGCTTAGAAAGAGATCATTAACGAGTTCTTCGGGCGTGCCAACGATGTTCGGTGTGTGCGTGCTCTGGACAACCAGCGGGCTTGCCGCCCCGCCGCCCGAGAGTACGGGTTCGGCCAATAGTCTTGAGGAAATTGTCATTACCGCCACAAAGCGAGTCGAGGCGATCAGCGTACACGACTCGCCGTTCGCGGTCACCGGCTTTGGCGCAGCCAACTTGGCGGATGCGCACGTCGATCAGCTGTCGGAGCTGACCAATTTGGTGCCCAATGTATTCCTGAATTCCTCGGAAACGGTTCAGGGCGTAAACAATTTCTCCATTCGCGGCATGGCCGTGTACGACACCATCCCGTCGAATACTCCGACGGTCGGGATCTTCGTCGATGGAATCTATGTGGGTGCCAGCGCAGCATCTGCGCTGAACACCTTCGACAACGCCAGCGTCGAAGTGCTGCGCGGACCACAGGGGTTGCTTTTTGGCCGCAACGTGACTGCCGGCGCCTTGTTGGTCAACACCAGCGATCCTACAGATGATTTGCACATCAGCGCACAAGCAGCCGTTGAGTCCGGTTTGGAGTTTACCGAGTCCGCGGTGATTTCTGGTCCGCTCATGAAAAACGGCGTTCTCGACGGCAAAATTGCAGCCTATCGAAGCGACGATCAAGGCTACTTCACCAATCAATACGACGGACGTTCCTTCGGCAAGCTCGGTACCACCATCGTTCGGGGAGCGCTGTTGCTCCATCCCGGCGAGGCATTCCGAACCACGCTGCGCTACGAGCACGGCGATGTGAACGGGGATGGGCCCGCCTCCCAGAACCACGGTGTTTTCAGTCCGGACAGTTTTAATTTTAGTATCAATAACCCAGGATTTACTCGCGACCGCTGGGACCAATTGATCGTGGATTCTCGAGAGAAAGTAGGATTCGGCAGCGGCGAGATCGTCAACGTCCTAGGGTGGCGCCAAGTCGCCGAATCCGGTTCCTTCGATGCCGACGGAACACCGCAGACGTTCTTCGATTTCAACACGAACATCGGTCAGCACCAGGTGTCTGACGAGTTGCGCTATTCCGGGACTTTCGGACCAGTCACGCCGACGATTGGGATCTACTACTACACCGATCATCTCAATTACATCGAAAATCGACAGCTCGCCAAGGCGAACCTCACCGGCGGAGGAAAGCAGGAATCAACAACCTATGCTTTTTTCAGCAACTTCGACGTGAATTTGCCGGCCGATGTCACGCTGACCCTGGGGGCTCGCTATTCACGCGAGAAAAAGATGGCGATGGTGCAAGCATTGTCGGCAAGTGCATTGAGTCCCTGCTCGTTCACTGCCGCTGAATGCTCAAGGTTCGATTTTGATGGAAATCATGACTGGTACGCCTTCACTCCAAAGGTCGGCTTGCAATGGGCCCCGGATCCCTCGCTCAATCTCTATGGATATTGGACTAAGGGCTTTCGCAGCGGGGGCTACAATTTGCGCCAGACCAATCCATTAGCACCCCCAGGACCGTACGACCAGGAGGTCGAAAACACCTTCGAAATCGGCCTGAAGAAGAACTTCTTCGATAATCGTTTTCGGGTCAACACCGACTTCTTCGTCAATACATTCACCAACCTGCAACGTGCCATCATCCAGGCAAGTCCCACGCTTGGCATCGTGCAGACCACCGTGAACAGTGCCGACACTCAAATCACGGGCTTCGAAGGAGAACTGCTAGCAGCCGTGACACAGCGCTTGCGCGTCAGTGCCAATGTCGGCTACTTGCATAATCATTGGAACCGCATCTACTACAATCTGTCGGGAGCAGGCCCCGTGACGCCTGCCAACTACGATTTGCAGTTGCCCTTCCTCTCGCCCTGGTCCTTCGGCGCCGGCTTGGACTACGCCATACCAACTCGTTACGGAGAAATCGCCGTGCAAGGTAATTTTTCACACCGCGACCGCACACCGTCGAACGATTCGAACACGGGTTGGTTGAAAGCGGTGAATCGCGCGGATGCAAATTTGTCTCTGCGCGGTGCATATGGGTTGACATACTCCGTCTATGGCAAGAATTTGACCAACCAAGTCACCTACGGGCTCAACAACCCGCTGACGTTTACTCCGGGCGAGACCATTGCGCCGCTCAACAAAGGCCGAATCGTCGGCGTTGAAGTCCGGTATCGGTATTGATGGCGCGGCGCCGGCAAGTAGACTTGGTGCGCCGACTTCTGGAACAAAACGCAAGCGCAGCGATCGATGCACCAGGGCCTGCGCAATCCTTAGGGCCGACCGCATCATTCTGTGAGTCGGTACAGGCAGCGGTGGATTCGTTGCCGCTGAACGGGCGGCACGGATTGGTGTTCGCCCTTTGCGGAGCCGGGCTGTTCTTCGAATCACTGAATCTGCAGGTAATGTCCTTCGTCGCACCCATGATCGCGCGGGAATGGCACATCGGTGCAACGCTCTTGGGCACTGTTCTATCGGCGGCGATTATGGGCATGATCGTCGGAACGTATCTGTTCGGCGCAATCGCCGATCGTTCTGGGCGGCGACTGACCTTTCAATTGACGGTGGGTATATTTTCCGTGCTCACGGCGTTGTCAGGTGCGTCGACGGCGCTGTGGCAATTGGCGCTTGCCCGATTCGGCGCCGGCGTGGGCATTGGTGGGTCGATTCCGGTTGAAACTGCTGTACTTGCAGAATTCACGCCGGTTCGCTGGCGCGGGAGGGTCATGGCAATTTGGGCAATGGCTTTGCCTTTAGGCGCCTTCGCAGCACCGTTTTCCGTTTCCCTGATGCCTGCGTCACTCGGCTGGCGAGGATTGTTGTTCCTTGGAGGATTGCCGGCGGCGCTCCTATTCGTTTTGCGACGAACAATTCCCGAGACGCCGCAATATTTGGCATCCAAACAACGCGTGGCCGAGACGAACCGGGCGCTTCAGTGGATTGCGCGCCGTCCGATGACAATCGCGTACCGACATGTGGGGAGCCAGGCAAGACCGACGTTTCCGGTCAATCCAGAAGGAGTTCTCTTCGACCCAGCGCACCGGCGATCCACGGCCATGAGTTGGATGATCTATTTTGGAAGCTTCTTCGGCTATTACGGCTTCGTGCTATGGCTGCCGACTTTGCTGGGCACCTACCTCGGACTGGAGCGTCCGCAGGTTCTGCATTTCATGCTCGGGCTCGCACTAGCCGGACTGCTGGGACGTATCGTGGTGTTGGTGATGGCTGATCGAGCCGACCGCCGCAGGTTAATCATGCTGTGCGCGGCAAGCGCAGTGATTGCGCTGGTCGGGTTCGCCATGCAAACCCAGTACGCTCTTATGTTGGCGTGGGGTTACGCTGCAGCTTTCTTCTTGGAAGGCATTTTTAGTGTCGTGATTCCGTTTGTCGCAGAGCTGTACCCTGCGAGTGCTCGCGCGAGCGGCGTGGGATGGGCCGGCGGTATGGGCAGGATAGGAATGGCGCTGGCACCTCTGGCGGTCGGCTTGCTTGTGCAGCTCGACGTGCGTGTTGCGATCGGGTCGCTCGCACTGGGGCCATTGTTGTCGGTGATTGCGACGTGCGTTGAGCAAAGGGTGGCGGGCGTCGGCGCTCCGGTCGAATAATCAGCCGTGTAGTTTATCGACTCACATACTCTGAATCGGCGGCCCGGTAGAACCAGAAGCTGCCTCGGGCAAGTGCGGCTTATGGCTCGCCTTATGAAGTCCCGAGAACCGAAATACCAACTCGCCAAAATTTTCACTCATACAAGCAATTACCGTGCTGCGGTCCGTAGTAGGTTTGACCCGCCCCCTCCCCACGATCTGTCCCGCCCTTATTGATTTATAAGGGATTTTGGCGCTGTTTTCGGTGGATGGTGGGTCGTGTAGGGATCGAACCTACGACCAATTGATTAAGAGGGGGATTGTCGAAACCGACGAAACCCCTATTTTTATAGGGCTTTGTCGATAGGGCCAGTAGAAAAGAGAGTGGAAAGCGCCAGGTAAATGGGCAGCACCTGAGCGGTGCCGTCTTCCGTGCGTCGGTGCCGCCGCCGCGGCGATGCCGCAGTGCCCGATTCACTTTAGCGGCTGCGCCGCTTCAAGGCCTCGATGGCGGCGGTCACGGTGTCGATGACCTTCTCACGCTCCTCACCCGCGAGCGTCATGCGCGGCGCACGGGTCCATTCGGGTGCACCGTAGACCAAGTGCTCCGCGAGCTTGATGTACTGAACCAACTTCACATGCGTGTCGAGATGGAATGACGGAGTCAACACGCGGTAGAGCTTGCGCGCTTCGGAAAACTTTTCCTGCATGCAGAGATTGAAGATCTCGACGCACTCCGCCGGCCAGGCGTTCGTCATGCCGGACACCCAGCCCGTGACGCCCAATGCAGCACTCTCGACGATCAGGTCATCGACCCCGCAAAAAATACTGAAACGCTCGCCCAGTGCGATCGTCAGGTCGGTGACCCGGCGAATGTCGCCGCTCTCCTCTTTCACGCAGACGATCTGCGGGGTCTCCACCAGCTGCTTCAGGATTTCCGGCGTGCAGTCAACACCATAAGCGATGGGATTGTTGTAGATCATGATTGGTAGGGAGGACGCAGAAGCGATCCCTTGGTACCAGCTGACGGTCTCCCTAGAGTCGGTCTTGTAGCCCAAACTCGGAAAGACCATCAGACCTTGGGCGCCAAAGCCTTCGTACGCGCGGGCCTGGGCCTTTGCGGTGTCGAGCGTGATCTCGGCCAGACCCGATAGGAGCGGCACGCGTCCATTGACCACCTCCACCGCCGCGCGAATGACCCTCTCACGCTCAGCCGGGCTGAGCGAGGCGTTTTCGCCCAGCATGGGAAGGACGATAACTCCGGAGACACCGTTCTCGACCAGTCGGTTGAGGCTCAATTGCGTCGCCTCGAGGTCCACTTGACCGTCTTCGGTCATCTTCGTTGTAGCCGCCGGAAACACCCCGTGCCAAATCGCCGCCATACGATCCCCTTGCAGATGCATATGTAGATTGGATACAATCTACAACACAAGAGAGGCACATGTCCACTTCCAAATCTGCGGTTAAGCATCAGATCAGACGCCAGAGTCTCCCCGAAACCCTGGCTGAATCGCTGCGCGAGCGGATCCTTAACGGTGAGTTCAGGGAAGGTGATGCGCTGATTCAGGATGCGATTGCGCAAGAATACGACGTCAGCCGCATGCCGGTGCGGGAGGCGCTGCGCCAGCTCGAAGCCGGCGGGCTGGTGGCGATGAGGATTCATAAAGGTGCAATTGTCACGTCGGTTCCGACCGGGCAGATCGAGGAGCTATTTGAACTGCGAGCGCTTCTCGAGTGCGACCTTCTGGCACGCGCGATCCCCAAGCTCACCGACGAAGATCTCTCGGCCTCGCGAGAGATCCTGGCCCAGCTTGAGGCGTCCTACGAACGCCGCGACGTAGCAAGTTGGGGGCGTTTGAACTGGGAGTTTCACAGAAGCTTCTACGGCGCGGCGGACCGGGCGCAGACACTGGCTATCGTTCAAGGGATCAACGTGCAGACTGACCGTTATATTCGATTACACCTGCTGTTGACGAATCGGCTCGATCAGGCAGAAGAGGATCACCGGGAAATTTTACGTCTGTGCGCCTCGCGGGATGTTAAAGGTGCCGTGGCGTACTTGAAGAAGCACATTTTGAATGCAGGCCGAGATCTCGTCGCTGCGTTGAGAACCAGCCGTGCGGCCGAGGCGGTTTGACTCGGTGAGTGAGTCTCGCATCGCGGTAGTGGGTGCTGGAGTCGTGGGTCTTGCCGTGGCCTACCATTTGGTAAAAGGCGGAGCGAATGTCACGCTCATTGACCGCGATCCTGGAGGTGACAAGGCCTCGTTCGGAAACGCCGGGGGCATTGCCGTTACCGAGGTAATGCCGGCCTCCGCCCCCGGCGCTCTATGGCGTGCAATCGGTTGGATGCTCGATCCGCTGGGTCCAATCGCGGTACGCCCTCGCCACGCCCTGAGGCTCATTCCCTGGCTCGTGCGGTTTGTAGAATCCGGGACGCCGCAGGAGGTCGAACGGATCTCTTGGGCACTCGCCGCGATCAACTCGCGGGTCTATGACGATCTGGTGCCGATGTTGCGCGAGACGGGCATGGCGGCCGAACTGCATCGCCATGGCGCCTTGAGCATCTACGAGACCGAGGAAGGGTATCAGCGGGATGTGCCCGAATGGGATTGCAAGCGCTCGCACGGTATCGTTGTGGAAGCCGTTAGCGGCGAGGACGCACGGCGCATGGAACCTGCGTTGGGACCCCTGGTTCATCGTGCCGTCCTTACACCGCAGTGGTCGCACGTCAGCGATCCGAAGCGTCTGATGCAGGGCTTGAGTGCATGGTTGCGCAAGGGCGGCGTTGCGATCCGCACGGGCGAAGTACGTCGCATCCTTCCAGGCTCCACGTCACCGCTGACAGTGGAGATCGAGGGTGGAGAACGAATTGGTGCAGGCAAAGTTGTGATCGCGGCCGGCGCATGGTCGGCGAATCTGGCTCGGCTCCTGGGGGATCCGGTACTGCTCGAGAGCGAGCGCGGTTACAACACGACGCTTTCCTCTTCCGGCGTCGTTGTCAAACGGGAATTGATCTTTTCCGAACGCAAGTTCGTGGCGACACCGCTCAGCTGCGGACTGCGCATTGGCGGTGCTGCCGAATTTGGCGGATTGAAAGCCCCTCCCAATTTCAAGCGGTCACGAACGCTTGCGGAACTGGCCCGCCGGTACTTGCCCGACCTGAAAATCGAGGGCGGGACGAATTGGGCAGGTCATCGTCCGACCACACCCGATAGCCTGCCGGTCATCGGCGCATCGAAGCACCAACCAAACGTGCTGTACGCCTTCGGCCACGGCCATCTCGGGCTGACTCAGGCCGCCACGACCGGGCGGCTGGTGAGCGAATTGGTGTTTCAAAGAACTCCTACGATCGATTTGACGCCTTACGACATTGGCCGCTTCCGTTAGCGCACACAACAGGACTCGCAATGACTCGGCATACTTTCTTCTGCGTTGATGCCCACACCTGCGGCAATCCCGTGCGCGTCGTAACGGCAGGCGCTCCGCTCTTACCCCACGTGCCCATGGCCGAAAAGCGTCATATCTTTTCGCGTGATCATGACTGGGTGCGAAAGGCGCTGATGTTTGAGCCGCGCGGACACGACGTCATGTCGGGCGTGATTCTATATCCTCCGTCACGCGACGATTGTGACATTGGATTCCTGTTCATCGAGGTCAGCGGCTGTCTACCTATGTGTGGACACGGCACTATTGGTACGGTCACGGCAATTCTTGAGGAAGGGCTCGTCGCGCCGCGTAGAGAAGGTCGATTGTCCATCGAGGCACCGGCGGGACGCATAGAAGTCGAATACAAGAAGGAGGGACAACGCGTCGAAGAGGTGCGACTGTTTAACGTTGCCAGCTACCTGCACGCTTCTGACGTCAATTTACAGGTACCCGGACTTGGAACGCTTAGGGTAGATTTGGCTTACGGCGGCAACTACTACGTCATCATCGAGCCACAAGCGTCTTGGAGTGGACTCGGGAGCATGTCCGCGAGTCAAATTGTTGAACTGAGTCCGCTGGTCAGACGGGCGGCGGAAGAGCAGCTGTCGCCGGTGCATCCAGAGGACAAACGCATCCATGGCGTCAGCCACGTTATGTGGTGCGACACAGCACGTATTCCGGGCGCTCATGCGCGGAATGCTGTCTTCTACGGGGAGAGGGCGATCGATCGGTCCCCGTGCGGTACTGGGTCCTCGGCGCGAATGGCGCAGCTCGCAGCTCGGGGACGTCTGAAGGTCGGTACAGAATTCATCCACGAAAGCATTATCGGCACAATGTTCAGCTGCCGAATCGAATCGGAAACGCGGGTCGGCTCCTTTGCCGCAATCCGCCCCAGTGTAGCCGGCTGGGCGCGCGTCATCGGGCACAACACAATTTTCGTCGACGATAGCGACCCATTGGCTTTTGGCTTTCAGCTGCAATAGTACTCAATGTGCAACTCACGGCAGCCATTGATCAGTAGCCGTATGGGGCTAGCATTGGGCATAACGCGCTGCGTCGTCGTACCGTCCGCATGACGATTGGCACGCGCGTATTGGTAGTTGCTCTCGCGCTCGTGTCTATATGGTACGCGCTGCAATGGTTCCTACTTGAACGCAGAAGAGCTGCCCCCGAGAACCGAACACCCCGTGTGCTGGACGTAGTCCTCGGGTTCGTTACGGATTTCCTCGACACGCTGGGCATCGGGTCGTTTGCTCCAACAACAGCAATATTTAAGTTGTGGCGACGGATGCCAGATGAGCAGATTCCAGGTACCTTGAACGCCGGGCATGCTCTGCCGACCCTCGCTGAGGGACTCATCTTTGTCGCCGCAGTCACCGTCGATCTGACAACCCTGGTGAGCATGATCACGGCTGCAACTGCCGGTGCATGGTTTGGCGCCGGCACCGTCTCCCGTCTTCGTCGGCGAACAATACAGGTGGCGATGGGATCAGCCCTATTAATTGCGTCGTTGTTGTTTGTGGCGACCAATCTGCAGTTAATGCCAGGCGGCGGGCATGCAATTGGATTGTCTGGCGGCCGCCTCGCAGTCGCGGTAGCGGTGAATTTCGTTCTGGGAGGGCTAATGACGCTCGGCATCGGTCTATACGCGCCCTGTCTCATACTTGTGAGCCTGCTTGGCATGAATCCGTTGGCAGCGTTCCCCATCATGATGGCTTCAAGCGCGTTTGTGATGCCAATTGGCGGCGTGCGATTCATCCGCAGTGAACGCTACAGTGCGCGAGCGGCTCTAGGGTTAGCCATCGGCGGTGTTCCTGGCGTAATAATCGCCGCGTACGTAGTGAAGTCACTCCCGATTGTATGGTTGCGATGGCTCGTCGTAATCGTTGTCCTGTACGCCGCAGTTCTCATGCTCTCGTCGGCATGGCGTCCACATAATCAATCTTAGACGTCACCGTTTCTCAAGGGCATACCAGCCAACAGGCGAGCCTCGCCCTTCCCTTCAATCCTTGATCCACAGTGGACTCCGCCAGGCCGCTAGCGCATTCAAGAAGACGCTCAACCTCGAAGGCAGGAATTTCCGATTCGAGTAGACAGCGAAAACGGGGATTTCCGCGGACGACCATTTCGGTAAAAGACGTACGAGCGCACCGCTCGCGATTGCCGCGTCACAATAGGTCGACGGGAGTAGTCCGATCCCGTGACCCCGGTATACGAAGGTACTGACGGAATTGAAGTCGTGACTCGATATCGGCCCCGA
>Ga0179592_10000451_pt1 | contig 16302 bp, 12 predicted proteins | sample CZODoug2_1_08_16_FD_148623 | JGI IMG/M metagenome (GOLD analysis project Ga0179592, IMG submission 148623) | Vadose zone soil fungal communities from Angelo Coast Range Reserve, California, USA - CZODoug2_1_08_16fungal (Illumina Assembly) | ecosystem: Environmental > Terrestrial > Soil > Vadose...
TGGCCATCGCGCCCCGAACCGTCGCGTCCCCCCGGCCCGTCCCGGCGACTGCGATCGCGGTCGCGATAGTGATCGCGGTTCCTGTCACCGCCGCTGCGGCTTCGATCGGGCCGTGTATCGCGCGGCGCCGGTCGATCGCGCGGCGCCGGCGCCGACTGCGATTCGGTCGTGGCACGCGCCGCCGCCGACGGAGTCCCGAACAGCCATCTCCAGAAGCGTACCAATGCTCCTTCTCGAGCGACCTCGATTGGAGCCGGCGGCGCCGAAGGCGCTTCGGGCATCGGTATGGGAATGAGGGGGGCGGCCGAAGCGGGAAGGATGCTGGGTACCAGCGGGGCCTCGCCCTGGGGCTTTTTATCGCGGCTGCCGATGTTGGAATCGTCCACGACGGGTTGGTCCGCCAACTGGTAGCTGACCGTGGTGTTCTCCGGCAGCTCCTTTTCGTCGTCGCGGATCCGGCGCAGGGTGTACGCAGGGGTTTGCAAGTGCGGATTCGGCACGATGACCAGGGACACCTTGTCCCGCGACTCGATTTGATTGAGCCAATCGCGCTTTTCATTCATCAGGTAGGTGGCCACATCGACCGGTACCTGCGCGATAACCCGGCCGGTGCGCTCTTTGCGCGCTTCCTCGCCGATCAATCGGAGCAAGGACAACGACATCGATTCCACGCCGCGGATCGTGCCCAGGCCGCTGCAGCGGGGGCAGTTGATATGCGTCGTCTCGCTCAACGCGGGCCTGAGACGCTGGCGTGAGAGTTCGAGCAGGCCGAACCGCGAGAGGCGGCCCAGTTGAATGCGCGCGCGATCCATCTTGACGGCATCGCGCAGCATGTCCTCCACGGCTCGTTGGTTGGCCGTCGATTCCATATCGATGAAATCGATGACGATCAATCCGCCGATGTCGCGTAGCCTGAGCTGCCGCGCGATTTCCTCGGCGGCTTCGAGATTGGTGTTGCGGGCGGTCGCCTCGATGTCGCCGCCGCGCGTGCTTCGAGCCGAATTGATGTCGATCGACACCAGGGCCTCGGTGTGATCGATCACGAGACTGCCGCCCGACGGCAGGGTCACCTTGTGCGAATACGCCGATTCGATCTGGCTTTCGATCTGGTACCGCGTAAACAGGGGCACCGGATCCGTATACAGCTTGAGCTTGCGCTGAGCATCCGGCGGCATGAAGCGCTGCATGTATTCCAGCGCTTTTTGGAAGGCCTCCGGTTGATCGATCAGGCACTCGCCGACGTCGTCCGAGAAATAGTCGCGTAGGCCGCGAGTGACGGCGTCGCTTTCCTGAAAAATCAGAAACGGCGCCGGGCGGCCGTCATTCGCGGCGACGATCGCGTCCCAGGCCGTCTTCAGGTTGTTCAAATCCCATTGCAGCTCTTCGGTGGTGCGGCCCACCCCGGCGGTGCGCACGATCGCACCCATGCCGTCCGGGATTTGGAGCGCGTTCATGGCTTCGCGCATCTGGTCGCGGTCTTCGCCTTCGATCCGCCGCGACACGCCGCCCGCGCGCGGGTTGTTCGGCATGAGCACGAGGAAGCGGCCGGCCAGGCTGATAAAGGTGGTGAGAGCCGCGCCCTTGTTGCCGCGCTCCTCTTTTTCCACCTGCACGATCAGCTCTTGGCCTTCCTGCAGGAGATCTTTGATGTTCAGCCTGCCGCCGGCGGCAGGCTGGGAGCGGAAGTATTCCTTGGACACCTCCTTCAACGGCAGGAAGCCATGGCGCTGCGCGCCATACTCCACGAACGCCGCTTCGAGGCTGGGCTCGACGCGCGTTATTCGGCCTTTATAGATATTGGATTTTTTCTGTTCCCGGGATGGGATCTCAATCGATAAATCGTATAGTTTCTGACCATCGACTAGTGCAACTCGCAGCTCTTCTTCTTGAACTGCGTTGACGAGCATTCTTTTCATTTGCCCCAACTAAGGTGGTAGGGGCCGAGGAGGAGAGCTTGAGAATAGAAGCCGGAGCCGCGACGTCGGGCGCGACAAGAATTAGGGCCGCACCGAACGCGAACCAAGCGATCGGTGTCAACTCAACCCAATTCTGCCAATACCCAATTCCGAATTGAACCATACGGCAAGCCCGGGGCCTTGTTCTCGGTTAACCGCTTGTAAGACGCCGGAGCTCTGCTGGGCTCTCTAGCATCTATCTCATCGGCCGAGCGATGGTCTGGAATTCCAGAACCAACTAATATGCGGCTCCCCAACGGATGGGAAGCCACCGAAACCGGTGTCGACTGGTCTACCTGCGTAGGTCCAGGAATTCTAGGCCGTCCCCCAAAAATGGTTCAGCGCCTGACACGGTTTTGAGACATTATCACGACAGGCCGCCAGGGTCAATGTAATCAATACCTTAGAAGATTGCTCAACGAAGATCTTTAAATATGAATAGTCCCTTAGCCGAACCCGTCCGCCTGCACGGTCCAAAAAGTGCGGTGGAGATGCGCACCATAACCGCCGACGAAGCGGGCCAGCGAATCGACAACTTTCTCATGCGTCACTTCAAATCCGTTCCGCGGAGCCGTGTTTATCGGTTGTTGCGCAAGGGCGAGGTACGCGTCAATCGCAAACGTGTGGACGCGGAATATAAGATTGCGGTAGGCGATGAGGTACGGCTTCCGCCGGTGCGCATCGATGCCGGCGACGCGGCGGGGCGTGCCGGTCCGGGTCGGCCGTCCACGAGTCTTCTGGAACTGATCGAAGGGGCGGTCATATTTCAGGATAAGCACGTGATGGTGCTCGACAAGCCGGCCGGAGTGGCCGTGCATGGGGGCAGCGGCATGAGCTTCGGCGTCATCGAAGCGCTGCGGGCTTCGCGTCCGCGGGAAAATTTGGAACTGGTACATCGCCTGGACCGGGATACCAGCGGGTGCCTCCTGATCGCCCGCGACCGGCCCACACTGACCTCCTTGCATGCGCTGATTCGCAACGGCGGCATGCACAAGACCTACCTCGCGCTGGTGTCAGGGAGCTGGCAATTGGGCACCAAGCGCATCGATGCTCCCCTGGCCACCGACAATCGCCAACATGGAGAGCGGCACGTGCGCGTGGCTGCGGCCGGCAAGGATTCGGTCAGCGTGTTCAAGCCGGTCCAATTCTTCGGGCCCCTGGCCACATTGATGGAAGTGGACATCCCGACCGGTCGCACGCACCAAATTCGTGTCCATGCCGGATTCGCCGGGCATCCGCTGTTGGGCGACGACAAGTACGGCGATCGCGAACGAAATGCCGAGTTGAAGCGCCATGGATTGAAACGCACGTTCCTGCACGCCCAGTCCGTGGCCTTCGAGTGGCCCGGATCCGGCATGCCGTTCCACGTGAGCGCACCCCTTCCGGCCGAGTTGTCCGCCGTGCTCGACGCGATCACCCCGATGAAACGAACGGCGAAGCGCGGATCGCGCAAACCCCCACGGTAGGTGGGAAGCGCGGGCGCCTGCTACGCAGCTGGCAAAAACCACGCTTTTTGCCAGCGGAAACGAAGCTGATGTCCGAAAAAGCGCCGCAGGCGACTTTTTCCAATGAACTAGGGAAGCTCAAAGCCCAACCGGCGCAGCACCGCGGCGAGGCGTGCCAGGGGCAGCCCGATCAGTGCGGTGGGGTCGGTGTTGTCGATCGATTCGCACAATGAGATCCCGAGGCCCTCGCTCTTGAATCCACCCGCGCAATCGAGAGGGGCTTCGCGAGCGACATAACGCTCGATCGCGGCTCGGTCGAGGTCCCGAAAGGCGACCCGGGTGGTGTCGATGAATTCGGACAAGAAGGAGTCGGCCTGGCGGACCACGGCCACGGCGGTCACGAACGAAAGGGTCCGCCCGGAGCACCGCAGGAGCTGATCGATGCAGCTCGCGACCGAGCCGGGCTTGCCCATGACGGTCTCGCCCCGTTCCCGCTCATCAAGGACAGCGACCTGATCCGAACCAATGACGCAGGCGTCCGGACGGCCTGCGGCAACGGCATCGGCTTTGGACCGCGCCAGGCGGGCCACCAGTGCGAGGGCTGTCTCGCCCAAGCGGGGTGATTCGTCGACTCCGGAAGCCTGGCATTCAAAGGGTATTTTCAGGCGCGCCAGCAGCTCCCGCCGGTAGATCGAGGTGGAAGCGAGGATCAGGGAGGGCGGAGACTTCAAAAACAACGACTTGCACCTGATTGATTTTTGACAGGTGTGGGCACGAGCCCTATCATACGCGGCCCATGGCAGCCGGCTTGCCCGACCTCGTTGACTGCGCGCGCCTTGCCGAGGAGGCGGTTGCGCTGCAACGGGACTACGAGCTGGGCAAACTGCCACGGCTCCGGGACTTGCTGGCGGAGCCCCGAGGCACTCTGAGTGCGACTTTTGCATTTGCGAAATTGGCATCGGGACGGCCGGGAGTTCGGGTGTCGATCGAAGCATCTCCGCAACTGGTGTGCCAGCGCTGCATGCAAGGGTTCGGCTTGGGGCTAACCGGCGCCAGCGAGATTGAGTTCGTGGCCTCCGAGGATGCGGAGGATGCGGAGTCGGAGCGTGAGTTTTTTAGGATCGAGAACGGCCGGGTGTCGCTGCGCGAGCTGGCCGAGGAAGAATTATTGTTGGCCTTACCGATTGTCCCGGCGTGCAATTCACCGCAGAGTTGCGGCAGGGCACCGAGCCACGCGACCGGCGATGAGACGACTGGCGTGACCGGCGACATGCGTCGGCCGTTCAGCGCTTTGCAGGATTTATTGAAGAAAACTTGACAGGACATAGCACCAATGGCAGTTCAAAAAAGCAGAAAGACTCCGTCCAAGCGCGGCATGCATCGCTCTCACTCCGCACTCGCGGCTCCCGCGGTATCCATCGACTCGAAGAGCGGCGAGACTCATTCACGTCATCGGATTTCCCGTGACGGTTTCTATCGCGGCCGCAAGGTGCTACAGACCAAGGCGGACATTGCAGCGGGCGAAGGCGAAGAATAAGCCCTAACACACTGAGCGGCGAGTTGCTCGCCGCGCGGCCCGTTTCACCCGTGCACAGTGGCTGAGCTGCTCCATATTGCTATCGATGCCATGAGCGGCGATCGAGGCCCGTCGACGTGCGTTCCTGCGGCGCTGGCGGCAGCGCATGAATTCCCGGGTGTGCGGTTCACATTGATCGGCCGTCAGGCCGATCTGGAACGCGAGACGTCGAACGGCCGCACGCCGTCGAACCTCGCCTGCGTCTTCGCGGCGCAGGTCGTTGAAATGACCGATCATCCCCGCGAAGCCCTGCGGCGCAAGAAGGATTCCTCGATGCGCCGCGCTCTCGATCTGGTCAAGTCCCGTGAAGCGGACGCTTGCGTCAGCGCCGGCAACACCGGCGCACTGATGGCGATGGCGCATTTCGTGCTCAAGATGTTGCCTGGCGTGGAGCGCCCGGCGATCGGGTCGTTGATCCCATCGCGCGGCGGGCATACCTACATGCTCGATCTGGGCGCCAATGCGTCCGCGACGCCGGAACAGCTGCTGCAGTTCGGCGTCATGGGATCCATCCTGGCCGCCGATTTGGAGGGCGCCCACGATAGACCGCGCGTGGGACTGCTCAACATCGGTGAAGAAGAGATCAAGGGCCACGAGATCGTGCAGGCCGCGCACAACCTGTTGACCGTGAGCGGGCTCAACTACGTGGGTTTCGTCGAGGGGCATGATATTTTTTCGGACAAGGTGGACGTGGTCGTGACGGACGGTTTCACCGGCAATGTTGCGCTCAAGACGATGGAAGGCGCCGCCAAGCTGATCTCCGACACGTTGCGCACGGAGTTCACGCGCAACTTCGCACGCAAATTGCGCGCACTGGCGGCAAAGCCCGCGCTCGACGCTTTACGCACGCGCTTGGACCCGCGACGCTACAATGGCGCGACGATGGTCGGCTTGAACGGCATCGTCATCAAAAGTCATGGCGGCGCCGATCTTTTCGGATTCCAGCGCGCCATCGAGGTTGCCATCCAGGAAGCGCGAAACGGCGTACCGGCGAAAATCACCGAACGGCTGGGCACCCCGCACGGGGGATGAAGGATCTCCATGTATTCACGCATCGCGGGCACCGGCAGTTATCTGCCGGAAAAGATTGTGACCAACGCCGATCTGGAACGGCTCGTCGACACGAGCGACGAATGGATTCGCACCCGCACCGGGATCAAGCAACGGCATGTGGCGGCGGAAGGGGAGACCACCACGGATCTCGCGGAGCATGCGGCGCGCCGGGCGATAGAGGCGGCGGGGGTTACCGCTCAAGATATCGACTTGATCTGCGTGGGCACGACGACGCCGGATTTGGTGTTTCCGAACGTGGGTACGCTATTGCAGGACCGGTTGGGGATTCACGGGTGTCCGGCCTTCAGCCTCGAGGCGGCATGCACGGGATTCGTCTATGCGCTCGACGTGGCGGACAAATTCGTTCGCTTGGGCGAGGCCAAGTGCGCCCTGGTGGTCGGAGCGGAGACTCTCACGCGAATCGTCGATTGGAGCGATCGCGGCACCTGCGTGATCTTTGGCGACGGCGCGGGCGCGGTGGTACTGCAGCCATCGAGCCAGCCGGGCATCATCAGCACACGGCTGCATTCCGACGGCAAGTACAAGGATCTGCTGCTCTACCCGGATGGGGTTTCCAAGGGATTCAAGCTGGTGCGCGAGGGTAAGGCGGGCGTGCAGATGAAGGGTAACGAAGTGTACAAGGTGGCGGTCAATACCTTGGGGCAACTCGTCACGGAAACCCTGGCTCTCAACGGAATGACCAAGGATCAGCTCGACTGGCTGATTCCTCATCAGGCGAATATCCGCATCATCGAGGCCATCGCCAAACGGCTGGATCTGCCCATGGAGCGGGTCATCGTGACCATCGCTACCCAAGCGAATACCTCGGCCGCGTCAGTGCCTCTGGCGCTCGATACCGGCATTCGGGACGGACGGGTGAAGCGCGGCCAGTTACTGCTTCTCGAGGCGTTCGGCGGCGGGTTCACGTGGGGCTCGGCGCTCGTTCGATACTGAGTTGCGCTTCGGCACGGGGCCGTAAGCGATCGTTCCCCACAATGCAAAACGCCGCGGTGTTACCCGCGGCGTTTCGCCTTCACATCAAATGCTCGAAATTTACTTCGACACCGACTTCTTGAACATGCGGTCGATCTTCTCGTTGATCGCTTCGATGGCAGTCGAATTCGACTGAGCGGTCGACAACGCCTGATTCGCCGTGCTCTGCGCGCCGGAGGCGGCTGAAGAAGCACTGGCAGCGGCACTATTGGCAGCAGCCGCATCGCTGGAAGCCTTCGCCGTGTCGCTCTGCAACTTGGTTACCTGGGACTTCAGATCATCGATCTGAGCTTGGATCGGCTTCAAGTCGGTGCAACCGGCGAAAGCTATTACGCAGGCAGCGGCGACGGTAGCCTTGAGTGTCGTAGTAAATGTCATATCAATATTCCCCTAGGGTTAATTCATTGGTTTCGGAAAGCCCGACGTGTTGTAGCAAGCAGGTCCTTTCTCAATCGGGCTCACATGCGTCGCAACACAGTCGCACATAAAGCCAAATTTGCGGCGCGAATGCAACTGAAATGCGCTATTTGTCGGAAAGCAGCGGCTATTTTGCCAAATTTTGTTGCGTGGATATTAAATCCCCTTAAGGAATGCAGCCGAAAGTGTAAGTTTTACAGACGCTGGTTGGCAGGCGCGCGCAGCAGACGCGCCCCGCAATCGCGCACGGCAATAGTGCATCGTCGCGATCGCGTCATGCCTTTTCGGCGTGCAGCAACTCCATGACGGCCCGATGACCTTGATCGATCGCTGCATCGGTATATGCCGCGCCGCCCGCATCAGAGTTCGCGATGGTGATCCGGCCGAAGCGCGCGCGGCCGACAATGTACGGCTTGTCCGACTCGGGAAGTTCCGGTTCGAATAACGTGTTGTATTCGGGCGAATAGCCATGCGGCCAGCGATTGACCGTGATCGCCGTGATGTCGCGAGCCGGATCGAAGCCTCCATCCTTCAGCATGCGTCCAAGTTGATCGCGAATATTCCGTTCGAACGTTTCGAACGGAGTGGCGAGCAATTCCGCGCGTCCCGCGCGATTTTGGTCGTGCTCCGGCAGCCCCTGCCGGCACGGAGTGCGCACCAAATGCACCAAAATAGGGTCTCGAGGCGATTTGGTACTTTGATATTCGCCGATGTTGACGTGCGGATTCAAATGGAGGTAGGAGAAATAGCTTCCCGGCGCATCGAGGCGATGGACTTTCAACCGGTCGAATGCCAGCCAATTACGCAGTGCAACACTGGTGTACACGAGCGGAGCCTTCACCGACTTGTGCAACGCGTCTTTCTGGACGGCCGGCAGCTCGGGGCAGAGATAGGGGATCAACATGTTGTAGCAGGCCAATACCGTGCCGCGGGCTCGAGCGGTGTAGGGATGGCCCTCGCGCAGATAAGTTACTTCGACTTGCTTTGCCGACAGCGGATCGCCCAGATGGCGGGCACGGATTACGCTGCTGTTGAGGCGAAGACGCGCCGGCGAATCGGTTCGATCGAGTGCCGCGTAGTTCACCCGTGCAGTGACGACGTCCTCGACGCTGTTGCCCGGAACGGCGCGAGGAACGAGCTTGCGCACCAAGAGCCGCGCGATGCTGGCATTGCCGTCGGGCAGATGAAGCCGCAATGATCCACCGGTATCCGTATATCCCGCCGACGTGGAATTCATGCGGGCGATGGATCGTTTCGTGAGCTTCATGCCCTGAAATCCGGGCATGCCGAAGCCCCAGCAGTCGAGCGCGGATAGGGCGTCGGCGCCTACCCCCCACTCGCCCATGGTGCTCGCGTAATAATACTTGAGCACCGCCGGATCGACCCGGACGACGTCGCGGAGGAACGCTTCATAGCTCATGCGCGACAGACGCTGCTTCTTTTCGTCGGACGATACTCCGGGCATGTAATCGATCGTCGCCGTTTCGATTTGTGCGATTTCCTTGCGGGCACGCTCGGAGAGGGGCGCATCGCTCAAAAGGGTTTCGAAGGGAATCGCGCCGACGCCGACCGCGAGTTTGTCGGCGCCGAAGGTTTCTGCATCGAAGAACACGCCCGCGTGCATGCCGCGGGCCTCGTAATATTTTTGGTTTTGCGTGCTCTTGATGAGGGCCGGAACGTCGAGACCTAAGGTTTTCAGCAGGCCGGCCGCGACCGGGCTATACGGACGCGGGCTGTCGATTTCCAGCGTGCCGCCGTTCAAGAGATGCAGATGACCATCGAGGTTGAATTCGTTGCGCTTGGCGTGGCCGCCGAAATCATCGTGGTTGTCCAGGATCAGTACGCGGCTCTTGGGTGCCTTGGTCCGATAGAAGTGGGCTGCCGCCAAACCGCTGATGCCGCCGCCGACCACGATCAGATCGTATTCCTCGCCGGTATCGGCCGCCGCCGGCCAGGTTTGGCCGTCTCGGAGCGCATGAGCACCTTCGAAGGATCCGGGATGGCTGCCACGCATGCCGGTGAGAAGCGGGGGATAGTAGCCAAACGCATCCTGAGCGCCGGACAGGGGCGGTATGCCGGCGTCGTCGGTCAATGGGGCCGCAAACAGGGGCGCCGATGCGGCGGCGGTTGCGCCGACGGCGATGCCGTTCAGGAAGTCGCGGCGGGTGATGGGGCGGTCCATGCCGAGGGCTCGGTCCTTGGATTTCCTGCTGCGCGGGTCCGTCATTGTACTTCCTTGAAAACTTGGGTCCGGAGGCTATTTTTTGGATCCGGCAAGTTACCCTGCCCGAGGCCCTCTTGCCAGCCCATCGATACTGTATATAATGACAGTCACTGTCTACATATACAGGTGACGCATGACCGACCTCACGCCTCGTCAGACTCAGATTCTAAGGCTCATTCAAGACGCCATTGCCGAAAACGGCATGCCGCCGACCCGCGCGGAAATCTCACGGATACTCGGGTTCAAATCTCCTAACGCCGCTGAAGAACATTTGCGTGCCCTACAGCGCAAGGGCGTCATCGATTTGATTCCCGGAGCTTCGCGCGGCATTCAGCTCAAGGACATCTTGCGGGAACAACTGGGGCTGCCGCTCATTGGGCGAGTCGCTGCCGGTCGCCCGATATTGGCCGAGGAACACATCGAAACGCGTTATCAAATCGATCCTCAGCTATTTCAGCCGAAACCCCACTACCTGCTGAAAGTGCAGGGCATGAGTATGAAGAATGCCGGAATCCTGCATGGCGATCTGGTTGCCGTGCACCGCACCCCCGAAGTTCGTAACCGCCAGATCGTGGTGGCGCGCCTGGAGAACGAAGTCACCGTCAAACGCTATCGGCAGGAAGGCACGATCGTGTGGCTGTTGCCTGAGAACACCGATTTCGAACCCATTCGGGTCGATCTCAAGGAACAGCCCATGATTATCGAAGGGGTCGTGGTGGGGGTGCTTCGTCGCGGTAAAGACGTGGATGCCGCGTGAGGCGGGATACTCGGCTGTGGCGCTTGCGGATATCTTGGCCGATGCACGCGTCTGGAAGTTAAAAGACGCCTCGGCCGCTCCGTCTCGTCCGGTCTGGTCCACCGGTCGAAGCGCGCTCGATGCGCGCCTGCCAGGCGGTGGTTGGCCGACGGCGTCGCTCATCGAAGTGCTGCTGGAGACGACCGGCCTCGGTGAAGTCCAACTGTTTTTACCGGCTTTGGTGAAATGCCAGCAAAGAATCGACGGTGAGGTTCCCTGGCTCGTCTGGATTGCCCCTCCCCATGAGCCTTATGCGCCGGCGCTGGCGGAGTACGGTATCGAACTCAGTCGTTTGCTCGTCGTGCGTCCTGCCAGCGCCACCGAAGCTCTGTGGGCTGCCGAACAGGCGCTGAGCTCGGGAGTGTGCGCAGCGGTGTTGCTGTGGCTGCAAGGCACCGATGATCGTTGGCTGCGGCGTTTGAAACTCGCGGCGGAAGCGGGTGGGGCGCTCGGCGTATTGTTTCGTCCCGAACGGCATCGGTTCGAGTCTTCTCCCGCCAGCCTGCGATTGCTGATGACGCAGGGCGAGCACGAGACGCAGCTCGAACTCGTCAAGGTGCAGGGCGGCCGCCCCGGCCCCGTTGAATTCCGAGCATCGTGATGAAATCACGCGGCTGGAAATCCGCAACCGCGGACTTGTTTGCGGATGGCTCCACCGATGGCCGCCTCACCGAGGCCTTGCCTGCGATCGTAGCCGAAGCACGGCCTGCGATCCTGCGCGGCGTGCCGCAGCTCGCGCCGGCCGTCGTCCGGCCTCGCCCGAAACAGCTTTGGTATGCCGTCGTGTTTCCGGATTTGATGGAGCCGCAGCGGCTTGCCGCTCCGGCGGCATCAACGCTGCAGCGTCTGTGCCTGTGTGCACAGCAATTCACCCCGTTGGTCAGCATCGAAATGCCCAATGCGTTGCTCTTGGAAATCAAAGGCAGCGTGAAGTTGTTCGGTTCCCTCGCCGCATTGCATGCGGCCATCGAAGCCGCATGGGGCCGGCTCTCCCTCCGCGCTCACGCGGCGACGGCTCCTACCGCTTTGGCGGCACTGTGGCTGGCCCGCGCCGGCAAACCGGCGTGCATAGAAGATTCTGGGCAGCTCGCAGGAGGGCTCGCGGAGCTGCCGATCGCCTGCACGTCATGGGATCCCGCATGGCTGCAAACTTTGCGCGCCATGGGCATCACCCGAATCGGTGAATTGCTGCGCCTGCCGCGCGCGGGAATATCGCGACGGCTGAGTCCTGCCGCCGTCCTGGATCTCGATATCGCGCTGGCACGGCAAGCCGCACCTCGCAGAGCGTTCGTGCCGCGCGTGCGATTTCGCGAGCGCTGCGATTTCGAGACGGAAATCGAGACCGTCGTCTATTTGCAAAAGGCCCTCGAGCCGTTGATCGAACGCTGCGCGCAGTTCCTGCGTGAGCGCCAGGCAGGCGTTCAGTCATTGGAACTCGGGCTGCGCCATCGCGTGATACCCGTGACACGCGTGCGCCTGGGATTGGCGACCATCACGAGCGAGCGCCGACGCCTCACGGATGTGTTGGATGAAAAGCTGAATCGACTCGAACTCGCGGCACCGGTCAGAGGAATGGAACTCAAGTCGGGATCGCTGCAGCCGCTGCCGGCCGGCTCCCTCGATGCATTCGCGGGCATGGGCGGCGGGCGCGGCCTGCGCGCAGGCGGCGTGTGCGCGGGCAACACGGCACCGCAATTGGTGGAGCGCTTGCGCGCGCGGCTCGGCGAACAAGCGGTGTATGGGGTTGTTTTCGTCCCCGAGCACCGGCCTGAGGCCGCATGGCGGCGGGTCCATGAATTGCGCCTGACGCCGGCCGTGCGCGCAGGCGAGCGCGCAGGGGGAATGCGCGTGAGCGAGATGCGGCGGCCGGTGTGGTTGTTGGATGAGCCGGTGCTGCTCGCGGCGAACCTGCAGCACTTGTGTCAAGAGGGCTCGATCCTCGAGCAGGGCCCAGAGCGCATCGAGAGCGGTTGGTGGGATGGCAAGGACGTGGCGCGTGACTATTACATCGCGCGCCAGGCCCGGGGCGCCCGGTGGTGGGTGTTTCAGCAGCGGCAGACCCGGTGTTGGTATTTGCACGGCATGTTCGCGTGAGACCATGTACGCCGAACTGCATGCCCTCACCAATTTCTCGTTTCTGCGCGGTGCTTCGCAGCCTGAAGAGCTGGTCCTGCAGGCGACTCGCTTAAGGTATCGCGCGCTGGCCATTACCGATGAATGCTCTCTCGCCGGGGTCGTGCGGGCGCATATCGCGGCGAAACAATATGGCCTGCCGCTCATCATCGGCGCGGAATTCACCTGCGTGGATGATCTCAAGCTCGTGGCCCTGGCCACGGATAGGGCAAGTTACGGTGCGCTCAGCCGCTTGATCAGCCGGGCGCGTCGTTCGACCGTCAAAGGCCGCTACGCGCTCAAACGCGACGATTTCACGAATTCGCTCGACGGCTGTTTGATCATTTGGCTGCCGCGTTCAGGCAGGGTATCGCTGCCGCAACACGAGCAGGACGGTCGGTGGTTGCGCGAACGCTTCTCCGGCCGAGTGTGGATCGGCGTGGAACTGCTGACCTGCGGCTGCGATACGCGGCGCCTGGAATCTCTCGAGATGCTGGGTAAGGCACTCGAACTGCCGTGCGTCGCCGCAGGCGACGTGCACATGCATCGGCGCAGCCGCCGTGCTTTGCAGGACGTGATGACGGCGATTCGCTTGAAAATGCCATTGAACGCGGCGGGTTATGCCTTGTTTCCCAACGGCGAGCGGTGTCTGCGGCCATTGCCGCGCTTACAGCAGCTCTATCCGGCGCCGCTGATGGAGCAGACGCTCATCATCGCCGAACGCTGTACGTTCGCGCTCGATGAGCTGCGCTACGAATATCCCGAGGAGATCGTACCCGCGGGAGAGACTCCCACCAGCCATCTGCGCGCGCTGACCGAAAAAGGCTGTGCGAAACGCTGGCCGGCGGGCGTACCCCCCGCCGTGCGCCAAAGCATCGAGCATGAATTGCGCCTGATCGCCGAACTCAAGTTCGAGCCGTTCTTTCTCACCGTGCACGACGTCGTGCAGTATGCCCGTTCGCAGAAAATACTCTGCCAGGGGCGGGGCTCGGCCGCTAACTCCGTTGTTTGCTACTGCCTGGAAATAACCGAGGTGGATCCCTCGCGCATGGCCATGCTGTTCGAGCGTTTCATCTCGAAGGAGCGCAACGAGCCGCCGGACATCGACGTGGATTTCGAGCACGAGCGGCGCGAAGAGGTCATTCAATACATTTACCGGAAATACGGCCGCGAGCGCGCGGCTCTCGCCGCCACTGTCATTTCTTACCGGCTCCGCAGCGCTCTGCGCGATGTCGGCAAGGCATTGGGAATGGATCTTGCGGAAGTCGACCGGCTGGCACGCGGCTTTCAATGGTGGGATGGCCAGCGGATCGATCCGGAGCGCATCCGCGCTTTAGGTGTAGATCCAAGCGATCCCCGAATCCAGCGGCTCATCGAGCTCACGTCGGAGATCCTGGGGTTTCCCCGTCACCTATCGCAGCATGTGGGCGGCTTCGTCATTGCGCGCGGCCGTCTGGATGAACTGGTTCCCATTGAAAACGCGACGATGCCGGAGCGCACGGTCATCCAATGGGATAAGGACGACCTCGATGCGCTGGGATTGCTCAAGGTCGATGTACTTGCGCTCGGCATGCTTTCCGCGATACGCCGTGCCTTCAACCTGGTCAACGAGTTCGGCGGTTCGAGCGCGGTGGCGGGCGAGCTCAATTTGGCGACGGTGCCGAGCGAGGATCCGGCGGTGTACGACATGATTTGCCGCGCTGACACCGTCGGGGTATTTCAAATCGAATCGCGGGCTCAGATGTCCATGCTGCCACGCCTCCGGCCGCGCAATTACTACGATCTGGTGATCGAGGTGGCCATCGTGCGTCCCGGTCCGATTCAGGGCGAGATGGTGCATCCTTACCTGCGTCGCCGCAACAACGAGGAGGCTGTGAGCTATCCGAGCAAGGACGTCGAAGCGGTCCTCAAACGCACCTTGGGTGTGCCGATTTTCCAGGAGCAGGTCATGCAACTCGCCATCGTGGCGGCCGGCTTTTCGCCGGGCGAGGCTGATAGTCTGCGGCGCGCGATGGCGGCCTGGAAACGCAAGGGCGGCTTGGAGCCTTTTCAGAAGCAATTGATCGACGGCATGCTGGAGCGCGGATATGCGGAAAGTTTCGCGCAGCAGATATTCAATCAGATATTGGGGTTTGGGGAATACGGATTTCCGGAATGTGTTGTTGGCGAGACGCGCGTAGTGGATGCCGATACTGGAAGATGGTTGACTATCGATGAAGTCATCGGCGGGCAGGCACGGATCGATAACACACTTGCGTGCGACGAGAATCTGCGCTTGAGGAAGCGCAAAGTGCTGCGCGTTATACGAAGCGGAATAAAGTCCGTATGGCGTTTACGCACAGCTCTCGGCCATGAGATTGTCGCGACGACTGAACACCCATTCATGACTATGGCGGGTTGGCGCCAGTTGGGAAAGCTCAAAGTCGGCGACCACGTGGCGACGGCACGTTCCGTGCCGGTGCCGGTGCCGGGACAGCGTGTTTATTGGGACAGAATCGTGGAGATCGGGGAAGCCGGGAGTCAGGAAACATACGATTTGAAGATCGAAGGCGATCACAATTTTTTGGCCAATCACTTCGTTGTTCACAATTCGCATTCGGCGAGCTTCGCACTGCTCGTCTACATATCCGCGTGGCTGAAGCATCACGAACCGGCGGCATTCTGCGCGGCGCTCGTCAACAGCCAACCGATGGGTTTCTATGCGCCCGCGCAATTGGTGCGCGATGCGCGAGCGCATGGCGTCGAGGTACGGCCGGTCGACATTGCCGTCAGCGATTGGGATTGCACGCTCGAGCGGCGGGACGATGACCGCCCGGCATTGCGATTGGGCTTGCGGGTGGTCAAGCATTTATCGCACGAAGGCGCCGAACGGCTACTCGCGGCGCGCGCCGCCGGCGCCTTCGTGGACACCGCCGATCTTGCCGAACGCGCAGCCCTCGATCGCCGCGACCTCGAGGCGCTGGCCGCGGCCGATGCGCTCGCAGCCCTTGCAGGACATCGGCATCGTGCCGTCTGGCAGGTGAGTGGAGTGGAACGCGCTCTGCCGCTGCTGCCCGCGGCGACCGCGGCCCAAGAGGGCATGCCGCTGCTGCGCGCGCCGCGCGAAGGCCAGGAGATCGTCGCTGATTACTTCAGTACGGGCTTGACGCTGCGCCGTCATCCGTTGGCGCTGTTGCGTGACGCTTTGGCAAGGCGCGGCGTCATTCCCAATCAGGAGCTTTGGGAACAGCCCGACGGCCGGTCGGTGACGGCGGCCGGATTGGTGATTACGCGGCAGCGGCCGGGCAGCGCGAGCGGCGTGACCTTCGTCACCATGGAGGACGAAACCGGCTACGTGAATCTGATCGTCTGGAAACGCGTGGCCGATGCGCAGCGCGCGGCGCTGCTGGAATCGCGGCTACTCCTGGTGCGCGGGAAATTGCAGCGCGAGGGGGATGTGTTGCACGTGATCGCGCATCGCTTGACCGATCTCTCGGCGTTGCTCGGCGACTTGACGGTTGCTTCGCGGAACTTCCACTGACGACCTGTCAACAGAAAACGATCGCCATGCCAACGAGACCTGCGCTGAACAAGTAGCCGAGCTGGCCGTCGGCGAGGTGCCAGTCCGTCTTGACGCCCGATGCGGCGAACGACATGGCAAGGATGTCAAAGCCGTCCAGCATATTGAGACAGACGCAGACGCCGATCGCGATCAGTTGAAACGTCGTCAATGGCCCTTCGGCCACGCGGCG
>Ga0179592_10000459_pt1 | contig 16228 bp, 14 predicted proteins | sample CZODoug2_1_08_16_FD_148623 | JGI IMG/M metagenome (GOLD analysis project Ga0179592, IMG submission 148623) | Vadose zone soil fungal communities from Angelo Coast Range Reserve, California, USA - CZODoug2_1_08_16fungal (Illumina Assembly) | ecosystem: Environmental > Terrestrial > Soil > Vadose...
GCGGTATGACGATGCAGGCGACAACGCGATGAACATCGGCGACTGGCTCCCGGTAATGGCAACCTTTAGCGCCTGTTGGCAAAACAACCATCACCACTATCCCCATCTCCTGCGCACCACGCACGATTCCGCGGAATTCGATTTCGGCTACATCACCGTTCGGCTCATGAGCGCCTTGGGGCTGGTCAAGCCTTCCAAGACGGGAGCAGACAAGCCAGGCGATTTGGTGCTCGGGGAAGTCACCCTCTGACGGCAGCCTACTTCCGCGCGAATGGAGCGAGGAACTGGGCGAAGAATCCGGCAGGGACCGTACTGTTGATCAAGCCGTAGCGCTCCGGCCAGGCGTCTTCGGGAAGATAGTAGGTCCCGAACAGACGATCGATGAAGGGCCAATGGATGGCGAAGTTGACGTCGGCTGCCTCGGGATGCGCCGCGTGATGCCAATGGTGATAGCGCACCGTCACGAAGTAGGGTTCCAGCCAGACCGGACGCGGACGAAAGTCCGTGTGGCAAAACGTGGCGTGGAAAGAAACGAACACCAGATACCCGGCCATCGCGCTCTGTGAAAATCCGCACAGGGTCATCGGGATGAGAATCAAGCTGCGTGTGAGCAGGATATCGACGAAGTGGGAGCGCGAACCGGCGATCCAGTCCATGGTTTGAATGGAATGATGGATGGAGTGAAAGCGCCACAGGAATGGGATCTTATGGAAGGCTCGGTGCGTGGCGTACTGAGCCAGGTCGGCCACCACAATGGCTAACAAAAGCTGGACGACGAAAGGCAAACCTCCGACGGTCTGTATGAGCGACGGAATGGCGAGCCATTTCAGGATCGCGGTGGCGGGTAGCAGCATCAAAAAGGTAATCAACTGCGCGGGCAGATGAGTGGCCACAAAATAAAAGGCGTCGGTGGTCCACTCCGGCCGAAACGTCTTCTGCTCGGGGTGGCGTGGCCAAAACCGCTCCACCGGGACAAACACGATGGTCATCACGAAGAGGTCCAAGAGAAACCAATCGAAGCCGAGGCCGACGCTCGACCGGACTTCTTCCGGCAATGGTGTGCTTCCGCCCCCGAGCAGCGCCGCCACCAAACCAAGAGCGACTCCGGTCAGCGCCAGAACCTTGCGCTGACGCAAAATTGCGGAGATGGCGCCGAGCACCAGAGCGGCCACGATCATTCCCTGAATGAGTACTCGAATGATCGTCATTGGATAATGCGCGCGGGCATCGGGAAGCGTCAGAAGCGCCGGAAAATGCAGGCAAAGAACACCGCCAAGGCCGAGCATCGCGAAGAAGACGGACGACACGCCGCTGACCCAGCCGCTCCCAAAATGGGTCGGCTCCGAGTCCCCGAATAGCTTTTGGAAGAATGCGTCGGACATTGCCTTTTCTCCGGAATGATCCGTTTGTCAGTGTGTCGGAAAGGCCAAATTGCGAGCGGTGGACGGTCACACTTTTGAAACAAAATTAGTGCAACCGCCCCGCAATACCGTGGGATATCAAGCTATTATGCCTCGGCGCCGGGGAGTGTCGATGGATGACCAAAGATCGCTCCGAGTGACGCCATACCGCCCGACTAAAACCAGCCGTGCCGAAACGAAGCGCAGCTTCTTCATGCGAAGCCGGAGACCAATCGACGTGGAATTCGAAACAGAATTGGCGGCCACGGTCCGCACCGCGATAAAAGGAGCGGGAACGATCCGCGAAGTCAAGATGTTTGGCGGCATCGGCTTCATGCTCAACGGCAATTTGCTGGCCGCGGCATCCAAGCGCGGCCTACTTGCACGGGTCGGGCAGCATCAGCAGTCCGCGGCACTGGAGCAGCAGGGCGCGCGGCCCATGGTCATGCGGGGCCGCACCATGCCAGGGTATATCTACCTGGATCCGCCATACACAAGCGGCGTCACCGTGCGGAAGCTGCTCAAATTGGCGCTTCGCTTCGTGCGAACGCTTCAGCCCAAGGCACCTCGCACGACGTCAAAACCGCGGAAGAAAAGCCGCAATTCGAGCGTTGTTCGGGCCGTCAAACGGCGCCAATAAGGAACAGGCGCTGCGAGTTCATGCATGTACAAATGCAATCAAGATTGACGGCAGCCGATTCTCCCACGATATTCGTCAGTAGTCGTACCTGTTGATGTTGGTCATCAATATTGGAAAGTAGGGCAATTGCCGGCCTGAGGCGCGAGATGCGGGCCGGACGCCCAATGTATCCAAGCTGAAACAATGTCGCCTGATCCAGACATCATCCAGCTATCAGCGCGTGTTGTCCTGCGGGAATGCTTTCGATGCCCCATCTGCTGCTAGTCGATGATGACGAGGACATTCTGTCTTTGTTGACGAATTTCTTCCGCAAGCACTCGCACGCCGTGTCGGTTGCGCAGAACGGCGCTGCGATGTTCGCTGCGTTGGAAAAGCAACCCGTGGATCTCGTGATTCTCGACGTCATGCTCCAACGAGAAGACGGCTTCGACCTGTGCCGGCGGCTGCGCGCGCACTCAGTAGTACCGGTTATCATGCTCACCGCCGTGTCGGATCCCACGGACCGCGTCGTCGGCCTCGAACTTGGGGCCGATGACTATCTGACCAAGCCGTTCGATCAGCGCGAGCTGTTGGCCCGTGTCAAAGCGGTGCTGCGACGAACCGCCGAAAAAGCCGCGGCACCGACGCGCAGCGAAACTCGGCCGGTACTGCGTTTCGCCGATTGGCGCCTTGACGTCGTCCGGCGCGAACTGCGCTCGGTCGACAACACGCTGGTGCTGCTCTCGGGCGGCGAATTCGACCTGTTGTTGGCTTTTGCCGAACATCCACAACGGGTTCTGACCCGGGACCAGTTGATCGATTTCGCGCGTGGCGCGTCGCATGTGGCCTACGACAGAAGCATCGACGTCCAGGTGAGCCGCCTTCGCTACAAGCTCGAGGAAGATCCGAAGAATCCCATACTGATCCGCACGGTCCGAAATGGTGGCTACATCTTTGCGCCGCCGGTGAGCCGCGGATGAGGCGCTCATCCTGGTTGGCAGATACCATCGCGCGCCGCTTCGCCGTTACCGAGATGCTGGCCGTGGCGGTGACCCTGGCGCTGATCGGCTTGTTCAGGACCTTTGGCGGCGCATTGTCGTATGAGCCGTTGGAGCGATCGAGCCTGCTGAATGAAGCCGCCGACATCCTGCGCATGATCGAGGCGGCTCCGCCCTCGATGCGGCAAGCACTTGCAGCGGCGGCTGCGCCCGGCGAGTTTCGCACCGATTGGTTTGCCGCAGCATCCGGTGCATCGGCATCGCTCGAAGCCGCGCCGCCTCATGAGGACGAAGAGGCAGAGCAAACGATCAGTGCCCACCTGCAGCGCGCCGTTGTTGTTTTTACGCCCGGCCTCACCGGTTCGTTGCCGCCGGGAATTCCTTCCGATCAGACCAAACCCCGCGCACCGTACATGCTGGCGGTGAAGTTGAATGACGGAAGCTGGGTTGTCTTCAGCGTGATGAAACGGACGTGGGGCATGCCCTGGGCCGATCGCTGGGCGATGTGGCTGTGCTTCCTGGCGGTATCGATTGCCATTGTCACCGCCTTTGCCACGCGCCAGTTCTCGCGACCGATTGAGCGACTCGCGGCGGCGGTGCGCCAATTCGGACTCAACCCGCGAGCCCCGCCGATAGCCGTCACGGGGCCCAAAGAACTGCAGCAAGTCATCACCACATTCAACGCCATGCAGGCGCAGATCCAAAAATTCGTCGCCTACCGCACCATGATGTTGGCCGCCATTTCCCATGATTTGCGAACCCCGTTGACCCGGATGCGATTGCGGGGCGAATTCATCGAAGACCAGGAGCAACAGGCGCGCCTGTTTCGAGATGTGGATGAGATGCAGAACATGGTCGACGAAGCTCTGGCCTTCTTTCGCGACGACGCGGTTGCCGAAGAGACCACCAGTTTCGATCTCCCGCACGTTCTTCTCACCATAGCGAATGATTACGCCGATCAGGATGTCGTCATCGGCTACTCCGGGCCTGCACACGCCGTGTATCGAGGTCGACCCTTCACCTTGAAGCGCGCCTTGACCAATTTGATCGACAACGCCGCGAAATACGGCAAGGCCGCGGAAATTGAATTGTCCTGTGAAGAATCGGCGTTCGTCGTGACCATCAGAGACCGCGGACCCGGCATACCCCCCGATGCCCTTGATGATGTCTTCCGTCCTTACTATCGGGTTGATAAATCGCGCAACCGCAGCACCGGCGGTGTCGGCCTGGGATTAACGGTGGCTCAAAGCATTGTCCAGGGGCATGGCGGCGAGATTATTCTGAAAAATCGGCCGGAAGGCGGCTTGGAAGCCCGCGTCCTCTTGCCCGTGCTGCGCACGCCGGCGAGCATCTCAAATTTTAACGCAGTCCATCGCGCGACCGACGGAGCTTGAACGCGGCGGCTACACGATCGCATATTCTTGAACCGCCGCCTTGCGTGAATTGCTCTTTGCCGCCCTGATTGATGAGATTATTCGTTCGGACGCCTCCCAGAGTCGGCCCGTGAGACGCTCGTCCGATAGCAGCGGATTGCCGCGTGCAATGTTGCAGTCCGACCAGTACTCACCTGTTATGCCGGCAACCTGCGGATTTGCTGCCAGCAGGGTTTGAGTTGACGCACCTTGGGCGGGGGACTTCATGAACAATTGCGCAGCCCGATGACTCAACCGCCGCGTAAGGGTCCGGTATTTGTCGAAGCCGGTGCCTCGCGTCGCCCCCGGATGCAATGAATTGACCGATACGCCGCGCGCGGCGAGACGACGCGAGAGTTCTCTGGCATAAAGTGCCGATGCCAATTTCGCTTGTCCGTAGAATGTGAATGGGTCATAGAAGCGTTGACCATCGAGATTGTCGAACAAGACTCCCTCGGCAGGCGCTTGCGTGATGCTCGCATCGCTGCTGACGATTACAACCCGTCCGGTTTCGCTGCGAACCGAATCAACAAGGCGACTGATGAGCGCAAAATGCGCGATGTGATTGACGAGAAACTGCAGTTCGATGCCATAACGTGTCTGCAAGGTCGGAAGATTCGCGATCCCGGCATTCGCGATGATGCCATCCAGTGGACCGCGCAGGCGGAGTATCGAATCCGCCGCGGCTTCGACGGATTCAATATCCGTAAGGTCGCAGGCGATCGGTGTTGTCGAAGCGCCCGCCGAATTGCACGCCGCCTGAGCGCTGTCGCGCGTCCGCGCGAGCCCGATGACGTGTGCGCCGTTGGCGACGAGCGCGTTCATCGTTTCGAATCCAATGCCTGAGTTGCACCCGGTTAGCACGAAGCGCTTGCGGGTCAAGTCGATGCCGGTCAGCACCTGATCAGCGGTCGATCGCGCACCATATTGATGTGGTGGAGCCATGCAATTGAACCCCGCTCTTTCTAAGGTTGCGGCTCTCCGCCGTTGTCCTCTTGCGATTGCAGCCCGCTGTTTTTTTCGGGCGAATCCTGCCCGCTGTTTGTATCGGGCAGCGCAATCTGCGGCGCGGGTGCGCCGTGGATCTGATAGTCGCGGCGCTGCAGCCAGGCATTGCGCACAAACGCGTAAGGGTCGTACGCCGAGTCGATCAATTGATCCATGTTCAGAACGCCGGCGCGCCCGTCCACTGCCTTGATGAGGAAGTGGCCCACCTCGAGACCCGTGTTGTTGAGGTATGACGTCGGGGTCAGGAAGCGATCGGCAATGCGCCCGGGCGCATCACGGACGGTGGACGGCCCCAAGACCGGCAACATGAGATAGGGCCCGGAGTGAACTCCCCATCTCGCCAGCGTCAGGCCGAAATCCTCGTCGTGTTTTTCCATTCCCCAACGGCTTGCCGGATCGAACAGTCCGCCGATGCCAACTATGGTATTCACGCCAAGTCGACCCACATCGCTCAATCCGTCGTGAATCTTCCCTTGCAGGAAGTCGTTGACGATGGTGATTGGATAATCAAGGTTGCTGAGGAAGTTCGAGATGGAGCGACGCACCGGGCTCGGTGTGATCTTGACGTAGGTGCGTGCGACCGGGCGGATCACCGCGTGGTCGATCGCGCGGTTGAATGAATAGACGGATCGATTGACACGCTCGAAACGATCGCTGGGATCCGGTTTCCCGGAGGGCAAGGTGGCGCAGCCGCCGAGCGTGATGGCCAGTGTAAACACTGCGAACAGTTGGGAGGTGTTGAGTTGCATAAAAGCCTTTGAGCAGTCAGAGCCGATTGAGACCGCCGATGGCGGACGAAGCCGACAGATGCCCTGCGTGCGCAAGCCAACGCTGCAATCAGCCGGTGGACGCGGGAAATGCTAGGACTCGCAGGTTGGGGCTTGATGTCCGAATTACGGAGGACGCGACACAATGTGTCCGCCCTAGAACAAAGGGGACAGACTCCGCTTGCGTCACGCTCGAAGCAGTGCGCATATCAATACACCGACTATCGTGACGCCTGAGACGCCGACGTAGACTACGAGCAATGCGATGGTCCGAGCTACCGTTCCGATCCAGCTCCTCTTGAAGACACGCTTCAGGGCCACAGCGCCGTAGACAGGCATCACTGAGAACATCGTACAAGTGAGCCACACCGGTGTCGGCCCTGAGCCCGGCCATATCGCGCCCAGCGCAGGCAACGCCATCCACACGGTCAATATCGAAAAAACGAACGCATGAACATGAAGAAAGAACAACAGATGCTCGGCATAGAGGTGTCGCGGCCGCGAGTACATCAACATGTGGGAAAATGCGATCAATGGGACGAAGACGAACATCGCATCGGGCATGGTGTCGACCGCCGCTTGCAGCAGATTGACGCCGTGGTCGCGCACGCTTTCTTCACAAATATGCGTAAGATGCTCTGTCCATCGATGATCGCCGAATACATGCCAATTGCTGCAACTCTCCGGTGAAATCTGCCGCTGATGACTGGTGTGGATGAACCGCATCAATGCGGTGCGCGGGCGCGAGAGTGACACGAGCGCAAAGAATGTGACGCTGAAAACAAAATAGAGTTTGACGGGTGGTAGGAATGAGACCCGTCGCCCTTCTATGAACTCGAGGGTTAGCTGGCCTGGTCTGAACCATAGCAGCCTCAGCGTCCGCCACAGGCGCGAGTCCGCATGGGTAAGGGTCTCCAGGGTCTGATGCACGAATTGCATCGCGCTCGGCATGTGACTATCGGCGGCTTGGCCGCAATTCGCGCAGAAACGGCCGCCTAAGGCGGCCGAGCAATTGAAGCATCGCGACCGTACCACCGATGGTTCGCTTTTCGAGACATTTCTCGAAGGGACCAGAGACACTTTGGGTGGCTGCTGGTCACGGACAGTGGCTGCCTTTGGCGCGTCTTGGAATAGCATGCGGAGCACCCTGCGGTAGGTCGGATGAATGGCAACGATCCGCAGAATCTTCGTCGCAACAAATTGCGGGGCAATATCGGAATTGTGCGAAATTCGACGCATTGTGGCCGGAGTGACGCAACAGCGGCAGCCCGAAAAGGGTCTGCCGCGGGGGACGCTCGGGATTGCTGAAAACGACCCTCATTTGCGGGAGCGCAAGCAGGGCCGTTGGCGCTATCATCGCCGCACAACACGATTGGAGCGTTAGAGCGGCGGCGCGCCCGCCCCAGAAGCGCGCAGGGGCGACGAATGAATACTTCGATCAATCAGACCGAGAATTTATTGTTCATGACCCTGCTGCAGCTGATCGTCATGGTCGGCACGGCGCGCTACGCGCATGCGATGTTTCGGCGCCTGGGGCAACCGGGCGTGATTGGCGAGATAGTCGCCGGCCTGGTGTTGGGTCCTTCCCTGATCGGACATTTCTTCCCGCAAGCCTCGCTCGCGCTGTTCGGCGCCCGCGCCTCTGCGCCCATCACGATGATCAGCCAGATCGGCCTGATCCTGCTGATGTTTCAGATCGGCATGGATTTCGAATTTGGACACCTGGCTACGCCGCGCAATCGGCGCGCCACCATCATGGTGACGATTTTTTCCGTGAGCGTACCGCTGTGCGCCGGCATCCTGCTTGGCTGGCTGTCGGCGGCTATCCTGGCGCCCGGCATCGATCGGGTGCGCTACAGCTTGTTCTTGGGACTCGCCATGGCGATCACTGCGGTGCCCATTCTGGGCCGCATCCTGCGTCAATACGGATTGACGCGCACCGAAGTCGGCGTGGTGGCCATCTCGGCCGCCGCCATCAACGATGTCATCGGCTGGCTCCTTCTATCAGTGATATCTGCCTACGTCGGCTCGGAATTTTCCGCCGGGCATCTGTCCATCCAACTCGGCGGCTTGTTGGTCTTTGTGTTGCTGCTATGGCTCGTCCTGCAACCGGCGGCAACCTATCTGCTCAAGCGGCTTCCTGCGAAGAACGGCGAACTGGATCCCAATCTCATGGCGATCGTGCTGTGCGTCGTATTTGCCTTGGGGATATGCACTTACAAACTCGGCATCTTCGCCATCTTCGGGGGATTTGCCGGCGGCATGCTGTTTCATCGCGACAAGGGTTTTGTCGACGCTTGGCGCAGCCAAGTCGGGCGTTTCGTGCTGGTGTTTTTTCTGCCGGTGTTTTTCACCTACACCGGGCTTAGGACCAACGTGCTCGGCCTCACCACGGCAAGCGACTGGGAATGGCTCGCCATCCTGCTGAGCGCCGCGATCTTGTGCAAGATCGTGCCGGTGTACTTCGTCGGTCGCGCCTGCGGCTTCGATCGCAACCAGTCCGCGATCTTGGGCACCTTGATGAACACGCGCGCACTCATGGAGTTGATCGTGCTCAACATCGGCTTCGACTTGGGGCTGATCCCGCAGAAGGCGTTCACCATGCTGGTGATCATGGCGGTGGTCACGACATTGATGGCCGGACCGCTGTTGAAGCGACTGTTGGCCGCCGCCGGGCATAAAATCCCCGTCGTCCTCGAGGCTTAAGGCCCCGCGATCCTGGCGCTCAGAACTTATAATTGCCGCCGATCTGCAGCGTCACACCGTAAAATTCGCGCTGGATGATGCGATTCTCGCCGGGGCCTTCGGTGAACTTGAGCGCCGTATTGGTCAAGTTCTTCGCGTTGAAATAGACACTGAGCGGTTCGCTGATCTTGAACTGGCTGCCGAAATCGACCGACAAACGTTCTTGCGTCCAGGCGTCGAGAGCGGCGCTGGCACCCAGGGCAAAAATGTTCTTGCTGGTGTAGTAGGCACCGAGCGTCAGGTTCAACCCGTACATGTCGTACAAGAGTTCTACGTTCGCCGTGTTGCGTGACGACGAGGGCAGCATCGAGTCGCGCGACAGGGTGGAGAAGCCCGCCGAATCGACGACTGGGACCTTGTAGCGCGAATCAACCCACGTCCAATTGGCACCCAGACCGAGACCGCCCAAGGGGCCGGGCAAGATGTCGCTGAAGTGCTGTACATAGTTGGTTTCAAAACCAAACAAATGCGCGGTCGGGGCGTTGGCATAGCTGATCAGTTTGACGATGCCGAGCTGGCCGCCCCCATTTTGCTGTCCACCCAGGGTCTGCTGGGTATTGGTGACGATGTAGTCCTTGATGTCCTTCGCGAAAAATCCCAACGATGCTATGCCGGCATGCGGCAGGTATTGCTCGATGGCCAGATCCAGTCCCGTGGCCGTCGTCGGTTTGAGATTCGGGTTTCCGGTAATGATGTTGCCGCTGCCATCGCTGGTGGTCGCTGAGGTGACCTGTTGAAAGCCGGGGCGAGCGATGGTGGAGGAGATCGCTGCGCGGGCGATCAGATCGGGCTGTATCGCATAGCGAGCTTGCGCGGTGGGAAAGAAATTGGTGTAGCTGCGATCCCCCAATACGGCGCACACATGTTGCAGAGCCACGGCGGGCGGAGCCCCGAGCAGCGGACATGTCGCGCTGGCGGCCGTGCTCCCAGAATCATCGAAGCCGCCGTAGCTCGCTTTGGTCTTTTCCACTCTGAGACCGGCGATGATGCCGAGCGCGCCGAACCCGAACTGGTACTGCCCGTAGGCCGCGTACACATCTTCCTTGTCGTGCACGTCGTTGAGCGCGTTGGCAATCGGGTTACTCAGTACGTTGCCGGCGGCGAGCGCGGCAGCGTAAGCGGCGCGCAGCGTTGCCGCGTCAATCTGTGGCCCGTTCGGATAGTGATCCTGGTAGTAGGTAATATTGTTGCCGTAAACCGCCGAGGTGAGCGCCAAATTGGGGACTTGGGTGACCGAGAATGACGTGGCATCTGCGGATTTGCGGCGGATTCGCGCGTTCAGGCCGACCTTGAATTCTTCGTCAGACCGGTCGGTGAGGTGCGTCGGCATCGTGAAATTGGCGCCGATGCCCCATTCATGATCATCTGAGTGAATGACCTGAGTGTTCAGAGAGGTGAGCTGATAGCCAGTCGGATCGAACGGATTGACGGTGACTGTTCCATTCGAGACCGTACCGGGAAGCACCCTGACTGCCGGCCAATTGGGCAACGTCGTATTGTCATAGGCTGTATTGGCGAGCGCGCCGTTGTCGAAGCCGGAATTGTAGTCATACGGCTTGTAGTAAGTGCCCTTGGTATAGCCCACGTGGTAATCGAGCGTGTTACCGCCGAACAGGTTCGTGCCGCCGATTTCCGCCACCTTGGAATCGAGGAACTCCTTTTCGTCACGCAACGCTTTTGTAAACGTCGCGGTGTCAACAAATCCATTGGGGTTATTGGGGTCCACGGTCGGGGCACCGGTGAAATTCCAGATGAGACGATTGCGGATTACCGATTCTGAATATCCGGCATCGTAATAGCGCAGGAAATATTGGTTGGCGTCGTCCGGCGCGTAGCCCAAATCGGCGCCGTAGCCGTGCCGCTCGCGATGATAGGTGTAGTAGCGCTGTTCGAAAGCGGCTACCGCCTTGTCGAAGACCTGCGGTTGATTGTCGATGAACCCCGCCTCGGCGTCGTCGATACCGCGACGATCGGTATAAACGGACGCCGTCACCAGCACGCTGATCGGGTCGTAACCCCCGTTGCCGCCGAAGCGCATACCGGCGGTGCCCGCCAGATCCGTGATCCACGTATGGCGCAGGAGTTCCTCGCCCGTTCCAAGCTTGAGGTCCGCAAAGGGTTTGCCGTCGGCTGGCGCGGTCTTCGGCGTGATGTCGATGGTGCCGCCAAGCGCTTCCGCATCTTGTTCGGGCAAGTTGGACTTGGTGACTTTGATGGCGCCGACAAAACCGATCGGAATGGAATCAAAGGCCACGGCGCGCCCCGCTCCGGACGGCGAGCTGTTGTTGGTGGGCGGCAATCTCAAACCACCGAAAGTCGTGCTGTTGAGATCCGCGTCCAATCCGCGAATGTTGATATAACGTCCCTCCCCCGTATCAGTTTCCAATGAAATTCCGGGTACGCGGCGGATAGCCTCGCCGGTGTTGACGTCCGGCAGCCTGAGCATTTCCTCAGCGGTCGTTAAGTTGATGAGGTTCGGCGCCTGCATTTGCGCGGCACGGGCGATTTCCGGCGTCGTGCGCTGGCCGAGCACGGTGATTTCCTTGAGAGCATCATCACCAGCATCCCGGTTTGCATCATTCAATGACGCGGTCGCATCACCGTCCGCGGCTTCTGCGAGCGTTACCGACAGATTGCATGCGATCACGGCGGCGACCAAAGTTGGGATCAAACCACGATAAAGCTGGGTCATATGTTGCTACCATGTTTTTACAAGGACGATTTGGCGCGGTGGTCTGCCACGGCGCGAATGGAATCGCCTTGCGTGACGACCCGCTTTGCTCAGCAAAGTCTTGCAAAGAATTCTTACAGGATTGTTACCGCCTCCGATCGTGGCGGAGATGCGCCGAGATGCGCTGCCGTCGAGACTGCTGTTTGCCGGCGATTTAGCCGGGCGTTGCCGGCAAGCAAGCGGGTATCACGAATATCGCGTGTGCGATGATTCGGCAATGAGAATTCTGGTGGCCGCGACCCGCGGTTGATCAGGCGCGGCGATGCCGCCGCGCCCAATCCCACCTCGATTCACCGATCCGGCGATCCCGCCTTAGGCCGAAGCAATCCTTGGGTTACGGCTTTGCCGGAGTCCAAGATTTTGCATAGGAACTCCTGCCATCGGTATACGTCGTCCACACCACGCGCGTAGCCGGGTCGACCGCGACGTTTTTCGCGGTAGCCGCGGTATTCGTGTCGCCAAGCGTCTTCAGTTTGCCGCCCGCGGTGCTGATCACGGACATCTTGTCGGCGCCCGCGCAATATAGCCTCGCGCCCGCAGCGTCGAAGGCAATCTGATCGACTTTCTGAGCGATGTCGATCGAGCCCGTCACCGCGCCTGTCTTGGTGTCGATGGCGACAAGCTTGCCCGAACCTCCCGAGGAGAAGAGTTGATGCGTGCCGGCGTCGAACGCTAGGCCATGCGGCAGGGTGGCCGGAGCGGTTGGCCACTGCGCGATTACCTTGTTGGTCGATGGATCGATGACCGCGACGACGTCTTTGCTCTTGATATTCAGATAAATCCGGTCTGCCGCCTCGTCGTAGACCATGAATTCCGGAGCCCCAGGGATGACAATGGTAGCGACGACCGACGCTTTTGCGGGATCGATAACCCAGACGTGTGCGCCGTTGTCATGAGTGACATAAATCATATGACGCTTGGGGACATATAGAATCGCGTCTGTCGGCCCGGGGGTCTTGATCGATGCCACTTCCTTGAGGGTCCCCGCATCGACAACCGCGACGCGCTTGTCCTCTTGCACGCTCACGTAATACCGCTTCGAGTCGGGATCAATCGCGGTGTCGACCGCGCCGCCCAATTTCAGCCGCGTGATCAACGAATTGGTGTTGAGATCGAAATAATCGGCAGTACCATCGTTCTCATGAGCTGCCAGCAAGCGGTGCCGTTTCCCGTCGATCCGTAAGAAATCGAACTTTCCGGTTGAATTCGCTATTTCGATCGTGGCCGCAGGAGTCAACGGCGACGCCTCTTCGGCACCCGCCGCCGCAGCAATCGCACTCAGCGTCAAACACGCGGTCATCGTCATTTTGGAGATTTTCATAGGGCTCTTTGTTGTCAAGTGGAATTGGTAACTGAATAGCAAACGTTACCACCAAAATATTAAACGATCTAAACAGCGGCGATGTTCCGAAAGGACGGCGCGATCATTAACATGGAGACGGAGGGGAGAGCACAATGCGAATGTGGCTGAAATGCTGACGGCTGAACAACGCAGGGCGAAGATCAAGACGGTATTCCGCGTTGCCGGCGGAAATTTCCTCGAAATGTACGATTTCATGATTTTCGGCTACTTCAGCGCCGCGATCGGGCGTGCTTATTTTCCGGCCGGCAGCGAATTTGCCTCCTTGATGTTCTCGATGACGACTTTCGCGGTCGGATTCATGATACGTCCGCTGGGCGCCATCTTTTTGGGTGCCTACATTGATCACATCGGCCGGCGCAAGGGACTGTTGATGACGTTGGCGCTGATGTCGGTGGGGACGCTGACCATCGCTTTGGTCCCGGGCTACGAGACCATCGGCTTGTTCGCGCCCATCATCGTGGTGCTCGGCCGGCTCTGCCAGGGCTTCAGCGCCGGGGTCGAATTGGGTGGCGTCTCCGTGTACTTAGCGGAAATAGCCACGCCGGGACATAAGGGATTCTATGTATCCTGGCAGTCGGGCAGCCAGCAAGTAGCCGTGGTATTTGCCGGCGTGCTCGGCTACGCGCTCTCAAATCTCATGCCGCCGGAGCACCTGCAAACGTGGGGCTGGCGGATTCCGTTGATCGTGGGCTGTCTTATCACTCCGTTCATCTACTTGATTCGCCGCACGCTTCAAGAGACCGATGAGTTTGCCGCACGCCCTCATCACCCCACCCCTGCGCGAATTTATGCCGGCGTCCTGTCCAACTGGAAGATTGTGCTTACGGGCGTGGCGATGGTGGTGATGACCAGCGTGTCCTTCTACACCATTACCGCGTATACGCCGACATTTGGTAAGGACATTCTTAGGCTGACACAGAGCGATTCGCTGCTCGTGACGCTGTGTGTCGGCCTGTCGAATTTATTTTGGTTGCCGGTCATGGGATCGCTCTCCGATCGGATCGGCAGGAGACCGTTGCTCATCTTCTTTGCCGTGGTTGCGGTCTTAACCGCGTACCCGGCTATGATTTGGTTGGTTTCGGAGGCGACGTTCGCGAAATTGCTGATCGTTGAGCTTTGGCTGTCTTTCATTTATGGCAGCTACAACGGCGCGATGGTCGTGCATTTGACGGAGATCGTACCGGCCGAGGTCCGCACCGCCGGATTCTCGGTGGCCTATAGCCTGGCCACCACGGTCGGCGGCTCGACGCCCGCCATTGTCACTTACCTGATTCACGAAACCGGCAATCGCGCGATGCCGGGTGCTTGGCTGTCGCTCGCGGCGGGCGTTGCATTGGTTGCGATCTGGATGAGCCGTCCTGCGGAAAACGCTGCTCCGAAACCCATGGGTGCCGCGATTTAGTCGATTTCGACATCCAGCAGTCGCGCGAACTGCTGGCCTCCGTGCATATCGCGTTCGCCGGCCCAACCTTGCGGTTTAGGTCGCGGATAGGAAATTTTGATCATATGAAGACTATCGACCGGTACCCGTTTTACGTGCCTGGGGTCCGTACCGTAGAGGCGCGCGAAAAGCTCAGGACCCAGAACCGGCGAGTTTCGATAACGCTGAAAAGTCGCGGTGCCGTCAAAAAATAGATCCACCGTAATCCAAAACGGGCCGGCGTTCTTCGACCGGACGTGACGACAGACTTCCCCAATCCTAGACATATTCAAGCGCCTCTGCTTTTTTGGCCAAGTCGACCCACTCAGTTCTCACGAGTTCAAAGCCGTCGGTTGTGTGAACGACGTGGTTGAGAAGAAACTCGTAGACTTGCCCGCGCGGGATCTCGGCCGGCGAAAAAGGAAAAGCATAGCTGGGCATTTCGATGCCGCGCCGCCACGGCATGTGGAAGAAATACGGATTGCACGCCTTCGCCATTCGATTCGCCAGGTCCTGCGTAGCCGCGGTCACGACGAACATCACTCCTACGTCGCGCGGCGGCGGTGTGTTCGCGGGTACGGGCTGCCCGGAAGTCCCGTTCCAACCGTAAAAGCGCAGCGACAAGTCGAACGACGGCGCCTCTTCGACAAAAGTCGTCCTGATCCGGTCGATGAGGAACTGCTCCAGGTTGTGTTGGAACTCGTTCAAATTCGCCAGCACGGCAGGATCTTCAATGCCAATGAACATGATGGTCTGGAAGTCGCCGCATCGGGCGCCTTCGAGCTTCATCGTATAGGGCATGGGTTGCCACGTTGAGCCCACCACGCGCGTCACGCGACTGTCCCGCGATTGATAGTCGGCGTGCGTAACATCGAGAACCCCGCCGGGCTCCGTCAACTTATATGGATCGCTGGACTCGTACAGCATGTGGGCGGACACGCTTTCTGGTGTGCACTGATTGTTCAAGTCGAGAGGCTCGATCTCGAACGCCTCCCTGCCGACACGCATCAGGACGCCGCCGTTCCGGGGATTTACGGTACATTGGCCGCCGCACTCGGCTACCTTGGACGAGTGCCACGATTGCGCGACGCCCGCGCCCATGAGCAGCGGCACCGCCGCGAGTACCGCCGTGTCGGTGGTCCTGCCGCCCAGTACGATGTCGGCGCCCGCCTCGAGCGCTGCGATATAGGGCTCGGGGCCCATTAACGCAACGATGTGCTCGCAAGATTCCAAGACTTCGTCCGTGACGGGACCCAACGGCGGCAAGGGCGTGATTTTCCCCTGTTGATTCTTTGCAACCAGATCAACCGGCCTTTGTTCACTGTATAGGCAGGCGATTTTCGGCTTTATTCCCAGAATGCCGGCTACCTCGACCGCGATATCGCGCGTCCAATCAACGCCCGAGTCCGTACCCGCGGTGCCGCAGGTGCCGACCAGCAGGGGAATCTTCGCTTTGGCCGCCTCGTCCATCAGAATCTCCAAATCTCGCTTGATCGACTCGCGATTCATTTTGGATACGCCGCGGGCAAGATAGGATGGGCCACTGTCAGTCGAACCGGAATCAACCGCAATCGCGTGAGCACCGCGGGCGATGCCATATTGAATGTGCTCCCGTTTGAATCCGCCGCCCAGCATGCCGGTCGGCACGAGAACGATGATCTCACTCTGGGGAGTCTCTTGTTGCGTCATCTTCTAGCCCCCTATCCTCATCACGGCCCGTTCAGGTCTGCGATTGCGGATCGCCTCGGTAGCCAGTCCAAGGGTC
>Ga0179592_10000462_pt1 | contig 16174 bp, 17 predicted proteins | sample CZODoug2_1_08_16_FD_148623 | JGI IMG/M metagenome (GOLD analysis project Ga0179592, IMG submission 148623) | Vadose zone soil fungal communities from Angelo Coast Range Reserve, California, USA - CZODoug2_1_08_16fungal (Illumina Assembly) | ecosystem: Environmental > Terrestrial > Soil > Vadose...
CCGCTGGCGTCGATGGAATGATGGATTCAATTTTGTCTTTTTCGATCAGCTCATACCCAAACTCGGTCTTGACCTTGAACATGTTGTCTTCATAGGCCACGATCACGCCGTACAGCTTCCTGCCGCCTTTGAGGCGAATTTCATCTGCACGCGCCGGGACCGCAATGGCGCAGAACGCCAGAGCAAGTGACGCCAGAAATAGGGAGCCGCGCTTATTGGGGACAGCCATACAGAAATTATCCCGCCCCCAAGTGCGGGCTGCAACCTTCACGCGCGCGGTGGTGTCCGGCGTGCTACCTCCGCCAAGAGCGCCCTCGTCCGGGCCACCAACCGCTCGATTTCGCTTATTGTGGCGCTAAGGCGCGCGCGCAGCGGTTCCGGCAGTTGGGCGTGAGTTTGCTGCAACGCCAGCGCCTCTGCAATCATACGAACATGGCCGCGGCTGCGCGGATTCAATCGCTCCCAGAGCCGCTGCTTGCTGCTGCGGTTTCGCCCCAGCCACTCCTCGCCGGTTCCCGCCGGGCGCCCCGTTTCCGGTTCCGCCACCGGCGCCAGATTTGGTTTTCTAGGACGAATGAAGTTCATATCATCACCTTCGTCGCGACCCTCGGATGGCTTCCCCTCAATTCATCAGTCACGCGCCATTGAGGCGAAAAAGCCAAAAACTAAAAACTGACAATTGACAACTCACTTCTTCAACGCTTCGAGCTTCTCCCCCTTGATCTGCCCATCCGGCTCGACGCGTCCGGTTACGCGCATCGTACGCGTCTCAAACACCAGCCTGCCGTAACGGTCGTACGCGTCGGGGAAGAGCACCACTTCATACACGCCGCGCTGGTCTTCCAGCGTGACGAACATCATGTTGCGGTAATTTTTTGTTCCGACGTGCCGGTAAGTCACCACCCAGCCGCATAGCGTTACGCGTTTTCCGCGCAGGCCCGGAAGTTCATCGCTCCAGACCTCGCCGTTACGCGGCAAAAAATCGAGCGGGTGGCCGCTCACGCAGACTTCCAGAATCTCCCGTTCGTAGCGCAGTTTTTGTTCCAGCGTATATTCGGGGGTCTGCATTTCCGCCAGCGCCACGCCAATCGCATCATACGGATTTGTTGTGACAAAAAGCGATTCTGCGCTCTCCGGCAGCGCATTTTGTTCATCAGCTTGCAACAAATTCCAGCGCCACAACATCGCTGGCCGCGTCATGTTACAGACTTCATCGAACGCGCCGCATTTGATCAGATCTCGGATTTCATCGCATTCGACTGTCACTCGATGTAAAAAATCCTCCAATGAGCGAAACGCGCCGCCTTCTCCGCGCGCCCGCAGAATCGCCGTGATCGTTTCCACGCGCAGTCCCCGCACTTGCATCAATCCAACACGTAGCGCGCGTTTTCCATCTTCACCGTCCTCGGCCGTGTACTCCATCCGCGAATGATTCACCGACGGCAGCCGCACCACGATGCCCCAGCGCTTCGCTTCCTCCACATACGCCGACACGTGATAAAACCCCGCCCCGGCGCTGCACATCGCTGCCAGAAATTCCGCCGGATGGTGCGTTTTCAAATACGCCATGCGATACGAAATGTCCGCATATGTCGCGGCGTGCGCTTTGCAAAAACCGAAGCCTGCGAATTTCTCCACCATCATCCAGGTTTCTTCGCGTTGTTGTTCGGTGAGTGCCATCATTCCCGCGGCTTGGAGGAATTTTCCACGCAATCGCTCGCGGTCACTTCGTCCAGAAAACTTCGCAGAGGCTCGCCGAATGAGATCAGCTTCGGCCAGCGACATGCTCCCGAGCGTTTGCGAAATCTGCATCACCTGTTCCTGGAAAATGCAAACACCGAGCGAGTCACCGAGAATCTCTTTGAGCGCTGGATGCGCGTATTCGATTTCCTCCTGTCCGCGCAGCCGCTTCACAAACAATTCTTTCGATCCGTACTCCGCAGCGCCTGGGCGGATTAGAGCCAATGCTTGCGCTACTTCTTCCAGTGTCCGCGCTTTCATCGTGCGCAAGAGGCCGCGCATGGCGGGCGACTCGATCTGAAATACTCCCATCGTTCGTCCGGCGGCAATCACATCGCACGTCGCAGGATCGTTTTCCGGTATAGCGTCAAAATCAATCTCGCGCGGCTTCGGGCATGGCGTCACTCCATCGGGTGCGACGTTCGATGCTTCAGAAGCGGGCGGGGCAAGCCCCGCCCCTACGGGTTGAAGGGCGCGATCGATGTTGTCGAGCGCGAGCGACATCGTCGTGAATCCGCGCTGGCCGAGCAAATCCATTTTTATCAGTCCGAGTGCTTCGATATCATTCATGTCGTATTGCGTGACGACGATGCCTTTTGTGGCGCGCTCCAATGGCGTTAGCCGCGTCAGTGGCCGCGCGGAAATTACCGTGCCGCACGGATGAATCCCCAAATGGCGTGGCGCGTCGTCGAGGCGTAATGCTACTTGCAGGATTGTTTTCCAGGGCTCGTCGTCGATCGGCAGGTCGCGGCATTCCGGCAGTGCGCGAATGGCTTGCAAGATTTCGCGCACCGGACGGTGTGGCAGCCGCTTCGTGAAGCGGTCCACTTCACCCGGTGGCACGCCAAACACTTTTGCGACTTCGCGCACGGCCAGCCGCGCGTGCATGGTGATGAAACTGGCGATCATTGCCACGCGGGGCCCTTGCCGGGCCCCGGCCACGTGTTCGGCGCCCCAGTGTTCGTAGACGTAGTCGAGCAATTCGTCGCGACGCGCGCCGCAAATATCGATGTCAATGTCCGGGCAGTCGCCGCGCTGCTCGTTCAAAAACCGTTCGAAGTAAAGACCCCAGCGCAGCGGGCACACACGCGAAATTCCCAGGCAATACGTCACCATCGAACTCGCTGCCGACCCGCGCGCTACCGCGGGAATTCCGCGCCGTCGCGCTTCTTCCACGATGTCCAATACGAGCAGGAAATAAGGCGACAGGTTCCACTTCCTGATAACTTCCAGTTCGCGAATCAGACGCGAATGCACTTCCGGTGTAACTGAGGGATAGCGTTTGAGCGCGCCCTCGAAACTTCCTTTCTCCAAATAGGAATCCGGCGTCTCGCCTTCCGGAACGGCGCATTCTGGAAAGATCAGTTTTCCCAGCTCGAGTTGCAGGTTGCAGCGGTCGGCGATTTCCAATGTTGCTTGCAGCCATTCCGGATGATCGGGGAAAGATTTTTGCATTTCTGCCGCGGGCTTGAACCATGCTTCGCCAGTGGTAATTTCCGGCGGCGCCACCGTCGTCAACAGTCCGCCGGTGCGGATGGCATTCACCGCGCGGTGGTGCAAATGCTCCTCGGGCCGCAGAAAATGAACATTGTTTGTCGCCACCAACGGCACGCCGAGTTTGCGGCCGAGGCGTTCCGCTTCGCGCAATGCACGCCCATCTCCCGGCGATAAGCGCTGCACTTCGATATACAGGCGGTCGCCGAATATCTCCCTGAGTCGTGAAAAGTGACTAGTAGCAGAGAAACAACCGGCATTTGCTGAAGTTGTCTTTGTAGTGGCGCAGCATGCTGCGCCACTACAAGTGCTTGCGTCGCGTGATCTTGCGGGCAAGGGGCACAACGCGATCGCGCCGCGGTTGTGCTCCGCCAATTCCTGCAATGTCACTGGCCGGCCGTCGGTTTCGGTCGGATTCATGTTTTGTGACAATTTTGTTGTGCCAAGATGGCGCAGCGTGACGAGCTGGCAAAGATTGCTGTAGCCTTCCATGTTTGTGGCCAGCAGGGTTAACGGTGCACTCGCCGAGTTTCGCGTTTCGTTTTTCGAGTATCGAAACGCGTCACTCGAAATACGAAATTCGACATCCAGCACCACGCCCACGATCGGCTTTATCCCTTTATCCTTTGCGGCCTTGTAAAAGGACACGCCAGCATACAAGCCGTTCGTATCCGTCAGCGCCACGGCGGGCATTTTCTGCTCGACCGCAGCCGCAACGATTTCTTCCGGCGACGCTACGCCCCGTAGAAACGAATAGTGGCTATGACAATGCAAGTGTACGAACACAGATGCCCCGGCTTGGAAAGGGAAGAAGGCATGCCCGCTTTTTCGGCAGGCATGCTTGTTCATTCGAATCAGGTAGGAAAGGGGGAAAACTCAGCAAACTATCGCCACAAAATAAACTAGCGCAACAAACCAAACTACCGCGACAAGCAGGGCGTTGAGAGGACCAGGCCGTTGGGCTTGGTGGCGTAATGTTCGCGGAGCTCGAGGCCTTTGCCGTAGAAGACGGCGTTCCAGCCGTAGCGGCCGCGGACGGAATCGAGGCCGCGGTTCAAGTACCAGCGGCGGTTGGCATTGGTGTCAAAGAGTTCGTGCTGGCGTTTGTCGGTTTCGAGGTTGTGCACACTGACGCCGACGAGGCGGACGGCCACGCGGCGAGTGAATAATTTGGCAAACAAGTCTTTTGCGGCGGCGAGCAGTTCGCGCTCGTCGTTGGTTGGTTTGCTGATACGCACCGTCTGGTGCGCCGAAAAATGATCGACATAGCGGATGCGCAGGCCGATGGCGCGCGCCTGCTTGCCGTATTCGCGCAGGGTCGAACCGATGCGTTCGCTGAGATACTCGATCAAGCCACCGAGAAATTCCGTGTCGATGGTGCCGCCTTCGATGGTGGTTTCGCGGGAAACGGATTTCGGCGTGGAGGGCAGCAGCACTTCGCGGCCATCGAGGCCGCGGGCGCGCTCCCAGATTTGCAGGCCGGTGACTTCGCCGAAAGCGGCTTGCAGAGCGGGCTTGGGCACCTGGCGCAGTTGGCCGATGGTGGCGATGCCGCGCTCGGCCAGCGCTCCGGCGTGCACGTGGCCGATGCCGTGGAGTTTTTCCACGGGCAGCGGGGTCAGGAAAGTTTCTTCTTCGCCGGGGGTGATCATGCGAAAGCCGCGCGGGCGCTCGAGACGCGAAGCGATGGAGGCGACCACTTTGGTGCGCGCCGCGCCGACGGAAACGCTCAAGCCGGTGCGGCCGTGGATCTCCGATTGCAAACGCCGCAGCGCGGCTTCGTAATCGGGATAGAGGCGCTCGGTGCCGGCGAAGTCGAGGTAAAAATCGTCGAGCGCGGCGGTTTCTACTGCGGGTGTGTAGGTTTCGAGGATGCGGCGCACGCGCTCCGCAAAATCGGCGTAGTGCTCGTACTGTCCGGGCACGACGATGGCTTGAGGGCAGACGCGCAGCGCTTCGCGGAAGCCCATCGCCGTTTTCACGCCGAGGAACTTCGCTTCGTAGCTTGCCGACGCCACACAGCCGCGCCCTACAAGCACGGGCTTGCCGCGCAGCTTGGGAGTCAGCACTTGCTCGACCGACGCGAAAAACGCGTCCACATCCACGTGAACAATGTTGGGAATGGGAACGCTCTTTGTAGGAGCGCAGCAACCTGCGCCACTACAAGAGAGGTTTTTCTCCGTACGAGTTCTGCAAAGTCCCAGCCAGGCCCAGCCAGACCACGGATTTTTCTCCGCTGCCGCTTCCGTTTGCGGCGTTTCGGAGGAACCCGCAATAGCAGCAGAATTCTCAGGGCTAAAGCCCTGAGCTACATCGCCCCGCGCTACAGCTTCTTGCTCCGCGTCCGTCTCCTGATGCCCATGATGCGGGTCGGAAGATGCTGCGCGATCCTTTTCCTCGGCGGTTGCTTGAATCACGTTGATGGCTTCGATGGGGGGAGTGATGAATACGTTTTCGACACAGACGTCCATGGCGACAGCTCCTATTAACCGTGACCCCGAACAGGTCGGGGTTAACAAAGGAAGTGGCAACGTCTACTATTCGAGCCTGTCGGCAGCGGGGTAGGGAGCAGCAAAATCAATTTCTCGGGGGCTAAAGCCCGATTGGTGTTGCTGACTCTAATGTCGGACCTAAAGGTCCGACCCCCAGTGGTCCTCGGGATCGAGGGATCGTCTTGCCAGTCGACCCCTCACCCCGCTTACGGCTCGGAACTTTCGACGGGCGGCGGCCGACTCGGGAGAGCCTGATCGGCAATGGAGCCGGCGCACCACCCGTTTCCCGTTTCCTCTACCGTCCCGCACTATAGGCGAACAAAAAGCGAAAGTCAAGCTTGATCTACCTTCTCCAAAGGACACCACTACTCGCGGAAAAAAGTAGGCGCGGTTGATGCCGTCGTAGTTGCCTGTGCGCAGGCAGCAACGCTTGAAAGCAGCGGCCGGAGCCACACGGGCACAGGTCGTTGCGGCCGAGTTTTTCGACGAGTTCTTTTTCGCCGTGAACTACGCGCGCTCCGCGCTTCACTTTGGTTTCGGATGGATAGCCCTTGCGGCGCTTACTGCTGCGCTCGAAAGCAGGGTTGATCGTTGAAGTGTTGGTTTCGCATGACAGCCTCCCGTAGGAATCTGAAAATTCGGCACAACAGAAAGCCGCACCCTCCGTTTGGAGGGTGGGCCTCTGCTTACTCATGCATCTTCGGTTCAACTGAAGCTGCAGGGATGATTTCCGCATCATCCCCTTCGATCTCCCAGAACTGCTTGGCCGTGACGAAGCCGATGGTGCGGCCCGCCTTTTTGGTCAAGAGGATCCAGGCGATCTGCTCCATATCGCGCTTGCTAGGAATTCGCCGGTCATCGTAAGAATTGCACTGGCTCACGGGAAATCGCACTGGGCGATCATCCGCGAGATACCTGCAGAAAATTTCTTTTTCCGACTCGCGAAACCCTTTCACGATATGGGCCCAGCGACAGGTCACACACAAGGTTTCGGCGCCCTGCGGGGTGCCGTCCTTGACTTTGATGGTGACCATGCTTTTCTCTTTTCTAAGAAGCGCTTCAGCGCTTCGGACTGTGCTCTTAGTGCGCAGACACATCGTGAAGACGCACCATGAGCGGTGACTCGCGCGAGTCGAAAGACTCACGCGACAATGCGGCATACTAGGCCGCTCAACATCGGAATTATTTAAAATGTCGCCAGAAGAGAAGTGGGCTAGCTGAAGAGCGCAGACGACGCCCATTCGCTGCCGCGACTAAGTCGCTCCGGCAACGCCGCAAAACGGCAATAAATCAACCGTTGCATGGGTCGTAGTCCTCCTTACGACAGCCGTCACGATGCCATAAAAAACACGCAAGGGAAAATATAAAAAAGTAATCGTCGCGAGGAAAAGTATAAGCGCGTAAATTCGCCATCGAACTAGAATGTAATTTTAGAACACGCGGCCGAGTTGGAAAAACCATTTGCGGTGGCCGAATCCACCGAAGCTCTTCGGCATCCCTGCTCGCGTCGTGTCCATTCCAAAATCATAATAATCTTATTCGCCGCGGGCGTGGCAGGTCGGAGCGACTGAGTCTCCGTTAAATATACCTTGACACGTATATGCTCTGTGGAGTATATTAAGAGAATGGAATCTGTTTTCGAAATCATTGCGGAGCCGAACCGCCGGGCGATATTGAGCCTGCTGGTCTCGTCACAACAGTCGGTGGGAGAGATCGAGCGGCAGCTTGGCATGCCGCAGCCGATGGTGTCCAAGCACCTGCGCGTGCTGCGCGAGGCCGGTTTCGTGGAGTCCATGGTGGATGCACAGCGCCGTCTTTACAGGCTGAAACCTGAACCACTGGAGGAGGTGGATGCCTGGCTGGCTCCGTTCCGCCGGCTCTGGTCCGCTCACCTGGATGCTCTGGAACGCCACCTCGACCGCATGGAGCAACTAACGCAGACGAAAAAAAAGGCCGGGAGAAGACGACGCGGCCCAAACCGCGGTCGTGACAAAGGAGAAAAGAAATGAAAATAAAAGTGACCAGCGTATACGTGGACGACCAGAGCAAGGCCTTGCGCTTCTATACGGAGGTCCTGGGCTTTGCCAAGAAGACCGATTTCAGCCAGGGCCCCTATCGCTGGCTGACCGTGGCCTCGCCCGATGAACCGGAGGGCACTGAGCTGCAACTGGCGCTGAACAGCAACCCCGCCGCTAAAGCGTACCAGCAGGCGATGTTTCAACAGGGCCAGCCGGCGGCGATGTTCTTCACCGACGACGTCAAGGGCGACTACGAGCGGATCAAGGCCCGCGGCGCCGAGTTCACGATGCCGCCCGCCGAGGTGACCGGCTCGACCATTGCGAAGCTGAACGACACCTGCGGCAACCTGATTCAGCTGACGCAGCTGGCACACTATTGAGGCTAAGGAGAAGATAGATGCTAGAGCGCGAGCAATACACACCGGGTCCGGCCAGCGGGGCGCAGATACGAAAGGACGGAGAGAAGTGGACGCTCATTCTCGTGAGAGAACTGCGCCACTCGCCGGAAAAAGTCTGGCAGGCGCTTACCGACCCAGCGCATCTGCGGGGGTGGGCTCCCTTCGACGCCGATGGGAGCCTGGGTACGGTTGGAGCCACGGTGAAGCTCACCACGGTGGCAGCGCCGAAGCCGCACGTTACCGAAACCAAAGTGACGCAAGCCGTCGCGCCCGAGGTGCTGGAGTACAACTGGGGTGACCACGATATGCGGTGGGAACTCGAAGCCTTTGGTGGCGGCACGCGCCTGACGTTGTGGACCAACATCGGCCGGCGCTTTATCGCCATGGGTGCTGCCGGGTGGCACATTTGTTTCGATGTTCTGGATCGCCTTCTCAGCGGAACTCCCATCGGCCGCATGGTTGGCCCCGAGGCGGTGAAGTTCGGCGGCTGGCAGCGGCTGCACGCGGAGTACGCCAAGCAGTTCGGTATCGAGACGCCCGACGGGCCGTCTCAGAAAGGGAGGACAAATTAATCATGAAAGAGGCCACCAAACGTTCGGTTTTTCGATGGATTCACATTATCTTTGGCATTCCGATAATCGGTTACATTTATGATTCGCCGACGGATACTCCAAACTACGCTTGGTCTATTCGGTATGTCTTTTTCCCCGTATTGCTGATTTCAGGATTGTGGATGTGGAAAGGCCACGTGGTTCGACGACTTCTTTCGAAGAGAACGAAAACGGCACAAGAATTGCAGGCTTAAAGATCCAATGAATGCATCGGAACGTATTGACCAGCTGATCGCAGGACTCACAGACTGGCGCGGGAAAACGCTCGCCAGCGTCCGCAAGACCATCCTTGAGGCCGACCGAGAGATCATCGAAGAATGGAAGTGGATGGGAAGCCCCGTGTGGTCTCACGACGGAATGATCGCGGTCGGCAACGCGCACAAAGATAAGGTGAAGCTTACCTTTTCCCACGGGGCGAGCCTCCCAGATCCTGACAAGCTCTTCAATGCGGGCCTCGGAGGTAACGCTTGGCGAGCGATCGATTTTTTCGAGGGCGATAAGATTAATGAGGGTGCTCTAAAAAATCTCGTTCGTGCCGCCGTTGATTACAATCAGATGAAATGGAAGAGGAAAGCGCCCGCGGGTACTCGAGCGAAAGTTCGTAAAAGTAAAAAGTGATGAAACTACAGCTTTTTCTCACTAACCCTCTTTGCGGGACTGCCTGACAATGGTGCTTGACGGTGTTGCTGAGGCTGATTCCGAAGAGATGAGCTCTCAGTGGTCCATCTGCCGTTAACGCGGTATCGAAAACCGACCTACCGCCCGGACTTTGCGGTTTAGAACACGCGGCCGAGTTGGAAGAACCATTTGCGGTGGCCGGAGTCGCGCCGACGCTGCCGCCGATGAAGAAAGGGCCGAGGGCCGTTTCGGCCAGGAAGCCTGCGGCAACATCGTCGGGGAGATCGGTGCCGGTGGTTAGGCCGTACATTTTTCCGATTTCGTAGGCGCCGACGGCGTAAACCTTCTTGCCCAAAAAGGGAGGAAGGACCAGCAAGTCACGCAAAAACCCCGCGCGCAATAAATAATACTGATTGCCTTGAAACTCGTTCTGGCCGTAGGCGCCGAGGCGCACCGGCCCGCCGAGGAAAAATTGAGGAACTCCCGTGCTGGTGTTCCCGAAGGTGGTGCCGCCTTCACTCTGCAGAAAGAGTGATGCAGATTTTGCAATTGGCTGAAAATATCCCAATTTCAGGTCCATGGAAGGAAACCCGCCGGTGGCGCCCGGACTTTGGTCGAACCAGCGCAAATTCGTTTCCGCGCTGAAGCCACGCCGGGGAATCACGGGATCGTCGGTGTGATCCAGGAGGTAGTGCAGACGCGACTGCCCGACGCGGCCTGCCACCGAAGGAATTTCAGGCGTGCCAAGGCGGAGCTTGGTATTCAGCGAGCCAATCTGGTAGCCAACGCGCAATTCGCCGAAGCGCCCGAAGCTGTAGCCGACGTCGCCGCCGACGTTGATGCGATAGATGCGGTAGTCCGCGAGGGGATCGTTCTTGACGTAAATCGGAAAGGTAGTGTCGCTGGCGTCCGCGTGCGGCGCGAAAAACCAGCGGCTCTCCGCGCGAAATGGGCGGAACAATTCCGTCTGGATGCCGTAGGTATTTCCAAGCAGCACGTCGGTGCGCCATTCGGAGCGGAAGCCGGCTACGTCCATGAACGTGAAGCGCGTCCCCATGGTGAAGTCCACGTTACCGCTCTGCGAGCCGTCGACTTCAAATGCCGTCTGGAGCATGGGCGGCGCATAATTTTTCTCCACGACATCAACGAGCAGGCCGGTCTGGCCGTTTTTTTCGATGAGCCGGTAGCCCGCGGAGTCATAGCGCCCGACACCGGTCAACCGCGTCAGCACTTCGTCGAGTTTTGCGGGATCGAGGGGCTTGCCCTGGAAGCGTTTCACGTAGCGAGTGACGTCGGTGGCTTCGTGCGCGTTTGTTCCTTGGACTTCGATGAATTGCGGCGTGGGAACATCGCTGCGCTTGCGCGCTTCACGCACTTGCTGGTGCGCCTGCCAATCGGCATCGTCAAGGGCAAACGCTTCGAGCAACCGCGCGCGTGCATTCGCGGCTTCGTAACCGCGCTGCATGATCTGTGCGCTCTTGGAGTAATCGCGAGTCCGGAATTCGGACAGCGGCACGGAAATGACCGCGTCGGCCTGCTCCAGACCGCGCAATTCGTTTTCTTGCAAAACCGCGCTTACGGAATGATTCAGAACGGCGAAGACGGACTGGATGTCCTTGGCTTCGACGGGCCCGCGCTCCAAGTGCACGGCAATGACGATCTCCGCGCCCATTTGCCGCACGACGTCTGTGGGCAGATTGTCGAGGAGTCCGCCATCCACATAGACCGCCTTTCCATCGTGAACCGGTGAAAAAGCTCCCGGAATGGACATGGTTGAGCGCAGCGCTACAGCCAGAGAACCGTCTCTGAAAACATACGATTTGCCGCTGACGAGATCCGTCGCGACGCAGCGGAAGGGGATGGGAAGCGCATCGAATGAAGGCACTTGGTCATACGGCAGCGTCATGCGGTCGATGATCAGGCCGATCTGGTGCCCGGCGTTCAGTCCCGCGGGCAGCGATAAACCTTCGCGCAAACCAAAAATGAGCGAGTTGGGATACGCCCGCTGATCCTCTTTCCTGCGGAACGCCAGGTCTTCATAGGGAGTGCGGTCGCTCAGAATTTTGCGCCAGTCCATGCCGTCGATGAGAGTTTTCAATTCGTCGGGACTCATTCCCGTGGCGTAAAATCCGCCGACGAGGCCGCCCATACTGGTTCCGGCAACGTAATCGACTGGGATGTGGTGCTCCTCGAACCATTTCAGAACACCGATGTGCGCGAGTCCCATGGCGCCGCCGCCTTCGAGCGCCACTCCGATTTTGGGGCGCGACCGCAGCGCGGGATTCTGCTGAGCGCGCAAGGACAGCGGCAGTAGAAGTAACAGTAAAATGAAAACAATGCGGCGCATGCAGGCCTCCTCAGTGGTCGATCAAAATCGCTCGATTCGCAAATGTTTAATGAGTTTGGCGCAGCGCCGAGATTCCGGCAAGCGAGAAAGGAAGATTCAGGAACCCTTGTTTTCCTGGAGGATATTGCCTCCGTCGACGACCAGAACTTGTCCGGTAATGTAGGAAGCTTCCGGCGAAGCGAGGAAGCAAACCGCGGCGGCGACCTCGTCGGGCGTGCCGGGGCGGCTGAGCGGCGTATGTAACGCAGCGATTTTTTCGGAATCGGTTGATGAGCCAGTGGAAATCCAGCCGGGAGCGACGCCGTTGATGGTGATCCCATCGCCCGCTGTTTCGATGGCGACGGCGCGCATCATGCCGTCCATCGCGGCCTTGGCCGCGCCATACGCCGCTGAGCCGCGATTGCTGACCAGCGGCCCCGTCACTGAGGTGACATTTACAATCCGGCCGTACTTTTGCTGCGCCAGGCTGGGCAGGACGGCGCGAGTCATGCGGAAAGCGGTGTGCAGTGTAATCGCAATCTGATTCTGCCATTCCGCGAAGGAGGTCTCGCTTAGGAGTTTGCTATCGGTTGGCCGCCCCGTTTGCGCCATGCCCGCGTTGTTCACCAGAATGTCGATGCGGCCTGCGCGAGAGAGCACGGCATCGACAAATCGTTGGACATCGGTTTCGACAGTGAGATCGGCAATAAAGGAGAGCACGCCTTCGCCGCCGGCGTCGAGTTCGCGGGCGCGCATGTGAATGCGATCGGTGGTTGATGTAATCACCACGCGCACGCCAGCAGCATGCAGCCGTCGTGCGACAGCGAAGCCGATTCCCTCGGCGCTTCCCGCGCCGGTAATCACCGCTGTCTGTTTGTTCAAGGGTAGGGTCATAAGGATGCCCGCAGGAGGAATCATACATCGTTGAAGGAAAATTCCCATTGAGATGGAGAGGTGAGACATCATCAGCGACAGGCTATAATCTCCGGCTGCGGAGTGGGTCGGGGGACAAATGACGGGCGAAGCGAAGAAAGACAAAGAGCTGGGAATGGGCTGCGATATCACGCGCAGGGATTTTCTGAACGGCGTGGCCATGGGCGCTGGCGCGACACTTCTCCGGGGGACAGTGAGAGCGAATACGCTGCTTGCCGCGGCTGTCCTCGATGAATTTGCTCCGGAAAAAGCGCCGGATTATTATCCTCCCGCGCGCATGGGGATGCGTGGAAATCATGACGGTACATTTACTTTTGCGCATCGCTTGCGGGATGGCGAAGGCGCGGATTCGTTTGGAGAGCCAGCAAATACTGGTGAGAACTACGACCTAGTAGTCGTGGGCGGAGGCATCAGTGGATTGGCCGCCGGCTATTTCTTCCGCAAGGGCGCGGGGAAAAACGCGCGCACTCTAATCCTCGATAATCACGACGATTTCGGCGGACATGCCAAGCGCAACGAATTTCGCGCCGGCGGGCGCATGGTACTGAGTTACGGCGGGACGCAGTCCATCGAGAGTCCGGGGAAATACACCGATGTCGCAAAAGCGCTGATTGCGGATATCGGCGTCAAGACGGCAAAGTTTTACAAAGCCTACGACACGACACTCTATTCGAAGATGGGCACGGCAGCGTTCTTCGATAAGGAAACGTTTGGAGAAGACCGCCTGGTTACCGGCATGAATGTGACTCCTTGGCCGGAATTCCTAGCGAAAGCGCCGCTCTCCGATGCGGTGCGAAAAGACATCGCCCGTGTCTACACCGAGAAAAAAGACTATCTCGACGGGATGTCCGTGGAAGCGAAGGCCGTCCTGCTGAACAAAATCAGTTACGCGGAATATTTGACGAAGCACTGCAAGCTGATACCGGAAGCTTTGCCGTTCTTCCAGACGTTTACGCACGATCTCTTTTGCATTGGCATTGAATCCGTCCCGGCGATGGCTTGCTACGAAGCGGGAGACGACTACGGTTCGTTCACTTATGCTGGCTTTCAGGGACTGGGATTGCCGGAAGGCGGCAAGGAAGAGCCCTACATTTTTCATTTTCCGGACGGGAACGCCTCGATTGCCAGACTGCTGGTGCGATCGTTAATTCCTGAGGCCATTCCGGGTTCGACGATGGAGGACGTCGTCACGGCAAAGGCCGATTACAGCAAGCTCGACGAAGCTGGCAGTGTGTTGCGCATCCGGTTGAACAGCACGGTCGTCCATGTGGGGCATTCGAACGCCGAGAAAGAAGTGCAGATTGCCTACGTACGAGGCGGAAAGCTGCAGACGGTTACGGCGAAAAATTGCGTGCTGGCCTGCTACAACGGCATGATTCCTTACCTTTGTCCCGAGCTGCCTGAGAAGCAAAAAGAAGCGCTGTCTTATCTGGTAAAAATGCCGCTAGTGTACACTCACGTGGCTTTGCGGAACTGGACGTCGTTTGCGAAGCTGAATGCTCACCATATCGTTGCGCCGGGTGGCTATCACACCTACACGGCGCTGGATTTTCCTGTGAGCCTTGGTCAATACCATTTTCCGAGCGATCCGCAAGAGCCGGCGGTTCTCTTCATGCTGCGAACTCCATGCAAGCCCGGGCTGCCGCAGCGCGACCAAAATCGCGCGGGACGCGCAGAACTGCTGCAGACGCCCTTTTCGAAATTCGAGAGGAACATCCGCGACCAGCTGGGCCGCATGCTCGGTGGAGCAGGTTTCGACGCGGCGAAAGACATCGAAGGCATCACCGTCAACCGCTGGGCGCACGGCTACGCCTTCGCCCCGAATCCGCTATTCGATCCCGTCTGGAAAGAAGAAGAGAAGCCCTGGGTCATCGGCCGGAAGCCGTTCGGCCGGATCGCCATCGCCAACTCCGATGCCGGCGCAAGCGCCTACACGGATGTGGCCATCGATCAGGCCTGGCGCGCCGTCAGCGAACTTCGGCGCGGCTAGCTGCATGCGCGGCCTGAAAATGAGCATGCGGCCATTCACGGCGAAGTGTGTTACTGTCTTTAAGTAGACTCCCGAAGTAGAATTGCCTGGATTCAGTGAAGGGTGTGTTTCGAGGTTCTTCCAGGCTAACGTCTCGTAGCATCTGGGAAGCGGCCCTTCACCAAGATCCTGCGCTCGTGGTGCTTCGAAGAGTACAGGGAGATTCAAGATGAAGAGTTTATTTGTGGGCAATATGAGCTTCCAGACTTCGGAAGCCGAATTGCGCGAGCTGTTTGCACCGTTCGGCCAGGTCACGCGCGTGCACATGGCAATGGACCGGGAAACCGGGCGCGCGCGCGGTTTCGCTTTTATCGAGATGCCCAATGACGCGGAAGCAGCCGCAGCCATGACCGCCCTCGATGGAAAAGAAGTTGGCGGACGCAATTTGAAGGTGAATGAAGCGCGGCCGAAGGGCGAAGGCGGCCCGCCACGCGGTCCACGGAATTTTGGCGGACCGGGCGGAGGAAGCGGCGGGGGACGCGGCAAGGGCGGCGGACGCGACCGCTTCTCAAACGAGGATTACCGTGAGTCGGCGCGGCAGCCGCGCGAGCCACGCTGGTAGTTTTCCTTTTCCATGGATGGGCTGCACGGCCAGGGACCAGGGCCCTCGCCGCACTCTGCTGTGAGGAGAGGCTATGACCACAACATTCCAGAAGCGCCAGAAAGAAATGAAGCGCATCGAGAAGCGCAAAATGAAGGAAGAGAAGCGCGCACAGCGCAAGCTTGACAAACCACCAGCCAGCGAAGTTACCTACGATCCCGCGTCCGATCCGACCATCGATTGGAACCACAGTAACGAAATCAGCTCACAAGAGTAATTCCTACTGGCCTCAGACTAAGTTTTACTAGCGGATTTTCTTCGTTTCTCCGCACGCGGGAGGGACAGCCCTGTTTGGGCAATCTTCCCGGAATGAATGCGCAATCCACTCTCACTTCTGTATAATTTTCTTCCAGCAGGCGAGGGCCAACGTTTACGGAGCTTTCGCTTTCTTGCCGAAGAGGTAAAGTCATGCAGCCAGCCCGGCGAAATCTTTGTGCGCTCATTCTGATTACCTCAATCGGAGCTTTTTGGAGCGTTCCTACCGCGGCCGCTCATGCGATTCTCCTGGAATCAAACCCCGCGCTGAAAAGCGCGGTAACGGGGCCGGACGTTCCCATCAAGCTGCGCTTCAATGTCCGGATCGATGCGCTCCGTTCGCGCTTGACACTGATCTGTCCTGACGGTTCCTCGCAAGCGCTTGAAATCGGCAAGCAATCTCCCGCGGACGCACTTTTGGCCGAGGCTAAAGGCTTAGCCGCTGGAGCCTACCGACTCCGCTGGCAAGTGCTGGCTTCCGACGGTCACATCACCCGCGGTGAAATTCCTTTCACCGTCGAGCCGTCCTGACCGAATTCATGGCCCGCCTACTTCAAGTCTTCGGCTTCCTCTCCGTCTTGTTTCGCGGCGCCACACTCACGTTTCAGTCGCTCGCCATTGGCGGCATTGTTTTTCTGATTTGCGTCGTTCGCCGAGAG
>Ga0179592_10000463_pt1 | contig 16160 bp, 19 predicted proteins | sample CZODoug2_1_08_16_FD_148623 | JGI IMG/M metagenome (GOLD analysis project Ga0179592, IMG submission 148623) | Vadose zone soil fungal communities from Angelo Coast Range Reserve, California, USA - CZODoug2_1_08_16fungal (Illumina Assembly) | ecosystem: Environmental > Terrestrial > Soil > Vadose...
GATCACGTACTTGTGAGCGTGTCGTTCGTAAAGATAAATGATCTGGTCGGCCTCGGAACCCATGGTGTCGAAGTATTCATTCAATTTTGGCTCCGAGGACCGGAGAACATTCCCGGTCTCGATCGAACTGCTTATTCCGGAAAGCGGTCTGTGATGGAACGGCCGATGTGCCTCGGATACTGTTGAGTCATAGAAACAGTCCGAATCCTTTCGGGTCTCGAGGAACACGCGAAGGGGAGCGGTCGGCCTGTCGTGGCCGGTAGCTGCCCAATAGGTCCGGCCATAGCCGCCCGCCGCTGCTCGCCACCAACGAATCGTTGCGTCGTTTCCGTTCGCAGCAGATTTGCAGAGGCGCCACCAAGCCGCGAAATCGCGGATGCAGTCCATCGCGAACACGCGGTGTTCCAGCCATTGATCACCCCGCAGGGTCCATGACTCCGCCGCGACTGGCGCACCGTCGCAGAGCCACGCGAGCACGCCGAACGGGAGGTGCCGTGGCGGCCGAAATAAATCGGCCGGGACCCGCAGGCCTTCCCAATACAGGCGCCAGCGCAGGTAGGCGCTGGCCACCGGGCAAGACGTCGCAACGAATGCTCCTTCGGTATCGTAGTTGAGGCGCGCGGCCGCCCCCTTCGCGCACGCTTGATGAACCCCCACAATGGCCCGCCAGACATGGCGGCGAAGCGCACCGTAGAGAGGCAATATCGACTCGAGCTTGCGGTCCAGCAGACCGCGGTCCGCGCCGTCCCAACACGTGCTGGGGTAGATGGGAGGTTGGACGAGCGGCATGGTCCGTGACCCCGCCCTCGCAGCCCCGGGGCGACGTCGGCGCTCTCGCTGCGATGCCGACCGTGTTCTCACGCACGGTTCGCCGCGGACGATTTCAATGAGAGCGCCATTCGGCGTGGATGGCGAGAGCTGCGGACGCAGTCGATGCACGAGCGCGTCGAGGAAAGCCGCGTATTCCTCTCGCGCCCGGCGCGGGGAGGGTGGGCTCATCATGACGCGGCTCGTCCCAAAGAATGACAGCAGCTGCGCCAGGGGGTGGTGATGGTGCAAAAATGCCGAGAGGCCCGCGGCGGTGTCGATGGCGTTGCGCAGCGCCGCCCGCTCCTCCTCATCGAGAGGTGGCACGCCCGGCGCTCCCAACGCCGGCGCCAAGTCGGCCTGGCAATGACTACAAGTGAATGGGTCATTGATCGCCGCGGCGGCGAGTTGATAGGGGATGCGTCCGCCACACGCCGGACACGGCTCTTGCAGGGGGAGCTGGTGGATCGGACAGCGGCGAATGAACTTCAGCTGGAAGAGGGCAACATGCCATCCACGCCGCAAGCACTCGGGACAGTAGCGCAGCACCGTCGCGCAGTCGCTGCGCGGCGCCGGAAAATTCCCGAACACAAAGCCCCGAGTGATCAATTCCTCGCTCGTGCGGCACAATCGCGCGAGCTTAGGTACATCGATCAGCGAGCTGTCCCGCAGATCACAGTCGGGGTGCTTGATGAGGCGGGTTCGCCGGCCGCAGGTTCTTGACACGACGAGGGTGGTGAGCTCGCGTGCGGTCATGGCGTTTAAGAGTGCAAATTTCGATAAGAGCGAGTAGGCGGAATCGAATCCCGTGAGCCACGCATCGCGCCAGCAATACGTGGCTGGCGTCGCACGCGGGGTGTGAATCAGGATGCGGGCGGGCGTGACCTTGCGGATGACGCAGGGCTCATCTGGCTGACCTGGATCGATTCGAAACCGGGGGTCAGGATGGTCGCGCCGCCGCCCAGGCGTGATCCTCTTCGGGCGTGCCACGGCAGCCGAGCGCCGTCAATCGAGCCCATCGGGCAGCCGCGACCAGAGCGATTCCAAGGCCGACACATAGTTTGACTCGAGCACGGCGTCGCGCCAAATCGCAGCACTGACTCGATAATCTGAGCGATCATGCTGCGCGTTTTGCATGAGCAGCAGTTCGACTGCCAGGGTAAAGTATTGCATGGGCAACTCGAGCTCAAAGGTAAAGCGGGCCGCATCGTGGGCCTCCTGAAACGCCTCCCACAGGGCAGTGGCTTCGCTGACCAAGCGAAAGCCGGCCTTATACGCGTGCGGCAGGAAAAACCGGGTGTAGGTCCAATCACTGCTCGACGGAAAGCAACTCTCATCGTAACCGGCAAGACACGTCGCCACGTCGTGGACCGACAGCAGCCCCCGAAACGGGATTTCATGCGTCATGAAGCGGCCGACAATTTGATTCTGACCACTCTCCTGCAAGGCGCTCTTCTGATTGCGTAAATCCGGCTGGCCGATCAAAAACACGAGGAGCCGTATGCCCACCAGATCGAGTTCGTTGTACACATCTCGCAGCCATTCGTATTCGTGGATAGAGAGGTGCTGCGCCTCGTCGGCAAAGAGAATGAGGAGCTCCTCGCCGGATCGTTCCACCTGCTCGAGGAGCTTGTTGTGCAATCGCCAACGCTTCCGACTGTTGGAACCTGTGTGCGCTTGGGCGTGACCCGCGGTCTGCAGAAAATGACTAAAGAACGAGTTTTCCGACCGCCCTGTAGTATCCCAGCAGAGAAAGCTCAACGCGACGATCTGTGGAAACTCGGCGGCGAGCATATTGCGCACATACCGGATGGCGTGGGTTTTGCCGAAGCGCGGATGGCCATACAGCATGGAGCCGGGCATGCCATAGGTGATGCATTTGCGCACCCGTTCGTAAAACCCGTCGATGGAGGGGGTAGGCAGGACGTAGTTCTTGCGCACCAGGGGGTGATTCTTGACCGGTACACTGCGTGGGGTGGCGAGTGGCACGAGTTCTCCTCGGGTGGGCGGATGTGGACGATGCGCTAAAAAATGATCGCCTTGCGACTGCGCAGCGGCTTGATCTGCGGCTCGACCGGGTCGCCGTTGTGCACTCGTCGGGACGGACGACTCGGCGCCGGGCAAGAGGTGGGCGCGTCGCGCACCGCGAGATCCACCATGGCGGCGCCGCTCCGCGGCGGCAGAGCGGGCGCAGCGACACTGCCCGCGGGCGCACGGAGTGCCGCCACTTGGGCGAGATTCCGTACGGCGCCCCTGCGGTGCAGCGCTTCTTTACGCTTGTATTTGATGTAGGCCTCGACCGCGTCATCGCCTTCGCGGTAACGCAGCTTCCCGCGCGCTTGGAGCCGCAGAATCTCCCGCCGCGTGCGCAGCGAATGCGCGGTGAAACACCAGGGCCGATTGGCCGTCAGAACCCCGAGCTCCTCGCCGTTCGCAAAATACGCCCGCAGCTGCCGTAAATCCTTGATGTCGACATAGATCCGCAATCCCTTGCCAATCAATGCCGGATTGCGCGACAGCACATTGCTCGAATACCGGGCGCCGACGAAATTGATGTACGGTCGGATCCCCGTCTTCGGATTGCCGCGCACCGTCACGCTCTTCGATTCGCGCAGCAACACCCCAGCGCGGTGTACTCGCGCGAGGGTGCGCAGGTCCGAGGAATCGCGACTGAGGAAGTGGCGCATGGCTTCGAGCGGGGTTCGTCCCCCCAAGCCATCGTGCGCCGCGCCGTTGTAGTCGCAGATCAGCACGTCGAGCAACTCCTCGAGCTCATCGAGTCGAATCAGCAACGAGGTGTCCCCTCCCGGATCGCCCAACACGCGCTTCACGTCCTTTGCGTGGCTGCCGGTGGTGCCCGTCAGCCGATGCGCGAAATGACTCGCCAGGAGCGCGAAGAATCGCTCCACCAAGGGGCGTTCATTCGGCTCGCTCGGCGGCCCAAAATCCGGCCAACAACCAATGACGTCGGTCAATCGTTCGAGGGTGTGGTCGGCTAAATGCGCCTTGGCGTTGTCGCAGCGAAACCAGTCCCAACAGGCATAGGCGGTCTCGGCAATCACGGCCGAGGGCATGCCACCGTCCGCTCCGTAACGCAGCCCCGGAATTTTCAGCTGCCGTGCACGATGGGGCATGAGCGCCGCCTGGATCGCCTCAATGACATCGTCGCTCGAGTATTCCTTGCTGAGCGCCAAGGCATATCCCAGCACGGCACGCGTGGCGACGTCGAGAATCAGTAAGATCCAAATTCGCCCCAATTCCAACAGCACATCAAAACCAAACGGGTCGAGGATCTTGACGGTCAGGCGCACATCGATCTTGTGGCCGTCGAATTCGACCGCTTCAAAGGGTCGGTGAATCGGGGGTTTGGTGTGTTTGAGGTCAGCGCCCCAGGCTCGGCGGACATGGCGAGCGCCGGCATCGCCGGCGGCTGCATCAAAGGATTGCTGGACGCGGCGCTTCAGATGCGCGGCTAAGGATCGGATGGCCAGGCGCTCCCGATTGAACGGGTAGTGGGCCGCCGTGATGCCACATTCCCGACATTGCGCGAGAAAGTCTTTATGGATGCGCCGCAGATCCTGGCGTACTTCGCGTTGCCCCTTGGCCGTTCGCCGGCGGTTGCGGGCCGCTCGGTCGAGCCAGCTATCGAGCGGCGGATAGCGCTCGAGCAACTGGGCGAATGCGCCAGCGGAATTACTCGAGCTGGCCGGCACCGGCACGGTGCGCGAATACTTCTTCAATCGATTGAACGGCACCAACGCACGGAAGCCGACAATGCGCCCATCCGCATGTCGCTCCGCGCAGCGCTTGAACAGTCGCACGATGCTTTTCCGGTCAATGCCGGTGCGCTGGGTGATTTGGCTTAAGCTCACACCCAGCTCGCAGGCGAACAGTTCAATCGCTTGAGTACGCTTGTGGAACGCCTCGCGTTGCTCCTCGGTAAGGGCGCTATCATCGACCCCCGGCCACGATTGCAAGTTCCTCAGGGTCGCCGGGATCGATCCCCGATCCAACGCAAACGCACCAAAGGATTCACTGCTCATGCGGTGTCGACAGCCTCGAAGCGCGTCGTGGGTCCGACCGGTGCGTCGCCAAAGTCGCGCGACCGCAGGTGACCCTGTTGCAGCAGATGGAACGCAGCGGTGCGAACCAGCACGGGATCTTCGGCGCCGAGATGCTGTTCGAGAGCGCGTAACGGCATCGCGGACATGCAGACATCTCGCACACGCTCGAGCAAATCCTCTGTGATCAGCGATCGATTGGCGGTGAGGTAGCGCAGGAGCACGCCCCAATTGCGCGCCAGCGGTTCGGCAAGGAGAAGTTCCGCCGGCTCGAAATATCGTAGTGTCAGGCCATTCTCTTGCGCCCACGAACGAAACGAGGGGCCAATCGATGATCCGGGATCCTCCTGCGGTTCCCGGCGACGTCGCAGAAACCACAGTTCTTCGACGTTCGACATTTGCACCCAAAAGTCCACGACGCGCGCTGGTTTCTGGTTGCGACTGACCACCGGGCGCTCGCAGAAGGCCACGATCTGGGGATTGGATTCGATGCCGATCCACGCGTTGAGGGCGGCGTCCCCGAACAGCGTCAACCGGCGCCGGATCTTCGGACTCCACACGACATAGCGATGGCACCCGAAGGGTCGGTGATTGTCCTCGGCGGATTGGAACCGGAGCCCTGGAGACAAGGATCTATCCTCGCGACGCGCGTCGTTTCGGTCCTATGACTCAACGGCTGGTTTACACCGTATATATGACAATTTGTTGAACGCGAATACCGTCGTCGCGTGCAGGTGATGAAGAGAAACTGCCGCAGCGATAGTTCAATTTTATGGGAATTCAGAAACCTATCGACGGTGCGGACAACGCATCCATCGGTGATGTACGGACACGGGATACACCGTGCGGCACTTTCTCTTCATTTCATTGTGAAGAGGCAGATTCACTTCATTCGGAACGTCGACAAAAGTGCCGCCGCCACTTGGTGGGAGATACAAGAATCAGCGAGTTATGCGGGGGAGAAGGCGGGGCAGTTTCACTGCAGCGGACGCGTACGCCTGTGAAGTGACCATCTGGAGCCAGGGGGTGTTCGGCCTCAGCGAGGGTACTTTGGAGTCGCTTGCTGCTACCCTTGATGACTTCGATTTTGCAGTGCTCGTCCTAACTCCCGATGACCTGTCGATAAGTCGCGGATCGTCGCTGCCAGCTCCTCACGACAACGTACTTTTTGAACTAGGCCTCTTCATGGGTGCACTGGGCCGACAACGTACATACATACTGTATGACCGAACGGCTGAATTGAAACTTCCATCTTATAAACCCGCCGACCTTCAACGTCTCACACGCAAGTCGAAGGCGATGGTCCTCATCAACAGTTCTTTCTCGTAGTTGCTTCCACGACATGCAGCCATCCTCATCCCTCCACATCACCGACATAACACGAAGTTGTAGGTCGTCGATAGGCAGGATTGGTGCTATTGCTTCTCGCAGTCCCAACTGTCCGATACGATTCTCGATCTTTGTGGCCGCGGCGCCCAAAGCCGATTCAAGCCTTCCATTCGAATGAGGTTCGTATGTCGAAGCGGTAACTCCAGCAAGATCAGCTTCGATGAAAAGGATGTGACGCTCGAGAGGCCTGCAGTTGTGCGTGCGAAGAATAAGTGGTGGATTGACGGGTCATAGTCGGCCCCCAAGCGACTCAAGGATCTCGAGACGTGATTGCCAAACTTGTCTATACCGTGTTGCTGTCGTGGCTCACTTTTCTACTGCTGCGCGAGCTGTGGTTCGTGTGGAGGGACCCGACGCTCTACATCGGTCAGTTCGATATTGTGACTGAATCAGGGAAGGATGATGCGGCGGCGACGAATTTCCCGCGACGGATAGTCAGTGCTCAAACCACGCAGCATAGGGCGTGCTGACTGCAAGACGCCGGTTATAGTCCGGGGTGCCGTCATCCCGCCAAACGTGCCCTCGTTCTCCTAGCGCGTCTTTTGCGGCATCGACTTTTACACGCGCTGCAATTCTATCCTGGGCGTCGGTGGCATCGCGGACGGCGCACCTCGCGGCCATAAGTTCCCTAACTAAACGCTCATGGATTTCAGGAGCAGGGCACGGATTGCTGAGGCGCCAAGGACGACCACGTACACAAAATACCTATGGCAACAAAGCCTCGCTTCTCCGCGAGAAAGTAAGCCGCTTCGGAAATCATGCGATGCCACTCCGGCTCCAGAGGGTCAAACGAGCGCGGCTTTTTTGCAAGCGTGCCAGACGTGAGGGCCATCACTCCACTCCAATCGGGCATGAACGCCGGCGTGTAGTGAAACATCCTACGGGCGATGACCAACGTCCTACGTTCAGTGACCAATGTGCGCCGACTGCTCCGAAACGGCAGCTGCAAATATACTCACGCCAATCTGTAAACGAGTGGGGGCGGCCGTGTCTCTAGGAACGATATTACTCATATTCTTGGTGATCCTTTTATTGGGTGCCCTGCCGACGTGGCCTTATAGCAGCGGCTGGGGTTACTACCCCAGCGGAGGATTGGGCTTGGCGCTCATCGTGCTGCTGATCTTGGTCCTCACCGGACGGCTGTGAGAGTGCGCATAGCACCGGAACACACCCTGTGAAATGGTGCGATAGTGGAGGGTTTTGCATGCATGCATCCATGGCATATCTGAACGGCGCGGGTTCGCTGCCCCGCGGCGCCCGGCGAGCGGCACGCGATCATCTTAAACTCCTGAATACATTGTTGGCCTTTTCGACCGGATCGGCTGCTCTCGAATACGTCGGGCGGTGGCATGGTAGGCGGCAGTCGCGGCCGCGGATCTGCCGCTCCCCGTAGTTGACGATACCCGACGGATTGTTGTCAATATAGGTCTCGAACTCCTCGAGGGCGCCTTGACCCCGGTAAAAAATGAGCAATTGGACGGCCTAGGCTCGAGGTAGTGTCAATCGAATCGCATCTGGAGTGGCTACACCCTCCGAATCCACCCGCAGCTACTGGGCGCTTTTCTTACACCTTCTTACGTGAGCGAACGACTGACAAGACGAATGAGTTCAAGCAGTCTTTACGACCGAACGACTAGGTGTTTACTTATGCAATCATCAGCCCGCCTCGCTAGCCTTATACTCGTAATCTTTGCCGGATTGGGTTTAGCACACGCTGACAACTATGACGATACCATCGCGGTCTTCAAAAAGGCGGGCGAAAGTGCCGATTTCTTCCGCCGTAGCTACGCCTATGCGGTATTCCCTACTGTAGGCGAGGGCGGGTTTATTGTAGGGGCCGCGATCGGAAAAGGTCGCGTCTATGCTCACCACCGATTGCTTGGCGACACTACCATGACGCAGCTGAGCGCTGGGTTCCAGGCGGGTGGTAAGGCCTATAGCCAGATCATCTTTTTCGAAAACAAAGCGGCGCTGGACATATTTCGCAGTGGAAAGTTGGAGTTCAATGCAGGCGCGAGTGCTACCGCGATTACGGCCTCTGCCAGCGCATCAGTCGGAACAACCGGCACGACCGCCAATGCAAGCGGAACGGTAAACAACGCTACGACCGCGGGTGGGTACGTGAATGGTATGGCCGTATTCACAATTGCCAAGGGCGGTCTGATGTACGCCGCAACCCTCGCCGGCTAGAGATATTCATCCAAAGCGCGCGGCACCAAGCAGCCTACAGCAGAGCCGTAAATCGCCACTCGTCAGCAACGTCAAAAGATCTCTCTTCATGGTATTCCCACCAAACTGGATGTCCCATGAACATTTCAAAATTCACCGCATTGCAGAGACGACGGCAGACGGCGACGGGCCTGCGATTGCCACTGCGACAGATTGGGTCGGTCGCTTACCAGGCGATCGCCGGCTGGATGGAGCACAACGACGCGAATATGGGCGCGGCATTGGCGTTCTACACGATGTTTTCCATTGCACCCATCCTAGTCATAGCGATGGCTGTCGCGGGCTATGTGTTTGGTCCGCAAGTCGCCGAAGCACAGATACTCGAGCAACTGTCCGCCTTGATCGGTGATACCGGCGCCAAGGCGATACGAGATCTTTTGCAGAGCGCACATTACAGTGATCAGAAGGGCTTCGCGGCCGCCGTGGGCATCATTACCCTCTTGGTTGGGGCAACCAGCGTCTTCGGAGAGCTGCAGTACACACTCGATCGGATCTGGAACACGCCACAGGAGAAGGCGGTAGTCTGGTGGCAGATCGTTCGAAAGCGTGTCCTATCGATAGGGCTGGTCCTAGGCGTAGGATTTCTGCTCATGGTCTCCCTCGTAGCCAGCGCGGCACTCGCCGCGGTGGAACACTTCTTTGACACCTTCATGACGCAGTGGGCTATCATTTTGCCCCTCATCGATTTGACGTTGAGTTTCGCGATGACAACCCTTCTGTTTGCCATGATTTACAAATACATTCCGCGCGAAAAGCTGGCCTGGAGCGACGTTTGGACCGGGGCAGCGGTCACAGCGCTGTTATTCACGATCGGCAAGTTCCTGATAGGCCTCTACCTTGGAAAAAGCTCGTTCAATTCTGCGTATGGGGCAACCGGTTCGCTCGTGGTCTTGCTGCTGTGGATTTACTACTCGGCGCAGATATTTCTGCTTGGCGCAGAATTCACACGTGTGGTCACCTATAAATATGGTTCGCGCCGCTCGTCACCTCGCAACTGATGCGTTTATCCACGGGGACCTCAAAGACGCGATGCGCCCTGCATACAAATTCGAAAGTGGTTTCTGCTCAGGTCCTGATTGTTTACGTCAGTCTTACCGTACGCGCTCGCGATGAGCACCCTGTAACTGGTGCTTCGATGGCGCGGCGTCATCAGCCGGCCGGGCGTGATGCGTAGCGCTTCCGTGAATCCTATAATGGGCGTGTCGGTTATTCCCCGTCAGCGTGCACCTACATAAATCGCAGTTGAGCGCCGCGGCGGGCGCGCGCCTGGCTGCGTCGGGTAGGGCTGTTCCTACGTCCTTTATGTGAGCCATCACTGTATCGAGTCACGGAGAATATCCGCATCCTTTACTGACACAACAAAGGGAGAAAGTTATGCTCACGAACTCGCGCTCTCTTGCGCTCCGTCGAATGACGATGATCCTCGGCGCCGGAATCCTGGTGCTTTCCAGCGTAACGGCCGTTTCGCCGTCTGTAGTCGCGAAAGAGAAATATACGATCGATCCGGTCACTGGCACAAAATATAAGCCGGAGCCGGAGATGGGCGAGCTGCTCTTGGCGTTCGCAGCGCTGAGCGGAAAGCCGATCGAGGCGCTGACACCCGCGGAGGCTCGTCTACAGCCCACGATGGCGGATGCGGTTGACGCATTGTTGAAAAAAAGAGGCGAGAGTGCCGATCCCACCAAATTGGTACCGGATGTGACAACGACCGAGGCCACGATTCCTGCTGCGGATGGGTCGCCGCTGACTGCAACGCTGTATACGCCGATCGGACCGGGTCCTTTCCCCGCCGTGGTGTATTTTCACGGCGGTGGTTGGGTGATTGGAAATTCTCATGTGTACGATGCCGCCGCACGAGCGCTGGCGAAAGGGGCGCAAGCCGTCGTTATTTCTGTCGATTACCGCTTGGCACCGGAGAATAAGTTCCCGACGGCTTGGGATGATGCGCTGGCGACGTACAAATGGACGGCCACCAATGTGGGCCGATGGCGCGGTGATCCCCGACGATTGGCCCTCGCCGGCGAGAGCGCAGGCGGAAATCTTGCCATTTCGACGGCAATATCAACCGTTGCCGCTGGTGTGACCAGACCCAAGGTAGTCATTGCCATTTATCCGGTAACGCAAACCGGCACAACGACGGAATCCTACCTCGACAGTGGCAATGCGAAGCCGTTGAACCAGGCAATGATCGGATGGTTCTTCGATAAGACATTGAACTCGGTTGCCGACAAGACGGATCCCAGGCTGGATCTCATTCATGCGAAGCTCTCACTCCTACCGCCGGTCACTATCATCAATGCGCAGATCGATCCTCTGAGAAGCGACGGGGCCATGTTGGAGGAGGCGTTGAAGCAGGTGAACGTCAAGGTAACACGCAAGGAGTACGAGGGCGTGACGCATGAATTCTTCGGCGCCGCTGCGGTCCTGCCGGCAGCGAAGTCGGCGCAGGCTTTCGCCGTGGAGCAACTCAAGGAGGCGTTTAAGGAATAGAGACAAAGGGTTGGCTAGGCGCATGCTATAGACGACCGACGCAAAGGGGCCGACCGCAAGTCAGCAGCACGCAGTGTTGCTGTGCAGGTGTGTCGTATTTCTGTCATCGGCCGGTTGTGTGAAGGGACTTGCGGAGGGTCGGTCGAGTATGAACACGGTTCCGCAGCCGATGTCTGCAATGAAGAAGCCCTGGTAGGAGCGCGACGATCCCCGACGGATGGCAAACAGGGGCAGGTGCTCACGGTCGAGTTTACGGTGGTGGGCGTGCCCTGCCTCGGCCTGAATGGCGGCGCGGCCTTAAAGCACAGTGAAGCCTTTTCGTTTCAGATCGTCACCGAGGACTAGCCCGAGACCGATCGTTACTGGAATGCCATCGTCGGTAATGGGGACGCCGAGAGCGCATGCGGGTGGTGTAAGGACAAATGGGGCTTGTCCTGGCAGATCACCCCACGCGTACTGCTGGAAGCAACGACCGATTCTGATCGTGCGGCCACGAAGCGCGCGTTCGAGGCGATGATGAAAATGGATCGACATCGCCACGATCGAAGCACCACGACGCGGACCGGCGCGCCGCTAGAGCGCACTCTGGTCTGCAGTCAGCAGCGTGAACGGCTTGTCGTCTGCCAATCTGGCGGGCTGCCGCGCTGACGGCTGATCACAACCGGCACTCCTCCGCCCGCTAGACGGCCTTAAAATGACGCTTACGGTTGCATAGAGGTCGGAAACTAATATCCGGCAGCTATCGGGATCTATCGGTCCCAAGCATTTTTTTGTCGGTCAATCTGGGTTTTGGTGCATTGAAGGTCTCTGGCACTAGAATTCGCGCCCTCTTAAGAGTTCTCCACGGGCGCGCCCAAATGCCCGGGGCTGGGGATCATTGCTTATGAATGCACGAGCTCTCCGCCACTCGCTTGCCACTCCCGCACTAAGTCGCTCGCATCCTTATCGGAGCGCGGCTTCACTCCGATCAGAATGCCGCCCGCGCGAATACCCTGTTCGTATTCCTCGATGCGCCGTTCGGGAATGCCCCATTTCGCAAGCGCCCCTATCAATGCGCCTGCCAGGCCGACAGCCCCGGCAGCGGTCAGGGCTACGGCAATGGGTCCAGCAGCAGAAATGGCCAATACGGGAACGAACAAGAGCGCGCCCACTCCAGCAAGCGCCGGGGCAATCGTGCCGATCGTTCCACCGGTGGGCCCACCCAAATCGTCCGCCGATTTTCCGTCCTCCACCGCATTGTTTGTCGAACTGCCGCTCAGCTCCGTTTTGGTGTCGTGCCCGGGCGCGAAGTATCGGTTGCGCGTCTCCTCGGACATGAGCACGTCGATGTCGGAGTTTTCATAGCCCAGCCGAGTTGCAGATTGATATCCACGCTCGGCACTTTCCCTATTCGTGAAAAGTCCGGTGACCATCCTGGCCGGCCCGGGAGACAGAGCTGAATCGGTCATGGTGCGCTCCTATGTTGCCAGTAGTCAGGTCTATGGCGCTGGTGTGGGAGAGTCGCTCACCTCAGAGTACCTCGACCGAAACGGCTAGGTGTTCGCCAAGACCTGTCGGCCTCGTCCTACCCGTTCTGAGCCATCACACTGCGGTTCTTGCCCGGCGGCGCCATTACCGTAATCACACGGCTGATCGCGAGTCATTGGGGTCCGGTCGTCGAGGGATTAGTTTTGGCGTTTCCTGCAATCTTTTCTTCCGGCGCGACGCTGATTATTTCTCCCGCGATCGCCGTCATCAACATTGCCATGTTTGAGCTGGCATAGACCCAATTCCGTAGTAACAGACTATCGATCGTGAAGCCGACGGAGGCGGTTACCTGTGATTTGCCGTCGCGCTACCCCCACACCGCTATTTGGCAGGAATTCAGCAACGATGAAGCGCTCACCGCGCGATCGTACGGATTGCCGCGCGATGCATTAAATTCGCGCGGGTCTCGAAGTCCTAAAGCACCTGGTGGTCCGCATTTTCTTACGCCGCCTCGGTACTTAGACCGATACGCTTCAGCGCCGAGGAGGGGCATATTCAGCCTCGTTTCAGTACTGTGTTGAAAGTCATATGCACGAGCCACAGATAATGATGCCCGTTACGTGCCCCCTATGTGGCATCGAATCGTTGTGCACTCTTGCGGTGGCGGTCGCAGCGGACGCATTGTTGGCCGGAGAATCGGTCCTGCTGCGCAACGGTTGCCATAGTCAGCAGTGGGAGGCAGCCCCATTTGAACGGGAGCAATTGCGAGAGTATTTGGGATTGATACGCATCCGCGGGGGCATCACGCCCGCGGCGATATCCTCAGGTAACGCGATGCTTGTGCCGTCCCCACCTCATTATTCTGTGCTTCGTCATATCGAGCGGGTATAACCGCACGATATTGCCTAATTCTACACCGCGTTAAGAACCCGCTATTCACGCCGTATGGCCTTTCTGTCTGGTCTCGGATCGATCACCCGATCTTCGGCGGCAAGCTCGAAATTGACTAGTGCTTCTGCTTCGAGCCAATCCTCGAGGGCATATCCTGGCGCGAAGCCGCGCTTCTCAGCACGAAAGTAAGCTGCCTCGGCGATCCTTTTCTCGCGATCGGATGGGTTGAGCATAGTCACGTTACCTCTAAGTGGCCGCTGACGCTGCTGCTGCCCAACCGGCGACGAACTCTTCTGTACGCGAATGGTTGCGCGCGAACTGTGTGACAACTCGTGATACGTCGCGGCGAAGCAATCAGTACGTTTCCACGGGAATATTCGACGTCTTTACGAAAGCGCGGTCCGCAAACGGACCGAATGGTTTCAAAGCGACGGTGCAGTGTGGGACGGTACATTTCATCGTGCTCCATGCCTTTCAGCACCACCAACGAATCGTTGCCTTCAATGTTCCTCAAAGTATCACCGAGAGATGTGAAGTGCTCGGTTTAGGACCCTTTTACCTGATCGTCTTTAGCGAACTCGGTTATTACTTCACCGCCGAGGCGTTGGCGTTCATACTGCCTCTACTTCTCAACAGCGCCGCATCCACTCCGAGGGCGGCGCTTTTGTGCTCCTTTGAGTACACCACATAGCCGCCGTGCAGACATTCCCCTGCGTGCGGTGCATGCGAAAGAATCGCTGCCACCAGGCCGGCGGTACACGACTCCGCAGTGACGGCGGAGAGGTGCTTCTGGCGCAAGGCATCGACGAGCGGTTGCGCCTTCTCAACGAGCGCACGCTCGATGCAATTCTCGGTATCCGGCCTCATCATTGCCTCGCGGCCGTCGGCTGACGGAGCGTGCGCCGCCTCCTGAGCGGCACGCAATACCAGAGGCCTAAGAGCAGCAGGGCAGCGATAAGCGCTCCCGCGGCGGGAATGACCACGCCGCCATATAACTTGAACAACGCGACCGCGATATCGCAGGTGATTGCCGCTGCGAGGGGCAAAAGCGCGCCTGTAATAATGAGCGAACCCAGCCGGTGCATTTGCGGATCATCGCGGCCGTCAAAGGCGAGACGATGCAGGGCTGCCGGCGTAATGAGCAACACAATGGCAAGGACGAGGCTGAACAAAGCGATTAAATGAACGCGTTGCACGGTAGGGGGCAACAGCCCAAACACTTTGGTCATCATTACGATCAATTGAAACCCTAAAAGCGCCTGCGCACCCGGGAGGATGACCCGTGCCTCGGTCAACATTTGTTCGATCTTCACGTGCAGCCTTGCTTTTGACTCTTGCATCGGGCGATGGTGTCCTTTCCGACGGGTAAGACCTAGGATATACCAAGCGCCGATGCCTAGGAAAAATGCCGCTCCGGCCCCCACCATGCTCGCACGGGCGCCGTAGGATAAGCGCATTGCCACGTAGAGGTCGCAGGAAATGGCAGCCGCGAGGGGAGCCAACGCACATTTCGCGTAGCGCGAGGATAGGCGAAAAATGCGTAGCGTGTCCTCCCCCTTCTCAACGATGCGGTGTTGCGAGGGAACAGCGAGAACCAACGCCAGAACGATGGTCATCAGTCCAAGCGCAGCCGCGTCGGCCGCGCGGCCCGAAGCCGGCAAACCCTCGAACCCGTCCTGGAATAGGCCTTGAAACTGAAAACCGAACAGCACCTGTGCCCCCAGCATCTGCATTCGGAGCTCGTCGAGACTGGTCTTAAGCGCCGAATCGAGCTTCATACGGCTGCGAAATCCCCTTCTGGAATGAACTTTGAAGGTTGACCCCACTGTCAATGCGGACCACCGTGCTTCTTATAGGCAGCCATTCCCTTCTTCACGAGTTTGGCGGCCCGATTGGGCCCATGGATGCCAAGGACCTGAAACCGCTTGTCGTGCAATTTATTGTACTCAACGAAAAACGCCTTAATGTCTTCCAGAGTATGAGGGCGCAATTGCTCAAATCTCCTAACGCCCTCGTGAGTTCTTGCGTGGCTGGCAACCGCAATCAGCCGATCATTTTGCTCCCAACGTTTTCCGCGGTCCTTCTCCCGCGCTTCGATTACTCCAATCAGTCTGCACTGCAGCACGCAGCCGCCTAGCACAGGCGAGTCCATGAGGATCAGCACATCGAGAGGATCCCCATCATCACCCAGGGTCGAGGGTATGAACCCGAAGTCAAAGGGGAACGCCATCCCTTCGGGCATGGCGGTTGCGAGTTCAAAACAATCGCAATCGGGCACGTACCGGTATTTGTTGCGGCTTCCTTTGGGCGTCTCGATGACCGCTCGAACATCGCCGCTTTGCTTATCATAAGTCGCCGTGTCGGAAAGCATGGTGTGGCGAGCCGCCTGTGTCATGTTGTTTTGATCTCACCCTTTTGGCGCTTGCAATGGTGGGCCACTAGAGTTTGTACGTTCAGAGTCGCGCGCCGGTTGTGCACGTCGGTGTAATCTGACGCTGCTGTCACTCACGGCGGCGAGGGCAATGAGGCCTCGCCGGCGGCCAGTCGCGATAAGAAATGCACTAGTGCGTCGAGATCCACAGACGGGGCGGCGACAATATTAGCTCGGAACTCCTGATCTGATTGGCGGACCCGGACTAGGCGCCAAGCTTCCTGTAAATGCTAGAGGGGCACTGCAAAAAGCCGCCCGGGAATCCTCTGGGTCGATTAGGAGCTTTAGGGCCCATCCGGGTAGTTTCGCCGTTGGGGCTTAGCCGTGCGCCAGAGTCGGACCGCGCGGCAATTCGCAGACCCTTTTTGCCACGTGCCACCGAGTGTTTGGCGGGG
>Ga0179592_10000465_pt1 | contig 16133 bp, 15 predicted proteins | sample CZODoug2_1_08_16_FD_148623 | JGI IMG/M metagenome (GOLD analysis project Ga0179592, IMG submission 148623) | Vadose zone soil fungal communities from Angelo Coast Range Reserve, California, USA - CZODoug2_1_08_16fungal (Illumina Assembly) | ecosystem: Environmental > Terrestrial > Soil > Vadose...
CTTCTATTTGTTCGTACTGTTTGCGGCCCTGCTGATCGACCATGGAAGTGGCTCATTCTCGCCCACGCGGTCGTCGCATGGTGGCCGCGGCGTCTCGGTGCATGCCGAACTCAAGTCAGGCGCCGTTCGCGGCGCATGCTGCACCGTCAACTTCAGCGAGGTCTAACATGCGATACGGTTTACTTGCCGTCGTCCTGATCGGTGCCGCAACACTCGGTGGCTGCACCGAAGGCGTGCTCGATCCGAAAGGGCCGATTGCCCTCGCCGAGCGGCAAATTCTGCTCAACGCGCTTGGCATCATGCTGGCGATCGTGATCCCGGTGATCCTTGCGACGATTGGTGTTGCCTTCTGGTTTCGTGCATCGAATGAGCGTGCGCGGTATCGGCCAAATTTCGCGTATTCCGGCCGTCTCGAGGTGCTCGTCTGGTCGATCCCCGCCATGACGGTGTTCCTGGTTGGCGGCGTGGCTTGGGTGGGCTCTCACGACTTGAGCCCGCGCAAGCTGATCGTATCCACCGTGAAGCCGCTGCGAGTCCAGGTCGCCTCGCTCGACTGGAAATGGCTGTTCATTTACCCAGACGAAGGCGTCGCGAGCGTCAATTACCTGGCGATCCCTGTGGGCACGCCTGTCAGTTTCGAGCTGACGTCTTCGGGCGTGATGAACAGCTTCTTTGTACCGCAGCTCGGTAGCCAGATTTACACCATGGCCGGAATGATCACCCACCTTCATCTGCAGGCCGACCACGCCGGAAGTTACCGCGGAATGTCTGCGCAATTCAGCGGGGAAGGCTTTGCAGATATGTACTTCAACGTCGAATCCGTTGCTCCCGATAAATTCGCCGAGTGGGTAGACGCAGCGCGCAACGTTGGCGTGGAGCTGAATGGCAGAACTTACGCGGAGCTGGCCAAGCCGAGCGCGTCGGTCGCGCCATTCACCTATCGCTCAGTCGCGCCCGGCCTATTCGACAAGATCCGGGTCTCCGAAATGCAGTCCGACGATGCAATGTGCCGCAGCTATCCGACATCAATGAGGGCGGAAAAATGAATCTACTTGGCAAGCTGAATTGGAATGCGATTCCCTTCGACCAGCCGATCATCATGGGCGCGTCGGGCGGAATGGTTCTGGTCATCGTGTTGATCCTTTCGTGGGTCACCCTCAAGGGTTACGTGCCGTATCTCTGGCGAGAGTGGCTCACCTCTGTCGACCACAAGCGCATCGGCATCATGTACATCATACTGGCGCTGATCATGCTGCTGCGCGGCTTTGCCGACGCCCTCATGATGCGGGGGCAGCAGGCGGTCGCAGCAGGCGGCGCGCAGGGATACTTGCCGCCCGAGCATTTCGACCAGATCTTCTCGGCGCATGGCACGATCATGATCTTCTTCATGGCGATGCCGTTCGTGATTGGAATGATGAACTTCGTGGTGCCGTTGCAGCTCGGCGTCCGCGACATGGCGTTTCCGACCCTGAACTCGGTGGCCCTCGGGCTGACTGCGTCGGGCATCCTCCTGACGAACATCTCGCTCGCGGTCGGCGAGTTCTCGAAAGCCGGCTGGGTCGCTTATCCGCCGCTGAGCGAGCTGCAATTCTCGCCCGGCGTCGGCGTCGATTACTATCTCTGGGCGCTGCAGATCTCCGGCGTCGGCACGCTGATGACCGGCATAAATTTCGTCGCGACGATCCTGAAAACGCGCGCACCGGGGATGAGCTATATGCGCATGCCCGTCTTTTGCTGGACGTCGCTCGCCGCAAACCTTCTCATTGTTGCCGCCTTCCCCGTTCTGACTGCGACCTTGGCGATGCTGCTGCTCGATCGTTACCTCGGTTTTCATTTCTTCACGACCGACGGCCAGGGTAACGCGATGATGTACGTCAACCTGTTCTGGGTTTGGGGTCACCCGGAGGTCTACATCCTGGTGTTGCCCGCGTTCGGCATCTTTTCCGAGGTGGTCTCGACCTTCTCCGGCAAGCCGCTGTTTGGCTATCGCTCCATGGTCGCCGCGACGATGGCGATTTGTGTGCTGTCATTCGTTGTCTGGCTGCACCACTTCTTCACCATGGGAGCCGGCGCGAATGTCAACGGCTTCTTCGGGGTCATGACGATGATCATCGCCGTGCCGACGGGTGTCAAAGTCTTCAACTGGCTGTTCACGATGTATGGCGGCCGCATCCGGTTCACCGTTCCGATCCTGTGGTCGATCGGCTTCATGGTGACGTTCGTGATCGGCGGCATGACCGGCGTGTTGATGGCGGTGCCTCCCGCCGACTTCCAGCTGCACAACAGCCTGTTCCTGATCGCGCATTTCCATAATGTCATCATCGGCGGCACGGTGTTCGGCTTGATGGCGGGTTACAACTACTGGTTCCCGAAGGCGTTCGGCTTCAAGCTCGACGAACGCTGGGGCAGAGTTTCGTTCTGGTGCTGGCTGGTCGGCTTCTATGTCGCTTTCATGCCGCTTTACGCGCTGGGTCTCATGGGCATGACCCGCCGCATGCAGCATTACGACGTTGCCAGCTGGCAACCGTGGTTGGTGGTCGCGGCGGTCGGCGTCGTCATCATCCTCGTTGGCATCGTCAGCCAGGTTATCCAGCTTGTGGTGTCGATCCGCGACCGCGAACAACTGAAGGTGACCGCGGACCCATGGAACGGCCGCACGCTGGAATGGGCCACGGCGTCGCCGCCGGCAGCTTGGAATTTCGCCGTGCTGCCGCAGGTGACAGACCTCGACGCTCTCTGGAACAAGAAGCAGCGCGAGCGCACGCAAGCCCAGCCGCCGAAAGAGCGCAAATTCGAGCCGATCGAGGTGCCGAAGAACAGCGCGACCGGCTTCATCACTGCGTTCTTTGCGGTCGTTAGCGGCTTTGCGATGATCTGGCACATCTGGTGGATGGCCGGTGCGGGGGCGATTGGACTCTTTCTGACCATGCTTGCCTTCGCGTTTCGCGATGAGGAGGAAATCGAAATTCCGGCCGAGCAGGTTGCCCGGTTCGAGCAGGCGAACCAGGCGGAGATTGCAGTATGAATATCGCTGTTGCAGTTGATGATGAGGTTCGGCACGAGGCGCGACCGAGTGCCAGCGAGGCCGGTCCCGCTGCCAAGCGGATCGTGGTTGGCTACGGCTTCTGGATATTCCTCTTGAGCGATATCATCATGTTCGCGGCGTTCTTCGCCGCTTACGCGGTGCTCGCGCACGCGACCGCCGGCGGTCCGAGTGGCGTGCAGCTGTTCAACCAGGGCAGCGTCGCGATCGAAACCGGCTGCCTTCTTGCATCGAGCTACACCTGCGGATTGATGTCCCTGGCGATTGGCTCGCGGCGCTATGCCGTCACTTATTTGGCTGCCCTCATCACCTTTGTGCTCGGAGCCGCGTTCCTGGTACTGGAGGTGCGGGAGTTCGCCGGCATGATCGCGGTCGGGGCCGGTCCGCAGCGCAGCGCTTTCCTCTCTGCCTTCTTTACGATCGTCGGCTGTCACGGGCTGCATGTCACCGCCGGCCTGGTCTGGCTGGTGGTGATGATGGCCCAGGTCGCAATCAAGGGCATTCACGGGACCGTCGAACGCCGTCTGCTCTGCTTTTCACTGTTCTGGCATGCGCTCGACATTGTCTGGGTGTGGCTGTTCACGGTGGTCTATCTGATGGGAGTGCTTTCATGACCGACACGCATTACGATCGCGCGCCGGGAGACGCGTCAGCACTTCCCGACGTGGAACAGGGGACATCGTCCGGCGCGCTTGTCTACGCGATCGGATTGGCTCTCGCGGTGGTTCTCACGGCCCTGTCGTTCTGGGTCGCCAATACATCGCTGCTCTGGGCCGGCGGCGTCTCTCTCGGCCTGACGGTCCTCGCGATCGCGCAAATGGGCATCCATTTGGTGTTCTTCCTGCATGTCACCACCGGGCCGGACAACACCAACAACGTGATGGCGCTGGCGTTCGGTGTGCTGATCGTCGTCCTGGTCGTCGTCGGATCGCTCTTGATCATGGCAGATCTGAACGACAACATGATGCCTGCGGCAGAGTTGATGAATCTGCAAATGCAGCACTGAAGCGCGTCGCAGGGATACTGGCTGCTAATCAAGCATGCCTTCCCTGCGCGGTGCGTGACGACGGGCCATTTTTCTTCTGGTGCCCCGGAGGCGACGCAGCGCAAGTGCTGCGAGCCGGGGCCATTCTACTTTGCATGGGGTTGTTTTCGTGATTTTGTGCAGGCCCTGCGGTGGACCGCCCATAGCGTGTCGGAGACGCGCGTGAACACGCTGGCGGAGGCGCTGCGTTCCGTGGTGCGCCGGCCTTTCAGATCAAGACGGAGTCAGATGGAATGCGTCTCAAGCATCAGCCGCCATGGTCGCTCCACGCGCTGTCGGACAGCGCAGACGCAACGTCAACGGTCAGCTTCGGCCAAGCGACAGCGAGTTCGAATGGAGTTGCTGGCGCGATCGATCCGACAAATCCATTCACCACCATCCATTGGGGGTAGCACTCGATCCCGCAATAGCGCCTTGAGGTGGAAAGATCGTGCAAGTAGCCCCGTTCCAGCGGTCGCGAACACTCCGTACAGACAGAGGGGTTGCGCGGCGCCATGTCGTTCACCACGACAAACTTCATTTTGTGAACGGGCATCTCACCGATCCTTATCTTGACAGAGCTCGATACACTCTTGCCGGAGCGCGCGCTTGTCGCGAAACGTCAGAGTTTGTAGCTTTCGACCCCGCTGTAGTCCCTCCGCGTTCCAAAATGGGGGCGGAGCATCGAGCAGATCGGCGAGGTTGCCCGGTTCAGTCGGCTTCGTATCAACGTCGGGTGCGCACAAACCACTAAGTCGTCACACGTTTGTCCAAGCGTTGGGAACAACACCAACGCTAACATTTCATGTTGAAATAATGCGCGGCTGATACGCCACTGGTGGTGGGGACGAGAAATGCTGAAAGGATTCACTGCGCCTCGGTCCCCTCTGGGCGCTGCTGCATTGGTCCCGTCGCCACCCTGGCATTTCGCAGGCGACGTCCTGGCGGTGGAGTTTTGGAATGATCCCGATGTATCAGTCCACACCCTTCCGACGGGGGTCGAGCTTGATGAGAGATGTCCAGGCCACTCTGTTGCACTTTTCACCGACTACCAGTTCACCGCGCGGAACAATGAGTATCTCGATCCTGCCAGATATCAGTGTCGCGGGTTCAGCGTCCTCCTCGACGCGATATGGAAGGGGACACGAATAGCATGGTGTCCATATTGTTACGTCGACAACGACGCTGCGTTGATGAGAGGCTGGATTCAAGGCTATCCGAGAAAGTTCGGTACCGTACACCAGACCCGTACGTTTGCCACTGGGAGCGTGGCTTCGGCACCACTCGCGCACGATAGCCGGTTCTCTGCCTGCATGTCCGCTCATGGTCGGTTGCTGGTGCAAGCCCGTGTTACCTTACGCGAAAAGGCCGAGCGCCTTGTTGGCCTGCTCGACCGCCGGATTGTGGGAAGGCGATATTTTCCGCGGCTCTCCGTCGGCATGCACGACAAGCCAGCTGTCGATGAGCTCGTTCGATGCGTCTCGGACCACCTCCAGATTACAAACATCTGGATCGGCGAGAGTGAGCTCAACTTTCCCGAAGCCTATGGCGAAGAGTTGGAAATGTTGGGGCCGCTGAAGGTGGGGCGCGGATATCGATTCTCGTTTTCCTATTCCGTGACCGATATCGAGATCCTGGCAGACTTGGCCGCCTGCAATCGCGGCTGATGCCAACAAACGCTTTGTGGATCGCGGCAGGAATAAACAAGTCGACGCACTTCAATCAAATCAATTGTGGCTGGTTTCGGTAGCCTCTGTGCCGAAAGTGATAGACGCATCAGGATACGGAAATGCTGAAGGGCTTTACAGTTCCGAAATCGCCATTCGGTCAGGCCGCACTAACTCCGCCACCACCCTGGCACTATGCCGGCGACGTTGTCGGAGTCGAGTTCTGGACGGACGCTGACGCGACGGCAGCGACATTGCCGAATGGTCTTTCCCCAGATCCGAAGTCAAACGGTCACGCCGTCATGATGTTCCTGGATTGGCAATTCACGGCCCAGGACGACGAATATCTTGAGCCGGCTCGTTATCAATATCGCGAGGCGTTTATTTTGGTCGACGCAATGCATCGCGGCGTACCGGTCATGTGGTGTCCGTACATTTATGTCGACAATGACGCTGCGCTGGCGCGCGGTTGGACGCAGGGGTTTCCAAAGAAAATGGGCAGCATTTTTCAGACGCGTTCCTTTGCGGCCTCAGGCCCCGCCGCGGCGCCGGTCGCGTCCGGCAGTCGGTTTGGCGCCAGCCTCTCGGCGCATGGCCAACGTCTTGCGGAAGCCTGCGTCACCTTGCACAAGCCGGTCGAAAACGGAATGTCTCTCCTCAGCCGACCCACGGTCTTGTTGCGATACTTCCCCAGATTGGTGGCCGGCTACCAGGACAAGCCTGCGGTCAACGAATTGGCGATGTCGATCACCGACAATCTCACCATTGCCGGCGCATGGATCGGCACGGGCGAGCTTAATTTTCCTGAAGCGAATGGTGAAGAACTCGACGCTCTTGCGCCGAACAGGATCGAGTCAGGGTTCCGTTACTCAGTTTCTTACTCAGTTAGCGATCTGAAGATCCTCGAGGACCATGGCTCGTAGGTAACTGAAAACACTCCTGCCGTAACGGCGAAGCGTACAGTCCCTCGCTTCGCCGAGAGGGTCTCCGCGGCACCCCCGTCGCGCGGAGACCCTCGGCGGGTAGACGTTCTTGCGATAGTAAGGAAAAGTTGATGAGCAAAACTGCATCCGAATATTTGGTCGAAGCCATCGAGAAGGCGGGCGTGAAGCGCGTCTACGGAGTGGTGGGAGACTCGCTGAACGGCTTTACTGACGCGCTGCGGCGAAGAAAATCAATCGACTGGATTCACATGCGGCATGAAGAGGCCGCGGCTTTTGCGGCGGGGGCCGAAGCCCATCTTACCGGCAGCCTTGCTGTGTGCGCCGGGAGCTGCGGTCCAGGAAACCTTCATCTGATCAACGGCCTGTTCGACTGTCAGCGCAACGGCGTGCCGGTTCTGGCAATCGCCGCCCACATCCCCAGCAGCGAAATCGGGATCGATTATTTCCAGGCAACACATCCGGAAAACCTGTTCAGGGATTGCAGCCATTATGTGGAGCTGGTTTCCAATCCCAAGCAGCTTCCGCAGATTTTGAAACGGGCAATCCGGGTCGCGATCGCCAAGCGAGGTGTTGCAGTCGTTGTGCTGCCTGGCGACGTCGCGCTGATGAAGATTGATGCCGATGTTCCGGAATGGATAGCGCCCACTGCGCCTGTCTTGCGCCCGAGTGAGGCCGATATCGGGCATCTGGCAGACTTTCTCAATAAGGCATCGCGGGTAACCTTGTTCTGCGGCGCCGGGTGCGCAGGCGCGCATGCAGAGATCATCGAGCTTGCCCGCAAACTGAAGGCCCCGATCGTACATGCCTTCCGCGGCAAGGAATTTGTCGAATACGACAACCCCTACGACGTAGGAATGACCGGCCTGGTCGGCTTTGCATCCGGCTACGCCGCCATGAAGAATTGCGATGCGCTCTTGCTGCTCGGTACCGATTTTCCATATCGGGCGTTCTATCCGGAGCAGGCAAGAATAGCACAAGTGGATGTGCGGCCTGAAGCACTTGGCAATCGCTGCTCGCTTCATTTGGGGTTGCTTGGAAACGTCAAGGACACGCTCGATGCTGTGCTGCCTTCTATCAAGGAGAAGACGGATTCAAGCCATCTCAGCAATGCGCTGATTGATTACAAGAGAACGCGCAGAGACCTCGACGCTTTGGCAGAAAGTGGTCCGAACAGCAACATTATTCATCCTCAATATGTCACCCGCGTGGTCAGCGAATTGGCGGCCGACGACGCGATCTTCACCTGCGATGTCGGAACGCCGATCATCTGGACGGCGCGCTATCTCAAGGTCAACGGCAGGCGGCGCATTATCGGGTCGTTCAATCACGGATCGATGGCGAATGCGATGCTGCAAGCGATCGGCGCACAGGCGACGTGTCCGGATCGCCAGGTCATCTCAATGTCAGGCGACGGCGGTTTCAGCATGATGATGGGAGACTTCATCACGTTGACCCAGATGGGGCTTCCGGTGAAGGTCATCGTCCTCAACAATGGAACGCTCGGGTTTGTTGAAATGGAGATGAAGGCGACCGGATTTCTGGACACGGGCTGTGACCTCAAGAACCCCGACTTTGCGCTGATGGCGGAAGCCATGGGGGTCCGCGGTATCAGGGTTGAAAAGCCGCACGAGTTAAGGAGCGCCATCGAGGCAGCGCTTGCGCACAAGGGGCCGGTTCTGGTCGACGTGGTAAGTGCTCGACAGGAGCTTGCCATGCCGCCCAGGACGACACTGGATCAGGCCTATCATTTTGGGATGTACATGATGAAGGCCGTTCTCGACGGCCGGGCGACCCAGCTTGTCGACCTTGCGAAGGTCAATCTCTCCCGCTGACTGCGGGAGTAGGGGAGCAAGGACATGATGGGGATCGAGCTTCTGTTGTTTGGTCTGGCGCGGCTCTGTCTCAAGGCATTCCACCTCATTGCGGAAGACCAGAGCTGTTCCTTGAAGGCACGTGACGTTCGCACATGGTAATACCGGTTCACATATGGGCCTATGCCCTCAGAATCTGGTTGGCGGCGGTAGTCGCGCTCTACATAGCGTTTTGGCTGCAACTTGAAGGGGCATCATCCGCGGCCGTCACGGTGGCAATATTGGCGCAGCCAACGCGCGGCGCAGCACTTGCCAAAGCGGCTAATAGGATCGCGGCGACACTCATAGGCGCCACCATGTCGGTCGTGATCGCCGGTCTCTTTCCCGGCGAGCGGATCGGAATGCTCGGCGCCTTTGTTTGCTGGATATGCATTTGTGTCTTCGTCGCAAGCTACCTCCGCGGCTATCAGGCCTACGCCGCCGTATTGTCCGGTTACACCGTCGCAATCATTGCGCTCGTCAACATCGATACGCCGCAGAATGTGTTCACGACGATGACCGACCGAATGGCGGCGATCGTGATCGGCATCCTGTGTGTGACGCTGATAAATGATGTGTTCGGATCACCGCCGGTGTGGCGCGGATTGGATCGCCGAATCAACGATATTTGGCGCGATGCTCGCAGCTATGCGCGCGATGTGCTCAGTGGGAATGAGGAGAACCCCGAACGAGCAGAAGCACTCCTCGCACAAATCTCTGGGTTGAGAGATCAGGTCGACATCGTCGCTCACGATATGGCGGACGGGCGGCACCGGGCTGCGGGTGCAAGGAGTGCCATGCTCGCGCTCGTTGAGATCGTGCAACAGGTTCGGCAGTCGCGTTTGCTCGCGCACGGCTATCCTTTGGCCATTACCATCAGAGACCAATGTCTTGCCGCTCTCGACGGGCATGACTCAGAGGCATTTGCCTTCTTGACAAAGCTGCGTGAAATCGAGCTGTCCCGCCCGAATATTGTTGCAGGAGCGGTTTGGCATATCCAGCAGGCTGTCCGCTTCGTCGAATCGAAAAACCTGTTGGACGACGGACTGCTATCTTTGCGCGAAGGGCTCGAGCCGGCGCGCGACGTACGCCTGCCGTATCGCGGGGAATTTGCCGTTGCTTTGGGTAACGCGGCGCGCATCGGAATTGCGCTACTCGCGGGAGCGACATTTCTGGTGTTTGCCGGATGGCCTGCATCTGTTTCTGCGCTGACAATTACAGCGATCCTGTGTGGGCTTAGTGTCACAATACCGAGTCCTTCAAAATTCGCGGTAGCAGCCATGGTGAGCTTCGTGCTCGCCTCGGTGAGCGCCGGAATTGTGCGCTTCTACGTCCTGACGGAGTCGCAGGATTTCGTGCGACTTGCTGTTGCAATCGCGCCCGTTTTGATTTTTGGCTGTTTGCTCAGTGTCCGTCCGGCGATCGCCAAAAATGGTCTGACCATGAACAACATTTTCCTGGTCCTGCTCGCGCCGTCCAACCCTCAGGTCTACAATCCGCTCACTTTCTATTCCGAATGCATGTTCGTCGCTTTCGCACTTGGGGTCGTGTTTCTGGCCTCCCGTCTGTTGTGGCCGGTGTCCGCGTTCGACAAACAACATGCGGTCGTCAGGGCGACACAGAAAGCATTGACGGCATCCGTCGCCGGCGCCGAATACAGCCTGCCCGCGCTCGAATTTAGTTTGGCTTCCCGGATCGCCGACTACGTCGCATCGGCTGCCGGTGCACGCCGTCCGCGTCGGGAAATCCTTAAGGGTCTGCTTTCGACCAATGACCTGTCGCTCGCTGCGGCCTCGGCTCACCTTCATTTGGCGCAGAACTCGGAAGACCCGGCAATCCGTTCCAGGATTGGCCAATTGCAACGCGCTCTTTGGTCCGGGAACAGCCGACGACTTCGCGCTGGCGCCAGATCGATTCTCCGACGGATGCGCGTTAGTCAAGCCGAGGCACGCGAAGCACTTCTGGCCGCAGCAACAGATCTCTGGTCGGCAGGCCTGGTGCTTGAGCGCGAGAAACGCAGGATCCGGCACTTCTGCGACCATGGCTCGGTCAGGAAAGGAGACGTTCGATGGTCGTTGCACTGAACACGAGAAGGCGATCTACGCTCAAGGTGCTCCGTTATGTAGCAACCGGTGTACTTGTAGTCAGCAGCGCTTATTGCGGCGCGCATGGCTGGCGGATCTATATGACATCTCCATGGACGCGCAATGGGATGGTCCGTGTGCAGGTCGCAAACGTGGCGCCACAGATCTCGGGGCAGATCGTTGAGGTGCGAACACACGACAATGAGCACGTTCACAAGGGAGATGTGCTCTATGTTATCGAAAAAGTTGATTTCGAGGTAGTACTGGACAATGCCAAGGCAACAATCCTGAACCGAGAGGCCGACCTCGATGTCAAGAAAGCGCAGAACGCCCGGCGGGCGGTTCTTACGACGCTGTCCACCTCGATTGAGGAGAAGCAAGTGTTCGACGGCAACGCGAAGATGGCGGAGGCCGCGCTTGCGAGCGCCAAGGCTGGGCTCGCGCAGGCCGAGATCAATCTTCAGAGGACCGAGGTACGGTCTCCCGTCGACGGCTACGTCACGAATCTTCTGATGCGTGTGGGAGACTTTGCCCGAGCCGGTTCGCCCAACCTGTCGGTGATCGACGAGCATTCCTATTGGATCGATGCCTATTTTGAGGAGACAAAACTCGCCAACATCCATGTCGGCGATCCGGTGGAGGCGACGCTGCTGGGCTTCCAAGCTTCGATCAACGGAAGGATCGAGAGCATCACGGGCGGCATCAGTGCTGCGAACGCGGCAAGCAGCACGCAGGGCCTTCCAAATGTCGACCCGATCTTTACCTGGGTTCGGCTTGCGCAACGAATTCCGGTGCGTATCAGGATCGAACAAGTCCCTCCGGAGGTATCGCTCGTTGCAGGAATGACCTGCAGCGTCTCGGTTGTCGGAGGAAAGGGAATGCCGGTGGCCAGGCGCGACCAGGGGCTCTTCAATCGGCTGGAAAACCTGCTTTAGGGAAATCCAATGGGCGCACCAAGGGATATTGATTTGGGAGGCATCATCCTGGTGGCTCCCTTGCGATATCTGTTTCTCGCGTTGGTGATTCTGATCGCCGTTCGATTTGTTGTCGGTCGCCTCGGATTGAGATCAATGTTCGCGAATCCTCCACTTGCGGAGGCGGCCCTGTACATCTGCATCCTCGCGTCTCTCATAGCATTTTGGATCTGAGCGACTGCCGGGATGTTCTGAATTGTTGCGAACTCAGGTTCGCCAAGATGCAACATATTGATCTTTAATACTAAATGCGTTCCGCGGGGCTGAGCAACATTAACCTTCCATAACGCTGATTAACGAGCCAAAAGGGGCTCCTTGCTGCACTCTCTCGCCGATCCGAAGCCTCGGATAGTTCGTCGAGAGGATGATTATGGAAGGACTTCAAACCGCCGCACCGGAATCTTCCTTTGCAGCCGACCAACAGTTCCACTTGGTTGCGAACAGCCTGGCCAAGCTGCTTGAAACCGCGACGCGAGAGCTCGCGCGAGATCGGGAGGCGGCCAAGGCGTCGCTGGTCACGGCATCGAACATCCTGCAAGCGGAGATCGAGCGCTGTTCGGGCGCTAACGGCTCCACAAGGGGCGGTCTGGCGGCTTGGCAGATCGCTCGCGTGCGAGCTTACGTTGACAGCAATTTACACCGCACCATTCACATCCGGGATCTCAGTGCGGTCGCGCGTCGGAGCCCGGCGCACTTCTCTCGGAAATTCAAACTGGCTGTTGGCGAGTCGCCACATGCCTACGTGGTGAGAAGGCGTCTGGAGAGAGCCTGCCACCTGATGATGACCAGTGCGGAACCACTGAGCGAAATAGCCTTGAGCGTGGGCTTTTCGGATCAAGCACATCTATGCAGGCTCTTCAGACAGGCCTTTGGTCAAAGTCCGGCCAGTTGGCGACGCGAGCGTGGAATCCCTGGCGAGGTCACCTCGAGAACCGGCATGGACGAGAATATTCCATGAGCGATCAGCGCGGCAAAGTCCTGAGCTTCGGCCCTTTCGAACTGTCGATTGGAAACAGACTTCTGACAAATGGCGCAAAGGTCGTACCGCTCGGCGCGCGCGCCATGGATCTCCTCATTGTCCTGGTGGAGCAAGCAAACAAGGTCATCGGCAGGAGAACCTTGATCGAGCGCGTTTGGCCAAAGAGAGGGGCCGAACAAGTCAGCCTGCGCGTCCACATCTCAGCGCTACGGAAAGCTCTCGATCAGAGTGACCCTGGCAGGCGATATATCGCGAACGTGCCCGGGCGGGGGTACAGCTTCGTCGCACCGGTAACGTCGCTGTCCTCGCCAACGTCGGGAGATCTCGAACCATCCTCGAGGTCTCGACTGCCTGCGCGCTTGATGCGGATGCTCGGACGAAGAGACGCCCTGGCCACGATCCAGATGAAGCTGGCCGAGCAGAAGTTTGTGACGATTGTCGGGCCTGGCGGCATCGGCAAGACCACGATAGCGGTCGCAGTGGCCCATGAGATGAGCGCCATTTTCAACGGCCAGATTCGTTTCGTCGATCTGAGTGCTCTCGGCGGCGCTTCGCTCGTCGCTCCGGTCATGGCCGCAGCACTCGGTGTGTCGGTACAAACAAATAATGTCGTACCAGCCTTGATCGATCGTTTGCAGGAAAGGCCAACGCTCATCATTCTCGACTGTTGCGAACACCTTATCGATGGGGCGTCTGCCGTCGCAGAAGAACTGATCCGCCGTGTCCCGACATTGCATTTGCTCGCGACCAGCCGGGAGGCGATGCGTGTTGAAGGTGAACATGTCTATGAACTCTGCGCGCTCGCATGCCCTCCGGAAGATAGCAGCTTGTCGGCACACGACGTCCTGCAATATCCCGCTGTCCAACTGCTGGTCGACCGCGTTCGGGCCGTGCAAGGCGACTTCGAACTGGTCGATGCGGATGCGCCGATTGCCGCGGGAATCTGCCGGCGGCTTGATGGAATTCCATTGGCAATCGAACTCGCAGCCGGCAGGGTTCACATATTTGGCCTCAGCAAGACCGCGAGCTTGCTCGACGACCGACTAAACCTGTCATGGGCGGGGCGTAGAACGGCCCTGCCGAAGCACCAGACCTTAAACGCCGCGCTGGAGTGGAGTTATGACCTGCTTGGTGAGGCAGAGAAACGCGTACTGAGCCGGCTCAGTGTTTTTGCTGGCGGATTCACGTTCGAAGCGGCGGTCGCCGTTGTCGCTGACGAGACGATAGATGAAGCAAAGGTCTCGGATTGCCTTTGGGAGCTTCGTTCGAAATCGATGATTGCCGTTCGGGGACAGGAGGGGCGGCTGGGTTTACTCGACACCACTCTTGCCTTTGCTTCACGACGACTTGCCAAGAGCGATGAAGAGAACCACTGCCGCCGGCGTCACGCCCAGTACTTCTGCGACTTGTTCAAACAAGGCGCTTCAATGGATATGCCTGAAAGGCTCAGGGCGCTTGGGGTCGAGGTCGACAATCTCAGAGCCGCTCTGAACTGGGCTTTCTCGGTCGAGGGTGATGCAAAAATTGGCGTTGAACTTGCTGCCGCTTCGGCAACTGGATGGCGATGGCCCTTCTTACCGAATGCCGGAAGTGGATGACGAAAGCCATCAGTCGACTCGACGATGCGAGTACCGGCTCACGGCAAGAAATGATCATCCAGTCCGCACTCGCCAGTTGCATGATGTTCACGGATGGTATGACTGAAGAGTCGTACACGAGCTGGGCGAAAGCGCGCCTTCTTGCCGAGTGCCTCAACGACACCGAATGCCAGCTCGATTCTCTGCTTGTTCTCTGGGCTCACCGGATACGGCTTCCAGGTTATGCCGAGGCGACAGAATTGGCAGATCGATGCGGCGATGTCGCTGACGGGAGCGGCAATCGTGGCGCGACGCAACGGCCAATTACATGCGCGGCGTAACATACCACCACATTTGGGCGAATATTGCAGGCCGAAGCTCATTTCGAATTGTCCCTGCATCGCGATGATGAAGCGTCCCGACAATCTCTCATCAAGCGGTTTGGCTACGATCGGAAAGTCGACGCCCTGGCTGTTTTGGCCAACCTGGCCTGGCTCCGGGGCTGTCCTGATCAGGCCCGGCGCCTCAACCTGATGTCGATCGCCGAGGCACGCCAACTAGATCACGCGGTACCGCTCTGCGTGGCGCTCGCCTGGGCAAGCTTCAACACGTACCTGACAAGTCCGGACGATCTCGAGACTGAAGCGCTCGCCAACGAGCTTATCGACCACGCCGCAAAATACGCTGTGGAAAGCTATCACGGCTTCGGCCTCAGCATCCAGGCTCTCTGCAGAGCCAGGCGGGGCGAGGGCGATACAGCTTCGGCGACGCTCTACCGCGGTTTGGAGAAGCTGTCAGCGGCGCGCTATGGGGTCTTCAATTGGATCCTGCAAGCAGAGTTTGCAAGATGTACGGCCGTCGCCGGTCGACCCCGGCGAGGACTTGCTGTCTTCGAACGAGCGAAGATCAATCTTGACGACACCCAATGGTACGCTCCGGAACTGCGTCGTATCAGGGGCGAACTGGCCCTGGGCAACGACGAGGGGCTTGCGGTTGGCAGGCAGTATTTTCTCAGTGCGCTCGAACTATCGGACAGGCAAGCGAGCTTGTCGTGGGCGCTCAGGGCCGCGACCAGCCTTGCTATTGCCGAAAAGTCGGCCGGGCGAAAGGAGGCCGCGTGGCGGACCTTACAAGCCACTCACGCAAAATTTAGAGAAGGCCTTGAGACCGTCGACCTACGGTTGGCCAAGCAGGTGTTGAACGGCTCATACTGGCGCGATAGCGCCATCAATTCGATACACTGACGGCTTGTTGCTGGAGGAGGATTCGGTTAACACTTGATGGGCTGGGGGCATATTTGCACAAGACTGACGACGAACGACGCAACGATCGAATCGTCAGGAATCTTGGCGGAATAACTCATGTCGGTCCAACAAACTGGCGCACCGAGTGCAATCCGGCTTCGGTTTGGCCCATTCGAGCTGAATGTCGCCGAGCGCTCTCTCAAGAAGGCGAACCAGGTTATTCCCCTTGGTGGCAGGGCTTACGACATCCTGATCGCTCTGCTCGAAAAGGCCGGCGAGGTTGTCGCGAAGTCGGAACTGATCGCGAAGGCATGGCCGGACGTAACGGTCGAGGAAGGTAGCCTTCGCGTCCATCTATCGGCGCTGCGCAAGGCACTGGGTGACGGTCAGTTGGGTAATAAGTACATCGCGAGTATACAAGGCCACGGCTATAGCTTCATCGCGCCGGTCACGCGCCTTCCCGCGGACAGCGATAGGAGAAACGCATCTTCGGGATTGTCCAATCTGCCGCCCGCACTGGGCCGCATGATCGGTCGCGACGATGTTGTTCTCGAGATTCAGAGTTTGCTCCAGACGGAACAGCGCCTGATTACAATTCTGGGTGCTGGCGGAATAGGCAAGACAACGGTTGCTCTGTCAGTCGGACACGGGGCGCTGGCCGACTTCTCTGGCGCGGCATTCTTTGTCGATCTTTCAACCGTAAACGACAAGGAGCATCTTATCGGCGCCATCGCTTCCGCGGTCGGG
>Ga0179592_10000466_pt1 | contig 16127 bp, 12 predicted proteins | sample CZODoug2_1_08_16_FD_148623 | JGI IMG/M metagenome (GOLD analysis project Ga0179592, IMG submission 148623) | Vadose zone soil fungal communities from Angelo Coast Range Reserve, California, USA - CZODoug2_1_08_16fungal (Illumina Assembly) | ecosystem: Environmental > Terrestrial > Soil > Vadose...
CACCACCTGTCGCCGAGGCGGGAGCAGCCGTTTGTGGCACTGAATTGCGCGGCAATTCCGGAAGGGCTCGTGGAGAACGAGCTCTTCGGGCACGAGCGAGGGGCGTTTACCGGGGCGGGTGCGCGCAAGGTCGGAAAGATGGACCTGGCACATCGCGGAACGCTTTTTCTGGATGAAATTGGAGAGCTGCCGCTGGCGATCCAGGCAAAGCTGCTGCGCGTGCTGGAAGAGAGACGATTCGAAAGAGTGGGCGGGACGCAATCGATCGATGTGGACGTTCGAATCGTGGTGGCCACGAATCGCGATCTGCAGAAATTGGCGGAAGAGAAACTGTTTCGCGAAGACTTGTATTTTCGAATTTCGGCTGTTCCCATGACCATTCCCCCACTGCGCGAGCGCGGCAACGACGTACTGCTGCTGGCGGACCATTTCCTGGATAAATTCAGCCGCGAATTTGGAAAACCCGGATTGGAATTGTCCACCGAGGCGCGACAGCGGCTGCTGCACTACCGCTGGCGGGGAAACGTGCGTGAGTTGCAGAATACCCTGGAGCGTGCCGTGATTTTGGCGGACGGATTGAGCATTCATGCCGAGGGCTTGCAACTGCCTTTCTCGAAACCGGATACAGAACATCTGCCGGCCGGCATGCTTGCCAAGAACTTCAACTGGGAAGGCTCACTGGAGGAAGTCACTAGGCGCGCCGCGAGCCATGTGGAAAAAGTCTTGCTGGAGAACACCATGCGTGAGTGCAAGTGGAACAAGACGCGCGCAGCGGAAAAACTGGGCGTCTCGCCCAAGACGCTGCTCGCTAAGCTGCGGGGTGCAGGGCTGGAGGAGTGATCGGTGAATGCTGTCTCCTAATAGGTGACTCGCGGGAAGAGGTTGAAAGTTAAAAGCAAGAAAGAATTTTGGCGCGCTGGCATTCCCGCTTGAGTTTCTAGCTTTGACGACCTGCCCTTAGGAAGACTTCGACAATTAGCTGGGTGCACTGGAGCCCGGCGCTACAAATTGTTTTGCGCGCAAGCCGGTGTGGAAAGCAACACTGCCGAGGGTCCAGACGCGATAGGCCACAGAATGGTAACCGACGGCGCTCATGAGCGCGGCGAGTTCGGGCGGGCGGAAGAATCGCGCAACGGAGTTTGGCAAGTAGCTGTAGGCGGACGAATCGCCAGAAATAAGCCTGCCAATTCTCGGCAGGACTTTGCAAAAATACCAACGATAGAAATCACCCAGCAAACCGTCGGCCGGCTCGGTGAATTCCAGGATGGCGATGGTGCCGCCAGGTTTGAGCACGCGCTGAATCTCGCGCAGTCCGGCTTCGTAGTTGGCCAGATTGCGAAATCCGAAAGCGCTGGTAACCAAATCAAAGGAAGCGGCGGCGAAGGGAAGCCGAAGAGCGTCGGCTTCGAAAAAAGGCATTAGCGGTGCAGCCCTTTGGTTCGCCGGTGGCGCCATGGCAGCGCTTTTCTCTCTTGCCCGGACCAGCATGGGATGGGCAAAATCCGCGCCGACGATGCGCGCTTTGCCAGCACGCCCGAGAGCGAAAGCGAGGTCGCCGGTTCCGCAGCAGAGATCGAGGACAAGGGCATCGGGCCGGTCGAGAACGGCATACAGAAGTCTGGCGGTGCGGGCCCGCCAGAGCCGATCGAGCTGCAAGGACAGCAGATGGTTGAGCAGATCGTAGCGCGGTGCGATCTGCGTGAACATTTCGCGGACCCTTTTCGAAGCATCCGCCTCTGTGACAGCACCTTCGGGCCTGGTTCCCTTGATCTGTCGGGCGGCCTCAGCCATGACGCCCTAGCGAAAGTCTGTTGCTCGCCGTGATGAGGCGGGGCGTGAAATGGAGAACACGTTCCACTATGTTGGGGGGAACCGTGTCATATGACCGTGCTTCACCAATGCAGGTTGAGAGCACGAAGCGAAGAACTCCGGCGCGCGTTTTCTTGTCGGAGTGCATGGCGCGGAGCATAGCCGTGGCCGGGACGCGAGGCCAGGGCGGCAGGGGTCCCAGGCGGCGAATCAGCGCGACGATGCGGGAAACATCGTCCGCGCGGGTCAAGCCGAGTTCGTGCCCGAGAAAGGCGGCGGCCATCATGCCCCAAGCTACGGCTTCACCGTGCTGATAGCGCCGGTATTTCGTAACGCTTTCGAGAGCATGGGCGAAGGTGTGGCCGAAATTGAGGATTTCGCGCAGGCCCGATTCGCGTTCGTCTCGGCTCACCACGCGCGCTTTGATCTCCGCGTTGCGGGGGATTAAAAAACCGAGCGCGCGGCGATCTCGCAGCAGCACCTTGTCCATATCTTTGTCGAGAATCGCGAACATCTCCGCGTCCGCGATGATGGCGTGCTTGATGATCTCCGCGAGGCCACCGCGGAATTCACGATCGGAGAGCGAGCGCAACAGCTCGGGATCGGTGAGAACCAACTGCGGCGGATAAAACGATCCAACAAGGTTCTTCCCCTCCGGAAGGTTGACGCCCGTCTTGCCGCCGATCGAGCTGTCCACCTGAGAGACGAGCGTTGTCGGAATGTGCACAAGCTTCACCCCGCGTAAGAAGACGGCCGCGGCAAATCCAGCTACATCACCGACTACGCCGCCACCGACCGCGACCACGAGAGATTGGCGATCGGCGCCAGCGCGACACAAGGAACGGGTGATCTGTTCCACGCTGCGGAGATTCTTGGCGGATTCGGCGTCGTCGAAGAGATGAATGGCGCCACCTTTCGAAAGCCGCAACCCACGCTGGACCGTCTGTCCTACAGCGCGCCAGACTCTCGGAGAGGAAACCACATGGACGCTTGAAAACCGCCCGAGTGCGGCAATTTCCCGCGGCGCGCGACGAATCGCTCCTGCGCCCGAAACGACAGAGTAGTGACCAGCCGACGACTTTACGGGGATGCGTTTCAATTTCATTGGCGAGACATTTTCAATGTAACACACGCCCCGCCTGCATCGCATGCTTGACCTACCGTTCTTATAGGTGCAATTCCTTCGTGCTACCATACGGAGTCGCCAAACTCCTCAATCCAATGACCAACTCTCACAAAAACCATCGTGCCGATTACGCTGTAGTGGGCAGCGGAATCGCGGGTTTGCGCGCGGCCATCGAGCTGAGCGCGGCCGGAAGCGTGCTGGTCCTTGCCAAATCCAATTTGAGCGATTCTGCGACGGCTTGGGCACAGGGAGGGATCGCCGTGGCCCTCTCCGACGAAGATGAAATCGGGTTACACGAACAGGACACCATCAATGCCGGAGATGGCTTGTGCCGGCCCGAGGCGGTAGCCCTGGTGGTTGAAGAAGGGCCGAAGTACATCACGCAGCTCATCGAGTGGGGAACGGAATTCGACCGGGCGGGAACGAAACTGGCCTTCACGCGGGAGGCCGCGCACAGCCGCTCGCGGATCTTGCATGCCCACGGCGACTCGACCGGCAGGGAGATCAGCCGGGCGCTGCTCGCGAGGGCACACACGATACCGCACCTGCACCTGCGCGCGCACGCCTTCACAACGGAATTGATCGTGGAACGCAGTCGCGTCGCCGGGCTTCGCTTTATCGATGAAACGGACGGTTCAGAGCATGAGTTGCGGGCCGGGGCGGTGCTGCTGGCCACGGGCGGGCTGGGACAGATCTATCGGGAAACGACAAATCCCGAAGTGGCTACGGGAGACGGCATGGCCATCGCTTACGAAGCAGGCGCGGTGCTGTCCGACATGGAGTTCATGCAATTCCATCCAACGGCGCTGGCGGTCAAGGGCGCGCCGCGCTTTCTACTGTCCGAAGCACTGCGCGGGGAAGGCGGGGTACTGCGCAACATCGGCCTCGAACGATTCATGAAGCGCTACCACGAAGCGCAGGAGCTAGCTCCGCGAGACATCGTGGCACGCGCGATTGTAAGCGAGATGTACCGCACACAAAGCGCGCATGTGTATCTGGACATGACGGGCAAGACTGAGGAGTTTCTGAAGAAACGGTTCCCCCGAATCTATGAGACCTGCGCAGGCTACGGCCTCGACCTGGCAACGGACATGGCCCCGGTTTGTCCTGCCGCGCATTACATGATGGGCGGAGTGAAGACCGATCTTTCCGGCCGGACTTCGCTTCCGGGTTTGTACGCCGCGGGCGAGACGGCCGCTACGGGCGTGCATGGCGCCAACCGGCTGGCGAGCAATTCCCTGCTCGAAGGATTGGTTTTCGGCGCGCGCGCGGGGCAAGCAATGATTGAGGACGCGCCGGTTGGGAAGCGAAGCGGCGCCGCTCTACCCGGCAGTCCTGCGCCGTTGCCGGAAAATTCTCCGGCCCCACAAAAGGAACCCCCAAGAGCGGCTTCAAAGTCATCGCCGGTCTGCGCGATGCTGACGAAAATTCGAGACGTGATGTGGCAAGAGGTTGGAATTCTACGAAGCGGCAAGGAATTGACGGATGCGATCAAACAGTTGCAAACGCTGGAGCTGCCAAAATCGGAGAAGCCCGGGCGGGCAGGACACGAGCTGCGAAACCTGCACGCACTGGCGTTGCTGATTGCACGTTCGGGACTGGCCCGCGAAGAGAGCCGGGGAAGTCATTACCGCTCAGATTTTCCGTACCGGAATGACGAGGATTTCGGAAAGCACTCGGCGGCTCAAAAGAGCAAGGACTTGCGGTTCGTGGCCTAGATCTCGGCTACACCATAAGCCTGGCCGCGCACTACCTACTTAGTCTGGAGTTGTTTGACGGTTTCCAGGAATACATGGCCCACAATGGCCAGGCTTCTGGCGCTGATCTTGTCCAGGGTGTCCTGTGGGGTGTGCCAGTAAGGTACGTCGTGATCCCGGTCCAGATCGATGACGTCGGCTGAGGGAACATTACGTTTCAAGAATGGATCGTGATCGTCGTCAATCTCGACGGATTCATCCACAAATATGTTTGCGTAGCCGAGATTCCGCGCTGTTCTCCAGATAAGATCAACGAGCCATTTGGTGGAACTGCTTTCCCTCTTGAAGTGCGGTGTGCGCGTGCCAACGATGTCTGCCAGAAGGAAAGCTCTTATCTTTGAGATGTCCCCGCTGATGGCTATGCGCGCGGCCATTTGACGGCTGCCGTAGCGGCTGTCTGTTTCACTCCAATCTTTGACGGCCTCCTCGGCATCGAAGAAGGCGATCCAGACAGCATAGCGACCGCGCTGGTTGCAGAGCAGGCGGGCTAGTTCGAGCATCACTCCGGTGGAGGAACCGCCATCGTCGGCTCCGACGAAATTATCCAGCTTTTTCGTGTCGTAGTGCGTGCCGAGGAGAGTAACCCCGGGCTGCTCGCCGGGGATTTTCACGAGAATGTTTTTCATGGGGAGGCGCCCGGCAGGGGTATCGGAGCTAAAAGCGTTGGTCTCGACGGAACATCCGTAGCTTTTCAATTCCGAGAGCAGATACTCCTGCACTTCCGCGATAGCAGGTGAGCCCGATGGATGAGGACCGAAACCGACCAGCTTGGCGACATGCGCGAAAGCGCGTTTGCCATCGAATCCGCTGGTTTTCTCCGGCGCAGGGGGATCATCGGTGGATTGTGGTGGAGCGGGTGCTAGCGCACTCACGAACGGAGGCTGCGTGGTGGCCCTGCTCGAATCGTTCCCAGTGGCTTTGCATCCCGTCAAACATGTGGGAATGAGACAAGCAAAGCCTGTCGCGAGCAGGATGATTCTGGAAAACGAACTCATCTACCGTGCCTCCACCGCCGTGGCCAGCCGCCGCTCGCGTCGCCGCGTCACGACGGCAGAGACCGCAATGCCCACAAAATAGAGCCCCACCATGGGTGCCATGAAGATCAGCATGGTCATGGCGTCGGGAGTGGGCGTTACGATGGCGGCCACGATCGCGATCACCAGAATGGCGTAGCGGAAATTCTTCCAAAGGAATTTTGGCGTGACGATCCCAAAGAGCGACAAAAAGAAAATCAGGATCGGCAGTTCGAACACCAACCCGAGTCCAAGTAGCACCATCAGCGTTAGGTCGAAATACTCGTTCACGGTGATCATGGGCTTGATCGAACTAATGGGGCCTTGAAAACTCACCAGGAAACGCAAGACATACGGCAGCGTAACAAAGTAACCGAAGGCGATCCCTAAGAGAAACAAAAACACGGTTGAGAAAAGAAATCCAGTAATCGCACTACGCTCATGCTTGTACAAGGCGGGAGCGACGAAAAGCCAAATCTGGTAGAGAACGACGGGTGAGGCAAGGACAATTCCGAGATACACGCCGAGCGTGATGTACGTGTTCAAGTAACCGGCTGGATGCGTATAGACCAGCGTGGGATCAAGGTGTGCTTCAGTCAGCGCCTTGATGATCGGCCTTATAATCCAGTTGATGAAGTATTTCGAAACATACACGCCGATGAAAGCGCCTATGCCTATGGCGTAGAGCGAATAGATAATGCGTTTGCGAAGCTCGCTGAGGTGCTCGAAAAAAGTCATCGCTCCGGCGGGCTCTTCGGCCGCCGTCGTAATCTGCGAATTGGATTCGGGCTCGGGCACGGATTCAGGCCGGACGCTGGTTGTCATGTGAAGATTCTTGTGAACTCGTGATCGTGGCGCCTTCGGTCTTGGTTTCGGAGGGCTCTTCCGTGGAGCGTGGAACCGATTCGGCAACCGGTGAGGCCACCGGGTCTTCGATGGCACTCGTTTCTCCCTGAGTCTCGATCGAAGGCGTTTCCGTGTCAGCGGACCCAGCCGGGAGCGGAGATGGGCTGGGCTCGGCGGCCGCAGAAGCGGCGGCAACCTCGGCAGCCTTCTTGCGTTCAGCCTGGAGCGCCTGGCGCTCCATATCCCGCATCTCCTCTTCAAAGGCGCTCTTAAAATCAGTCGAGGCCTTGCGGAACTCGGCCATCAGCTTGCCGAGCCCCCGGGCAAGCTCCGGCAACTTCTGTGGTCCGAAAACGACCAGGACCACGATAAAGACCACAATCATATGAGGAATGCTCAACATTGCGCTTGGGAGCCGTCTATAGGGTCCATGGGCATCATAGAAAGGGTGTCAGTCGCTGTCAAACCGGAGTTTAGGGTGTGCTATAATTTTAGGTTGAGCTGTCATGCGAGGTAAGGATGAATTCAGAGCGCCGCGGACTTGTGGTCGTCGTAGCCGTGCTGCTGGTATCCGCCGTATTGGGGGGCATTTACGGCCCCAACGTGCGGGCCACGACGGCCTCGGCTGACGATTATCAAACGGCTGTGCGGGACTTTACCCGAGTCCTGAACGTCGTACAGAACAACTATGCCGATTCGGTCGATGTAGACAAGGCCGTCTATCAGGGCGCCATACCTGGCATGTTGAGGATGCTCGACCCTCATTCGAGTTTCTTCGATGCCAAGCAGTTTGCCCTGCTCCGCGAGGACCAGCGCGGGAAGTACTACGGCGTGGGCATGGTGGTCGCGCCTCGCGAAAATCACACCGTGGTGATGGCTCCGTACGTGGGAGCGCCAGCGTACAACGCGGGTGTCCGGCCGGGCGACGTGATCGTCAAGGTGGATGACAAGTCCACGGATGGACTGACCACCAGCGAAGTGGCGGACATGCTAAAGGGACCGAAAGGCACGGTCGTCAAAATCACGGTTTCGCGCGAAGGTTACGCGGAGCAACTGGTTTTCACCGTGACGCGCGACGAGATACCGCGGCATTCGGTGGATATCACCTTCATGCTGAAGGCCGGCGTTGGCTATATCCGACTGTCGGGGTTTAACGAGACGACGGATAGAGAGATCGCGGAGGCGCTCAGGCAGCTGAATGCGTCCTCGCTGGATGGCTTGATTCTGGACATGCGCGGGAACCCAGGCGGGTTGCTGAATGAGGCGGTCGCCGTAGGCGACATGTTCCTTGACAAGAACCAGCTGATCGTCTCGCACCATGGGCGGACATCGCCGGAACGGCGATACTACGCGGTGCGTGGCAACCAGGGCGTGACGGTGCCGCTGGTTATTCTGGTAAACAACAATTCAGCGTCGGCCACGGAAATTGTTTCCGGCGCCGTGCAGGACCATGACCGCGGTTTGATTGTGGGCGAAACGACGTTTGGCAAGGGCCTGGTCCAGACGGTGACGGCGTTGAGCGAAAACACCGGACTGGCGCTGACCACCGCACGGTACTACACACCGAGCGGACGCCTCATTCAGCGGGACTATAAATCGATTTCGCTCTATGAATACCACTATGAACGCAAGGTGCCCGATCATCCGACGGAAGTGAAACTGACGGATAGCGGACGCCAGGTGACGGGCGGAGGCGGCATCACACCGGATATCTCCGTGCCTGCGCCGAAGCTGACGAAGTTCGAACAGTTGCTTTACCGCGACGATGTGTTCTTCCCGGCCGAAACAGGCGTGGGCGGATTTACACGCTATTACCTCGGTACTAAGCCTGCAATCGCCAAAGATTTTGAAGCCGATGATAACGTGTTGAGAGTGTTTCGGGAGTATCTGAGCAGGCACAACGTGCGGTACACGGAACCTGAGATGGCCGAGGGTCTCGATTGGATCAAACGGAAGATCAAACAGGAAGTGTTTATGTCCAGCTTCGGACAGCAGGAGGGCTTTAAAGTGCTGCTCGAAGCCGACCCCCAAGTACAGAAGGCTGTGGAAGCGATTCCTCAGGCGCGGGCGTTATACCAGAATGCCAAGAAGATCGTGGCACAGCGTGCAGGCGGGCCGGTCGAACAGCCGTAACTTGACATCCTCCCCCTCGTGAACGAGGGGGATTCTCTACTAGGGTTGGGCACACCACGCTGCCTCGTTGATGGGTTCCTGCTTCCTCGTGGAGTCCCATGACCGACCACTCGGCAGGTTGGCTGGGTTGAGGATCCTTTCTCTCACGCACAGCCAGCACCGGCGACTGCGATTTTAGTGGTTCACCCTTTTTGTTTCTGCCCACGGTCGAGTTCCTTATCTCTGATTCGTCGCACGAGTCCAGCAACAAAAATACGCTCCCTTGGCAATCTTTTCTATCGCCGCTTTTTGCGGTTTCGCAAGATAGATGTTTATTTGTTCGTACTCCATGCTGTATGGCATACACCCCTGGGTCTCGAATTGTGCGCACTATTTTAACTGTCTAAGCCTTGCTACCCCGCCCTGAAGCGCTGGGCCTGCGCTCGCTACTGGGTCACTCACAGCAGGATACGATTTCGGTCCTAGAGGGGCTGGAGAACGCGTGTTGGCAAGCAACTGCACCTTTGCTAAAATCTACTCGCTGCTCATGGGCGAGTAGCTCAGCTGGGAGAGCGCCTCGTTCGCAACGAGGAGGCCGGGGGTTCGAATCCCCTCTCGTCCACCAGATTCTAAATAACTTAACCGACTTTTCGGAATTCCAAAATCTTGCCAGACTTGCCATTTGGAACCTCCGCCGCTGCCTCCTGGTGGCCCGGCAGCGTGAACCCCGTTCCTGCTTTTTCTGTCCATCGCAAGCGCCATTCACGACCGGCGTAAGATCCTGCACTTCAATGTGACGCGAAATCCCGATGCTCTTTGGATTGTGCAGCAACTGCGAGAAGCATGGGCCTACAAACAGCCACACAGATTCTTGCTATTCGATCGGGACGCAAAGTTTGGCGCCGATGTCGTTTCGGCTGTGAGGGACATGGGGAGCGAGCCAATTCGCACGGCCTTTCGCAGTCCGTGGCAGAACGGTGTCGCTGAGCGCTGGGTGGGAAGTTGCCGACGCGACTTGCTGGACCACGTGATTATCCTGAATGAGCGGCATCTCAAACGGCTGACGTCTGCGTACCTGCACTACTATCACGAGGACCGGACGCATCTTGGGCTCTCGAAGGACACGCCAGCAGGTCGGCCTACAGAAATCCGCGGTGCGCGTGGAGGCCAGATTCAATCCCTGTCGCGACTCGGCGGGCTGCACCATCGTTATGCAGTCGCAGCGTAGACTCCAGAGCTATTTTCTGATGACCAAGCGCCTCTCCTTGTAACCCGACCAAGGCACAGTTCACTTTTTCTGCGAGCATCTTTCGCCGGTCGACGAATCAGCCTGCAGTCCCAAACCGAAGAGCTTGCGCTAAGCAGAAAAAAATCTTTTTCATGTCGGGCACAACGAATTGGCGAACTACAGGCCGTCGGGAGGGGAAAGACGGGCGGCAATTGCTGGGTGGAATTGCCGGCCCATGTCGAATCGGCTCCCCCAACTTGGCATCCAACGCCACGGCGTTACTATCCGCTACTACAATACCAACGGCGGGAATGGCTCGGCCAAAACTCTGCAGCCCATTGACAATGGTACAATATATGTTACCATCGAAACGATGGTTGATATCCGCGAGTATAACGACCGTGGCGGTCGCAGTCCTTTTCGCGAGTGGTACGACGGATTGAATTCCGATGCCGCACGGAAGGTGACAACGGCTCTATACCGCGTAGGACTGGGGAACTTCTCCAATGCCAAAAGTGTTGGGGCTGGTGTTTATGAGTGCAAGATCAATTTTGGACCCGGTTACCGCGTGTATTTTGGAAAAGAGGGCGAGCAGACTGTCATCCTTCTTGGCGGTGGCACAAAACAACGCCAACAGAACGACATCAAGCTTGCACTCGAACGGTGGCAAGACTACAAGCAGAGAAAGAAGCAGCAGAAAGAAAAAAAAGAGGAGTGAATATGGCTTTGACGCGAGATTTTAGAGAAACAGTTCAGGCACGCGTGAAACGCGACGCTGCCTTCCGAAAAGGGCTTCTTAGCGAAGCCATCGAAGGCCTTCTCTCTGGCGAGGTGACAGTCGGCAAAGAACTATTGCGTGATTACATCAATGCGACTGTCGGCTTTCCCAAGCTGGCCTCGCATACGAAGATTCACGTTAAGACTCTTCACCAAATGTTTGGCCCGAACGGGAATCCGACTGCTAGGAATCTGTTTGATATCGTTGCCTATTTGCAGAACGCGGAAGGTGTGCGCTTCGAGGTTCGATCCACACGCGCTGCTTTACGAACTAACCGACGGCCATCCTCGCGGCAGACAAAACGCACTGCTTCTGCTGTTTTGGGTCATTGATCGAGCAGGGCAAAAAGCCCATTGAGTAGGACGAACCTGCAACAGATCTTGCCGGCGAGTACAGACTGCGCCAGAATTTCCGGAATTGATATGCCGGAATTTACAGAACCGACATTAATTTGCTTGCAAATAGAGTCGCACGCCGCGCTATGTTCATTCAGTTCCTGGCGTGGAAATCGCTTCGTTGGCCTTCTTTGGAGTCGCTAAACGGTCATCGGCCATTTTCGTAGCGTTGACAAGCGACAAAGCCCACTTGCTGATCTCATCAGATAGCGCGCATTTCGCTGCATTCTTCCCGGCACTACTCGCGGCGTCGGCTAGCCCGTATCGCTCATCAATCTTGCTGGCCAGCACCCAGGGTATCGCTTTCCGTGCTCCCTCATAATCCCGGTCCAGCGCCTTTGTCAGCGACCTCTGAGCATCATCCGCTGCGCCAACAAAAACTTGTAGCATCCCAAAGGTGTACAAATATTCCGCTGATGCAAGCTCAGGTATTTCGGACCACTTCTCGAATTTCGTCAGCAACTCCCTGTCGGCCTTTCCGCTCAGGAGCGCATTCCATGCCTCAAACTGCACGTCCTCAGGAGCAGCATACGGCGAGTCTGTCAATGTCTTCAAGTATCGCGCAGCCCCGTCACGATCCCCGCTCTGAATCTTGCTAGTTGCCATGGCCCGCAGTGCATCACGGTCTCCGGAAGCTCTTTTCAGTTTTCGCTCGGCTTCCACCTGCAATTCTTTCCAATTCCCCGATGTGCTCGCGGCTTTTGCCATAAATCGGAGCCCTTCGCTCTCAAATGGACGCGTTGATCCAAGACGCTTTGCCACCGTCATTAATTCATCCCACCGTTCGGCACGCGCCAGGCTCCCACACAATGCGAGATCAATCTGTCCTCGTTCAATTGGATTGGAGACTTGCCCACGGCCGTCCGTCAACATTTGGATTGCCCTATTCGAGCCGTTATAAGGACCTATCAAACTCGCCGCCGCATTTGTTATCGCCGTGGCTCCGCGCGTCGCCTCGACGACGCCAGACCACAAGAGCCGCGCGGCGGGACTGCCCGCTCCCTCCGAGGATTCGGTTTGCAGATCCGGCACAACCAGGTCCAGCCACCACTGCGCGTCCTTGATTTGATTTCGGGACAGCAGATCCAGGACTCGTTCTCCAATCATTTCCGGACTTCCTGTAGTACCGATAATCTTGTACTTTCCGGCTTCCTCCACCACATACATCACGGGCAGCGGAGTCATCGACGATGTGGCGTTCACCCTGTACCCGGACGCGCCACCGTCTGGCTTCTTTACCTCTAGCGTACTGACGGCGCTATCGAGGATGTTTTCTTGACTTAAGCCGGAAGATGCAAGCCGGGTACGAACCACGCTAAAATTTCGCCAACGGCGGGCGAAATCCTCACGCAATGCCGTCCAGTCGTCCCGCTTCGTGAAGAAGGGTTTGAGCCGCTCGAAATCCGGCTGCGAGGAATACGCCTCCAGAATCGCCTGCTGAACCGGATAACGTGGGTCGTTTCCCGAATATAAGGCAGTGTCATATCGCTTCATTTTCAGCAGTTGATCCATTCGTGACTGCAAATCTCCTGCGCTCCCTGAGCGTCCCGCGGCTTTCAGCAGATCGTAGGCCCGGTCGTACTGTCTCAATCCGGCTAGCACTCCACTGGCATTTATGAGGTTGGCCGCCCGCGCTCGTTCTTCGGGTATCCTGGCCCTGGAATCAATAATTGCCCGTGCCGAGCTGTCCGTAATCGCCGTCAGAACTGTCGAAAGCGTCGCCTGGAAATCCGCCCCTTGCAGCTTTTTCAATTCCTCCTTGGCCTCCGTGTAGCGGCCGGCATACAGCAAATCCACTGCGATACTCTGAGTTACATCGGCAATTGGATTCGTCTTCAGTATTTCGCGATATTGCTCGATTGCCTCATCGAACCTTGCCCCCTTGCCATACCTCTGGCCATGTGCGTCAACCTCCAACAGGATTGCCAGTTCCCAACGGGGCATGAAATCATTACTATCCAGCTTGATTGCCTCCCGAAAACATTTCTCTGCCTCAGACGAATTCCAGTTCCCGACAAACCTCCTGCCGAAGCTATCGTGTTCGTAAGTCCAACCCAGGGCCTGCCATCCTTGACTGGAAGATGGATCCTTTTCGACAACTTTCTTCGCAACTGTAATTGCACTGTCCACCGCGCCCGCCGTCACAAGCATCCGCGACCACCGTACTTGTCCGCCCGCCTCGCCTTCATGCTTTGCAGCGCTCTCCTGAACGAGTTTTACTGCTTTTCCCGTTTCTCCCATGGCAACATACTCACTCGCCAGGGCGACAAACGTGAGCATCTCCGGCATTGCCGAATCGTCTTGGTATTTGCGCAGTCCTTCACGCAGCTGGCCGTACTCCAATGCGTTGAGACGCCTCTTTCCCGTGCTAAAACGAAAGAGCACATCGACAGATCCATCAGAATTCACCTGGTAATTCCGCTGATACTCTGCCGTGCCAATCTTGGTGCCGACTGAACTCGGAAGATCCTTCGGCTTGAAGAATTCGGGTGGGTAAATCTTGTAGTGGTATTCGATGATGTGCGGTTCACCAAAAACGAAGTCGTTCTTTCTGGCCTCAGTCTTCTCTTCTTCCCGATCTCCTCGCATTCCCTGCCTGAGGGGATACGGCAACTCGCTCAAGACCAAGGATGGGAACAACACGGCCACCGCATCATCCTGCTCCGTAATGGCGCGTTTTGCTCCCTTGGCTCGCAACTCCAACCGGAACCTTTGGCTGAAATCGTCTTTCCTCGTTGCGCTGAACTCCTCGACCGATTTTGCCAGGAAGTCCCGCTTGACGTATTTTTCCAGTGCATCCTTGAGCTTTTTCGCATCACTGCCGTCATAAGCCTGCCTCAACCGTGTTTCCATGTAACCTTGCGCTTCGACAGTTTCACGAATCTCCCCCGCGCCGAAATCGCTTAAATGGATTTCAATCGTATGTCTCCGTTTGTTGTCTTCGGCTGACGACTCCGGAGTGCGCTGCAGTGCCACGGTTCCGCGGCTGGCGATCAGAGCGAGCCTTCCTTGATCCGCCGTCGGAAGATCCCCGACTCTCGATTCGGCTGAGGTCGCGTCGATCCAAAGCGGATGGTCTCCCGTCACATACACAATCGCGTGGTTAAACACACCGAGTCCAGGCAGATCTTGGTCAACGTCTGTCCCAAAACCAGCATCCAGCAAAGCAACATACGCTCGGAGTCCTTTTGCCCTCAACGCGGCGACCAGCAAAGATGCCTTATCTTTACAATCTCCGTACTTCCGTTTCAGCGTCTCCTCCGGCGTACGCGGCACAATTTCGGCCTCGCCAAATTCAACTCCTGTGTACCGAACCTCTCTGTGTAACTTCGCCGTGAGCTTGTCTGCGATGGCCTTCGGCCCGTCTGACGAATCAACTCCTTCGATCAAAGCCCGTAGATTCCCCGTCTTTATCTGCTGATCGACCACGTCCTCATACTTTGCTGCTATTTCCTCCCATGTTCTCCCTGTCGAAAACGAAACATAAGGGTAACTAGGTACGTCGGATGGCAAGTTTCCTTCAACGCTCTTGCGCGGCTCGAGCGGCCCAATGTCACAGTTAAATTGTGTCTTACCTCCGTTCTGGCTGCGCTGGATTGCTGATTCCGGAATCAGCTTGCTGACTGTTTTCAACGGTACAGATTGTGCTGCCTCAATCGAGAGTTGAAATCTCCTGATGGGCACGCCGTCAAAAATCGTGACCCGCCTCGCCTCACCCGCATTGAACAGGGGAGCCGTCTCGCGAGTCACGATCTCGTACTCGACTATAGTTCCTACCCCGACCGCGGGAAGTGGGGCCCGAACGACCCGCCGGTCGGAGAAAATGTTCTGGTCGTATTCGTTTGCTGGCGAATCAGCGATCGTTTTCCCGTCCAGCCAATGGACTGTCCCATCTGCTCCAATCACACGAGCTCGCATTTCAGGCTTACTCTCGTACCAAGGCTGATATTCCTGTTCAATCGATGACCATTCCTCTGTACCCTCTTCGGTTACAATCCGCAGCACCTTCCGCACTTTTGAAATTGTTCGGCCGTTCTCATCGATCACGTAGCGGTGCTGCTCAAGCAGGACAATTGCCATCTGCTCATCGGGCACAGGGATCAGCTTTGCCGCTTCAAGGATCGCTCTCGGATCGCCCGCAAACGGCGCGTCCCACGGCTCAGCCGGACGGGCACACGCAGTTGTTGACAGCATTCCTATCAGCGCCAGAACTCGGAGCACGATTGCTTTCATAGATTTATCGCAGGGTATCATAGACGCAGCTCAGGCCAATAGTTGCCTGGAATTGGTACTCCTGACTTCGCTGTAGAATTGTTGTTTGTGTCTGCTGATGAGCACTACGTGAAACGCAGTATAACGGCGATCCGAGCTTCCCCAGTGCTATGACTTGTTTGCTTATGCCGACGGAGCCTACAGGATCTGCCGTCACAGTCAATGTCCCGGGTCTTATCTTTGGCCGGTTTTGCGTGACCCCTGAGGTGGCGTGGCAAGCAGAGAATTTAGAAGGCGGTTTTTCGGATGTGTGACAACTACAGGATTTAGCGGATTGTAGGATGCGACTCACGAGGGAGTATGACACAGTGCTAGTAAGAGATTTCCGAAGAATCCTCGATTTCGGGCAGGTCTTCGAAAATATGCCAAGCGGTCTTCGCAACACTTGTTTTTTGGCCCTCCGTCATATAAAAAAGCAACTATGAAGGCCAGTTACCGTGTTGGAACGCTGATCGTATTGGTAGCCGTCTTTCTGCCGACAAATGCGCTTTATCTTCAGGCCCTGTCGAACTCCCCGTACACGGACACGACGGCGGACTTTCAGCGCTTTCTACAAGACATTCTTGACGCAATTAAGAAGGGCGACAAACACCAAGTTGAATCTCTTTTGAAGAGCACCGAAGTTCCCAACTGCGATGCTTGGCTGCACCAGATGTACAAATCTGATTCAGCGGACAGTTGGATGAGCTTGTGTGATTCCAAAACCCTCCGTTCACAAGAAAAATCCATGAAAGAACTCTTTGCCCGATTCGCAAAAGAAGGCGGCGAGTTTTCCACTCGCAAAGTGAACG
>Ga0179592_10000467_pt1 | contig 16112 bp, 15 predicted proteins | sample CZODoug2_1_08_16_FD_148623 | JGI IMG/M metagenome (GOLD analysis project Ga0179592, IMG submission 148623) | Vadose zone soil fungal communities from Angelo Coast Range Reserve, California, USA - CZODoug2_1_08_16fungal (Illumina Assembly) | ecosystem: Environmental > Terrestrial > Soil > Vadose...
TCGCCGGACAACATCTGGAGCATCGAAGTGGGCGAAAAGGCCAGGTTCGCCGATCGGCGCTTTTCGGTCAATGCAGATGTTTACTACGTCAAATGGCACAACATCCAGCAATTGGTCGTGCTCTCCTGCGGCTATCCCTACAATACCAATGTCGGCGATGCCAAGACGTATGGGCCGGAACTTGAAATGGCGGCGAAGGTGACCGACGCGCTCACGGTCGACCTTTCTGCGGCATATACCCAGGCCTACATCAGCGCTCCGAAAGACACTCCGGGGCTTCCGATCACCTCCGGAACGCGCGTCACCAGCATTCCGAAGTACACGGGCAACCTGGCCGTGAGCTACGAATCGACGCTGGGGCAGGACTATAAAATGACGTTCCGGGTCTCGGAATCCTACGTGGGTCCGGTCTACGATACCGCCTTTTTCCAGGAGACCCTGGGCTCATACGGGTTGATGGACTTCAGGATGGGTGTGGGTAAGGAGGTCTGGACAGCGTCCCTGTTCGGCACCAATTTGACCAACAAACACGCCGGACTGACCATCGACAATACGGTCTTCGCGTGGCAGCAGCCGACGATCACGCGGGTCTCGACCAATCAGCCGCGCACGATTGGAATAGCGTTCGAAACGAAATTCTGATTCGAGCACGCGCGGCGCCGATACTTCGAGTGCGTTCGGGACGCATGACGGGGGCGGAAGCGCGGCGCGCGCAGCGGGGGCGTTAGGCGGGGGGCGCAAGCCCCCCGTTCTTTGTGTGTTCTTTGCACGTTCTTTGTATGATGATGCCCGACGCACGGGCGATCTTAGTCGTTAGTAGGGCATATCGAGGGAGACTTAAAGGGTGACCGACAGTTCCGTCAAGGCAGTCGATCAAGACGCCGAGCAATTGAAAGCGTTGGGTTATGTGTCGCATTTCGACCGGACCATGTCGAAGTGGGAGAACTTCTCCTTAGGGTTTACCTATCTCTCGCCGGTGGTCGGCGTGTACACGATATTCGCGAGCGCGTTTATCGCCGGCGGCCCGCCGATGTGGTGGACCTATATCCTGGTGGGCTTGGGTCAGCTCATGGTGTGCCTGGTCTTCGGGGAGATCGTGTCGCAATTTCCGATTTCCGGCGGCCTGTATCCCTGGGCGCGACGGCTGATGGGAAAGCGCTGGGCGTGGATGGCCGGATGGGTTTATGCCTGGGCCTTATGCTGCACCATGGCCGGCGTGGCGACCGGGGTCGCGCCGTTTCTTGCGCAACTGTTCGGGGTCGACAGCACTCCCGTGGCGACCACCATCATTGCGCTGGTGCTCATCGCCATGACCACCATGTTGAATTTGAGCGGTACGCGCCTGCTGGCGCGCGTCGCGATGTTCGGCTTCGTCTGCGAATTGGTGGGCGCCATCGTGGTCGGCGGCTATTTGTTGTTGTTTGCGCGGCATCAACCGCTCAAAGTCCTGATCGATACGACCATCGTGCATGCGGACGGCAGCTATTGGCCTGCATTCCTGGCCTCTTCGCTCGCGGCCATGTTTTGCTATTACGGCTTCGAGGCCTGCGGCGATGTCGCCGAAGAAACCCCGGACGCTAGTCGCATGATTCCCAAAGCCATGCGCATGACGATTTACATCGGCGGCGCTGCCGCCACCTGGGTCTGCCTGGCGTTCGTCCTATCCATCCCGGACATGGGTGCGGTGATGTCGGGCGCCGACAAGGACCCGATCGTGACGCTGCTGCGGTCGGCCATGGGTGAAGCGGGCTTTCGGGCCGTCATCGTGGTGGTGCTGGTGTCCTTCATTTCCTGTCTGCTGAGTCTGCAGGCGGCCGCCAGTCGCTTGATTTTCGCCTACGCCAGGGATCAGATGATTTTCGGCAGCAAGTACTTGAGCCGAATGTCGCCGGGGCACCATGTTCCGGCCACGGCGCTAGTGGTGATGGGTGCGATACCGGCGTTGATCGCGCTCTCTGCCCTGTGGCTGCAAGATGCCATCACCATCATCATCAGCTTCGCGGCGGTCGGAATTTACATTTCATTCCAGATGATCGTGCTGGCCGCCTTGATCGCGCGCGGCAAGGGCTGGCGGCCGTTGGGGCCGTTCACCGTGGGTGGCTGGGGGTGGTGCGTGAACCTGCTGGCGCTTGCCTACGGCGTGGGCGCCATCGTCAACATCCTCTGGCCGCGCAGCCCGAACGATCCCTGGTACAGCAACTATTCCATGCTGGTGACCACCGTCGGCGTCGTGGTGCTGGGCGCCATCTACATGGTAGCCGCGAAACCCTACGAGCGCGGCAATGCGCCCGCCGGCGACGCGCATCGATTGGCCGGGAAGGTAACCCAATCTGTGGTAACGCAGACTTAAGGGTAGGGACCCGCCGTGGCGGCATTGCCGCCGTCGACGCTCATGTTCGTACCTGTCACGTAACTTGCGAGATCGGACGCCAGAAAATGCACGCAACGCGCAACCTCGGTCGGATGTGCCAAACGCCCCATAGGGATTCCGGCCGCCAGTTCCCGCAGACTCCGGGCCGGGTCGCCGCCGCGTTTGGCGAGAATGTCATCGACCATTCGCGTGTGGATCTCGCCGGGACAAACCGAATTGACGCGGATATTGTCGCGCGCATGATCGAGCGCCATGCAGCGGGTGATCTGAATCACCGCGCCCTTGCTGGCGCAGTACGCAACATGATTGGCCTCGCCGTTGAGTCCCCATTCCGAGGCAATGTTCACGATCGCTCCCTTGCCGGCCGCCTTCATGTGCCGGACGGCGGCGCGGCTCAAGTAGAACAAGGCGTTGACGTTCACGGCCATGGTGTCGAGCCACTGCTCATCGGCCGTGTCGAGCGCATTCGCGGTGTAGAGAATGCCGGCATTGTTCACCAAGATGTCCAGGCCGCCGAAGCGTTGGATGGTGTCGCCGATCAAACGCTCGCAGGCGCCCGAGGCGCGCAAATCGGCCGCGGCGAATTGTGCGTCGCCGCCCGCGGCGCGAATGGCGTCGACCACTGCGCCGCCGCGCGGCTCATGGCGGCCTGACACCATGACCTTGGCGCCCGACTCTGCGAAGACATGCGCGCACGCCTCACCGATCCCGGTGGTCGAGCCCGTGACCAAAACGATTTTTCCCGCAAACAGCATGACGAGCTATCCCGAAGGAGTGAGGCCGGATTCCCCCGTCAGTTATTATAAACAGACGCGAAGAGGATGAATTCATGTCCCGAGACCCGAAGCACGATGTGTTGTTCGAACCGGTCAAGATCGGTCCCCGGAAGACCCGCAATCGATTTTGGCAAACCTCGCACTGTGCGGGGCCCGGATCCGAGAGACCCGGAGCTCAAGCGCATTTGCGCGGGATGAAGGCTGAGGGCGGCTGGGGGGTCGTGTTCACGGAATTCTGCTCCATCCACCCGGAGGCGGACGAATATCCGTACACCTCGGCTCGCATCTGGGACGAGGGGGACGTTCGAAACCTCGGCTACATGTGCGACGTCGCTCATGCACACGGCAGCCTGGCCGGCATCCAGCTGTGGTACAGCGGCGGCAACGCCCCGTCGCTGGAATCGCGCGAGGTTGGCCGCAGCCCCAGCCAATGGCTCTCGCCGTTGTTCGCGACTCGCTCGGTCTATGGCTATGAGATGGACGAACTGGATATCCGATCGGTCATCAACATGTACGTGGAGGCAGGCAAGCGCGCCGCGGCCGCAGGATTCGACATCCTTGAAGTCTCCGCGGGTGACGACACGGTGCCCATCCAGTTCCTCGAACCGCGCTTCAACCGACGCACCGATCGTTACGGCGGCAGCTTTGAGAACCGTTCGCGGTTCTTCATCGAGCTGCTGCACGCGTTGAAGCGGGGGTTGGGGGACCGCTGCGCCATCACCACCCGATTTGAAATGGATACCCTGCACGGGCCGGAGGGTGTCGAGGCGCACGAGGACGGTGTACGGCTGCTGGAATTGTTCCGGCGCGAAGGGGTGGTCGACGCGGTGGCGCTCAAGATCGGCGATTATGCCGAATGGGGGGAAGATGCAGGAACCTCCCGTTTCCGCAAGTCGGGCTGGATGACGCCCTTCATCAAGCAGGGCAAGTCCATTCTCGGGGAAGGAATCCCCGTTGTCGGCAACGGGCGCCTCACCAGCCCGGACGATATGGTGGCGCTGCTTCGCGCGGGCGTGCTCGACATCATCGGCGCGGCGCGGCCGTCCATCGCCGACCCTTTCCTGCCCACGAAGATCTCCGAGGGCCGCTTGAGCGATATCCGCGAGTGCATCGGATGCAACATCTGCGTGTCGAAATTCCAGCAAGGCGGCCAGATCATGTGTACGCAGAACGTCACGATCGGCGAGGAATATCGCCGCGGCTGGCATCCGGAGAAATTCGCCAAGACCCAGAAGCCCTGCAGCGTTCTCGTGGTGGGAGGCGGTCCCGCCGGCATGGAGTGCGCGCGTATTCTCGGTGAGCGCGGCTACACCGTGCATTTGCGCGAAGCTGAGAAGGAACTCGGCGGACACTGGAAGTCGATCGCCACGCTGCCGCGATTGAGCGAATGGGGTCGCGTCATCACGTACCGGCAGGCGCAACTGGAAAAGCTCAGAAAGAATGTCGATGTTCATGTAGGGGTCGGCAAGATGTCGGCGGGCGATGTCCTGCAGTACGGTGCCGACAGCGTAGTCATCGCGACGGGCTCGCATTGGTGCGCTGACGGGCGCGGCGCCAATTACGGCCCGATCGCAGGCGCCGACGCGTCGCTGCCGCACGTATTGACCCCGACGCAGGTCATGCAAGGCAAGCCCGTCGCGGGTCAGCGGGTGCTGATACTCGACGGCGACGGACACTTCTTAGGGTTGGCGCTGGCTGAATTGATGGCGAACCAGGGCAAGCAAGTGACCTACGTCTGCGATGCCTCCGATGTCTCGGAGTACGGCGTATTCACCATGGAGTCGGGCAACAACAAGCGCATGATGTTCGAGAAGCGCATCAAGAGCTATTGCAATCATTGGGTCGACAGAATCGAACCGGGGCGCGTTCGCCTCAGCTATTTGTACAAATTCGGTCCGGACCTCATCGGACCCAGCACCGGATCCGTGCCGCGCAAGGACAACGGAGGGGAGTTCGATCTTCCGATCGATGCCGTGATTCTCGTGACTTCGCGCTATTCCGACACCCGTCTGTGGCAGGAACTGAAGGCCCGCAAGGCTGCATGGGCGGCCAATGACATACAGGACGTGTTTCGCATCGGCGACTGCAAGGCGCCGACGCAGTTGAACCAGGCACTTTGGGATGCGCACCGGCTGGGGCGTGAATTCGACAGTCCGCACCCGGCATATCCGCTGCCGTGGATTCGCGAACGCCAACTGTGGGGCGGCCCGACGGTTCCCGCGTTGGGTGACCCGCGTGTCAACGTGGAAGCAGGGGATAGGGTCGAGGGGCCGACTGGATCAAGTGTCGCGAGTCCATGATCCTTAGTTTCGTTACGAAACTAAAATAACTCGTTGAAATATAATACGAAAATTGCCGAGGACAATGTCGCTCGTGCGGATTTGTTCATTGATCGAATCGACGCAAAATTCCGAGCGCTAGCTGCACAGCCTTTGATGGGTCGTGAACGACCCGAGTTATCACCTGGGCTACGAAGTCTATCGATGCGCCCTATGTCATTTTCTACGAGCCATTCGCCGAGGGAGTAACTATCGTGCGCGTGCTGCACGGAGCCCGAGATGTTCGTGCGGAATTCGAGACCGATAGTCGACTTTGCGAGATTTCCCAAAGTCAAATGGATCAATCCTCTCAAGTGAGAGAAAGCATTGGATCATCAGGCAGTCCCGCTAGTGAGGCTCGATCAGCAAGTAATCAAAGAGGAATTTGTCCGCACGCTTGCCCATGCGGCGAATCCTTACTATAATTTGTTCGGTAAGGAGTATGGAATCAACCATGAGTACAGAAGCCACGCTGACCAGCAAGGGGCAGACGACAATCCCGAAGGCGATTCGGGACAGTCTCGGGATGAAGACCGGCGACAGAATGAGTTTTACGTTGATGCCGGACGGCGTTGTGGTTATGCGAGTTAAGAACAAGCGCGTGTCTGAACTGGCGGGACTTCTGTACAAGAAGGGCAGGAAGCCTGTGCCCATCGAACTACTTTCGCGCTGATGCTCGGTGTAGATACCAACGTTCTGGTCCGGTACTTGATCCGAGACGACCAGTCACAATATGAGAAGGCACGGCGATTGATCGAGCGCGAGGTGAGCAAGGGCGAACCGGTCTTGGTAAGTATGCTTGTCTTGCTGGAAACAGAATGGGTATTGCGAAGCCGATACGAATTGGCGAAGGCAGAGATAGTCACGGCTTTCTCTGCGCTCTTGGATACGGCCGATCTGGCCTTTGAGGACGAACCGTCCGTTGAGCATGCGGTGTATTCTTGGAAGGATTCGACGGCCGATTTTGCCGATTGCCTCATCGAAGCACGTAATCGTCGGTTGGGCTGCCGCGCCACGGCGACTTTCGATGGCAGGGCACTAAAGCTCGCAGGATTCGTTCCGGTCTAAAAACGCTTCATTCAGCGTCGAGGAAGGCCGACACTTCGTGCAAGAAGGCATCCATTTGGTCGACGAAGGTCATATGTCCGCTGCGTCCAAGTCCTCGTGTTAGCAGAACGTATCGGCCGTCGCTCGAAAAGTGGTTGGGCCATTCACTCTAGCTGCGTCTACTGGCCGCAGTCGCTGCATCGTGCGTAACTGTTTCGGGGGGTCCGGTGGCTGTGTGCGTCGCTGCCCTCCAGCCCAGGCGCTCCACCGTGGATTGAGGCTGGCTTGTTGGACAGTCCGCATCCCGCGTATCCCCTACCGTGGATTCGCGAACGCCAACTGTGGGGCGGCCCGACGGTTCCCGCGTTGGGTGACCCGCGTGTCGACGTGGAAGCAGGGTAAGATGCCCGTTCGTTCACCGAGGTGCCGCTGATGACCGTGTCGACCCCCACTGAAGCTACGGGAAAGAATGAACTCTCGCGCTCTTTGAAACCCCGTCATCTGACCATGATCTCGATCGGCGGAATCATCGGCGCCGGCCTCTTCGTCAGCAGCAGCACGTCCATCATCGCGGGGGGCCCGGCCAGCTTCTTGAGCTATGCCATCTGCGGCTTCCTGATACTCCTGGTCATGCGCATGCTCGCGGAAATGGCCACGGCGCTGCCCAAGGTGCGTTCGTTCACCGAGTTTGCCCGCGCCGGGCTCGGCGAAGGCGCCGGGTTCGTGGTGGGCTGGCTGTATTGGTATTTCTGGGTCCTGGTGGTTCCCGTCGAGGCGATCGCGGGGGCCAAGATCCTGGAGCACTGGATACGGCTTCCGCCCCTGTTCATCGGCATGGGCCTGATGACCGTGATGACCTGCGTAAATTTGATGTCGGCCCGGTCCTATGCCGAATTCGAATTCTGGTTCGCCTCCATCAAGGTGACGGCCATCGTGGTCTTCATCGCGATTGCGACTTCGTATGCGTTCGGCTGGACCGCCCCGCATGGAGCGACGTTCGGCAATCTGGTGGACCATGGGGGATTCACGCCGCATGGCTGGATCGCGGTGCTCGCCGCCGTGCCCACGGTTTTCTTTGCGATGACCGGCGCGGAGATCACGACCATTGCCGCGGCCGAATCCGCACAGCCGGGCCGCGCCGTCGCCAGGATGGGCTCCGCGGTGATCGGACGCATTCTGGTGTTCTACGTGATTTCCGTGTTCCTGATTGTCGCAGTGACTCCATGGGACACGGTCCGTTCGGGCGAGTCGCCTTTCACGCTGGCGCTGAATACCATGCACGTGCCATGGGCGGGCGACATCATGACGGTCATCATCCTGACCGCAGTGCTGTCCTGCATGAATTCCGCGTTTTACGTGAGCTCGCGGGTGCTGTTCATTCTCGCCGCACACGGCGATGCGCCGAAAGGCTTGGTCAAATTGAATGCCCGCAAGGTGCCGGTGGGCTCGGTGCTGATGGGTTCATTGGCGGGCTTCCTCGGCATCCTGGCGGCCACCGAGGCGAAAGGGGTCTTTGACTTTCTGGTGAGTTCGTCCGGTGCTTTGGCCGTGTATATCTACATGGTCATCGCAGCGGCTCAGATCACGCTGCGGAAACGCCGCGAACGCAACGGCGAACCGCTACCGCCGGTGGTGATGTGGCTGTTCCCGTGGTTGAGCTACGCGGCTATCGCCGCCATGGGCGCTGTCTTGATCGCGATGGCCTTCACGCCGAGCCTGCAGCAGGACTTCAAGTTCAGTTGCATCACGCTGGTCGTGGCGCTGGGCGCCTACCTGGTGACCAGACGCATGCGCCGACCCGCAGCGGTGGCGAGCGTCAGTACTTAGTCGGCGAAACTTATGACAGCGATGACTTGGATCCACCCCAGCCCCGCCCATGGGTAAATGGACTCCTCTTTTTGCATTAATTGGCAATAATCAGCGTCAAATATGTCTCGCTAATTTGTCAAGTGATAAAAATTACACTGCTGGTTATAAAGTGTACGCTGCTCACCACGGTATTTTTGGCAGTATGAGTCACGCCTTGCGGTGGCTCCGCTTAAGGCAAAGGTTAGGAGAATCTCGCGCCGGCAAGCCAGCCAACTCCCCCGTCGGTGCGATATCCCGGCGGCATCGCCCCTCAAAAGGCGGTGCCGTTTTTTATTCCGCTCCCCATCCGACCGCCCGATGCCGTCCAAATTCGCTAGTCTGAGCGATTTTAGGGGGTGTCCGGTGCTGTCGACCCTCCGTTACCACCCATGATCGCGGTACTGCAAGCCAAGGCGGCCGGCTTATGGACCCGCTCGCACATTCGCAACAACGTGGTCGCGGGCATCATCGTCGGCGTCGTGGCCCTGCCCTTGGCCATGGCCTTCGCAATCGCGAGCGGTGCGCGCCCCGAGCAGGGACTGTATACCTCGATTATCGCCGGAGTCTTTACCTCGCTCTTCGGCGGAACGCGTGTTCAAATATCGGGGCCCACCGGCGCCTTCATCGCCGTGCTGTCCATCATCACGGCGCAGCACGGGATTGCGGGCCTGCAGATCGCCACGCTGATGGCGGGCATCATCCTCGTCGCATTCGGTTTCGCCCGTTTGGGCGCGGTCATCAAATACATCCCGAACCCGGTTATCGTCGGTTTCACCGCGGGCATCGGCGTCATCATTTTTGTCGGTCAATGGAAGGATTTCTTCGGCCTGGCGCCCGCGGCGGCGGGTCCGCATTTCCACGAAAAGCTGTGGTCGCTCATCGAAGCGCTGCCCTCGATCAGTCTCGCCACCACCGGTATCGCGCTGCTCTCGCTCGCGATATTGACCATCGGTGCGCGGTACCTGAAGCGCATTCCCGCGCCGCTGGTCGCATTGCTGGTGGCCACCGTGGTCCAGACGGTGTTTCAGTTCAAAGGCGTAGCCACCATCGGCTCCGCATACGGCGGCATCCCGCGAACCCTGCCGTCCTTGTCCTTTCCCGCCGTCACGATGGCCCAGGTTTTTTCCCTGGTGGGGCCGGCATTCACGATCGCCCTTCTGGGAGCGATCGAGTCGCTGCTATCCGCAGTGGTCGCCGACGGCATGGCGGGTACCCGGCACGATTCCAACCAAGAGCTGATCGGGCAAGGTATCGCGAACATCGCAGCCCCGCTGTTCGGCGGGTTTGCGGCCACCGGAGCGATTGCGCGCACGGCCACCAACATCCGCAACGGCGCCACCGGGCCGCTCGCCGGCCTCGTGCATTCGGCGGTTCTGGTCCTGATCATTTTGCTGCTTGCGCCGCTCGCGTCGACCATCCCGCTGTGCTGCCTATCGGCGGTGCTGTTCGTGGTGGCATGGAACATGAGCGAATTGCCGCACGTGGCCAGGCTGGTGCGGACCGCGCCGAAAACCGATGTTGCGGTGCTCCTGCTGACTTTTCTCCTGACCGTTTTTGTCGATCTCGTGGTGGCCGTCAATGTCGGCGTCATCGTAGCTGCGTTGCTCTTCATGCGCCGCATGGCGGACGCGGTGAGCGTCGAGCAGCATGTGGACACGACTGCGACATCCTTCGACGTCCTGGGGCCGAAGCCGGACAGCGGCGTCGTCATCTACAGCATCGAGGGGCCGCTGTTCTTCGGAGCGGCCGAGAAACTCGAGCGCACTCTTGCGCATATTCAACGGCCGGCCACGACGCTCATCCTGCGGATGGGAAGCGTGCCGTTCATCGATGCCACCGGCATCAATGCACTCGAGGAGATGGTCGGGGACTTCAGGCGCCACGGCGCTTCCGTGCTACTGGTCGAACTCCGGCCCAATGTTCGATATAAACTGGAGCGCGCGGGGGTTATCGCGCAGGTCGGTGAAGAACACGTCATCGACACGCTGGACAATGCGCTGCAGCTCGCCAAACGGTCCAGAAGGGCCGCCGCGGCGAAGCCGCCCGTCGATGTTTGAAGCGCCCACAGGAGACCATATGACCATCGAGCGAATGCACACGGGACCGCGGATGTCGCAGGTCGTGATCCACAATACAACGGTCTATCTGGCAGGCCAGGTCGCATCGGGCGCGCCTGGAAAAAGCGTGACGGAACAGACCAGGGACATTCTGTCGACCATCGATGGCCTGCTTGCCGGTGCCAAGAGCGACAAGAGCAAGCTGTTGAGCGCCACCATCTGGTTGACCGAGATGTCGACGTTCGCGGAAATGAACAGCGTGTGGGACGCCTGGGTGGTGCCCGGTGCGACGCCGGCGCGCGCCACCGTCGTGAGTGCGAAACTAGCGGCGCCGGAATTTTCCATCGAAATCGCCGTGATCGCGGCTCAAGCGTAGCGATCTTCACACAGGCGGGCTCGTGATGGTCGTGCATCGTGTCCTGCGGTTGATGCCGGTGTTGGTCGTGTTTGCGGGCTGCGCTCGGGCGGTGGAGTGTGCGAACGATGTCTTGAATGGCGCAACCGTGACGGTGTGTCGAGTGGATCTCGGCCATGAACAGATGCAGCTATTCTGGCGTGATACTGCGGGCCAAGCGTATCAGCGGTTCGAGGTGTTGCGCGATGCCTTGGCCGAGAATGGCCGGACTCTGGAATTTGCCATGAACGGCGGCATGTACAAGCCGGACTTCTCGCCCGTGGGTCTGTTCGTGAGCGATGGGCGCGAACTCAATCCGCTCAATCGGCACACGGGTCCGGGCAATTTCTCGCAGCAGCCGAACGGTGTATTCCTGGTGGACAGTCACGGGGCTCGCGTGCTCACGACAGAAGAGTATGCGCAAGAGAAGCCGCAGCCGCGTCTGGCGACGCAGTCGGGGCCGATGCTGGTCCATCAGGGCGGCATCACGACGTCGCCGGTCATGGCACCGCATTCGCAATCGCGGCGAATCAGGAACGGTGTGTGCGCGCCCTCCCCGGCCCAGGCTGTATTTGTGGTCACGGCGTCGGCGGTGACTTTTTACGAATTTGCGGAGTATTTCCTCGATCGTCAGCACTGCGCGGAGGCATTGTACTTGGACGGATCGATATCGAGCCTGTATGCACCGCAGCTTGGGCGCGCGGACCATTGGTTCAATATGGGGCCCATCATCGGCGTGGTTCGCTGAGATGATGCGGGCGGGACGCGTAGTCGATTAGTTCCGTACCAGCTCAATCGTGGCATGGTGTCCGTGGGCGCCGGCGAGTTTGGCATCGCAGGTCAGCAGCGGAGCGTCCAAGGCCTCGGCGAGCGCCACATAGACTCCGTCATAGGCACTGATTGAATCGCGAAGTTGCCAGACTCGCCCGACGAGTGATTGGTGTTCATGGCGTTCAATCACGAGCTTGGACAAATCGTCGAGCGCCTGTTCGGCGCGCGCCACGGTAACCTCCTTGAGGCGTACGAGGCGACGCAGTACCTGCGTCACTTCAACATCGAGCAGATGCGGTGCATGCATTCGTTCGGATGCGTCAAGCGCTCGGTCCATCAAGCGCTCCGCTAGAGAGGTCCTCAAAAGTATTTCGAGCAGCGCCGAGGCGTCGAGCACGATCAACGGTTGTCGCGCTCCGCGCGGAGCAAGTCAGTCGGGGTACTCTTGCCGCGATAGGGTTCCCGTTGGCTCAATCGCTCGCGCATTTCCTCGGGCGTCGGTTGCTCCGCAATTTTGCGCACTTCGCGAATGAGATAGTCGGAGAGCGGCAAACCCGACAGGGCGGCACGCGCCTTGAGCTGGCGATGCAGGGCATCGGGAACATGGCGGAGTTGAATCATTTTTGACATGTCCAAATGATAGTTGCATGTCCATCACATGTCAAGATATGATCTAGAGATACGCGCTGGGAGCGGCGGACCGCTGCGCAGCCCTAGCGCTCGAACTTGGTCGACAGAATGATCGAGGACGTCGTGCGCTCCACGCCGTCGAGAGCGCCGATTCGGTCGATGACCTGATCCATCTCGTCCACCGAAGCGGTCATGGCAACCGCGATCAAATCGACGTCGCCGCTCACGGAGTGCAACACGCGTACTTGGTCGATGGCCCGAAGCGCGGCGGTGACCGCCCGCGCTTCCTTCGGTCCGACTTTGATCATGACATGCGCGCGCACTGCGCCCATTTCATGTTCCGGCGCAAGCCGGACGCCATAACCCACGATCACGCCCTGCTTCTCAAGGCGCTCGATGCGGCTCTGCACGCTGGTACGCGAGCGGCCGACCAACCGCGCCAATTGCGCGGTCGACGCGCGGGCGTTCTCCCGCAGCGCAAAAATCAGCTTCTCGTCGATGACATCCATGGCGATATGCCTGTTCTACCCTACGTATTGCCGTATCATACCCTTAATAATGACCCAAATGACCCTACCATTCGCAGGGCGGCGCTGGGAAAATAGCCTTCCCCCGTGCGGAGTCCTTGAGATGAAACAAATCGTAGTGGTTGGCGCCGGCAAGATCGGTTCGATGATCGCGGAATTGTTGGGAGGCTCCGGCGACTATGCGGTGACCGTGGCGGACCGCTCTCAACAACAACTGGACCGGTTGGAGACCACGGTGGCGACAACCAAGGTTGCCGCCGACATCACGCACGGCGACGCCCTGCGAAAAATTCTCAAGGGCAAGTTCGCAGTCCTTTCGGCGGCTCCTTATCACGCCACGCGGCTGATCGCCGAAGCCGCCAAAGCAGCCGGTGCGCACTATCTGGATTTGACCGAGGACGTTGCCAGCACCCGCGTGGTGAAGCAATTGGCCGCAGGGTCGCGCACGGCATTCATTCCCCAGTGCGGCCTGGCCCCGGGCTTCATAACCATCGTCGCCAGCGACCTGGCGTCCCGCTTCGACGAATTGCAGGACGTACGCATGCGCGTGGGTGCACTACCGAAGTTTCCTTCGAACGCGCTCAATTACAATCTGACCTGGAGCACCGACGGCGTCATCAACGAGTATTGCGAGCCCTGCGAGGCGATCGTCAACGGACAGCTGCGCGAGACCCAGCCGCTGGAGGAACTCGAGGAATTCTCGCTCGACGGGATTCTCTACGAAGCGTTCAACACGTCCGGCGGTCTCGGCACGCTGTGCGAGACGCTCGCGGGCAAGGTGCGCAATCTCAATTACCGCACCATCCGCTACCCCGGCCACGCCGCCATCATGAAGGCCCTGCTGAATGATCTGCGGTTGCGCGACCGGCGCGATTTGCTGAAAGATATCCTCGAAAACTCCGTACCCATCACTCTGCAGGACGTCGTCATCGTGTTCGTCACGGTGAGCGGCATGCGCGGCGGTCAGCTCGTCCAAGAGACCTACGCGAACAAGATCTACGCGGCGCCATTGGGCGGCCGCGTACGCAGCGCCATCCAGATTACGACGGCCGGCGGTATCTGTGCCGTGCTCGACATGCTCTGCGCCGGCCATCTGCCGCAATCGGGTCTCATCAAACAGGAAGAGATCCAGCTCCAGGCTTTCCTCGCCAACCGTTTCGGTCGCGTCTATGCGATGGATGCACCGGCGGCCGCTCACGCCGCCTGATCGTGATCGAGCGCGAAGACCAAGACGCGCTGTTTCAGATCGTCGGACCGTCCGGCTTGCTCCTCGCGCCGGAAGATCGATGCCCTATGAAACCGCCGCGCGCTACGGCGGCGGTTCCGCAGGCTTGCTATCGCGCAACTCGGCGCCATATTCCCGGAATACGAGGTGTGCGATTTTGGACATATTGCAGATGGAGGTGTGCACTTTAACCTGGTCCTCCGCACCTCGGCGGGCGACAATCCGTCCCGGATAGCGGCGCTGCGTGACCACGTGTTGGAGATTGCGGTGCGGGATTTCGGTGCGAGCTTTAGCGGGGAACACGGCATTGGCCGCGCCAATCAGGCGGCTTATGATGAGCTTACCCCGGTGGCCGTACAGAAATACTCGGCGGCCGTTGCCGCTGTTTTTGCGCGCACCCGGCGGCTGCGGTCCGCTTCGGGCCGACGGGACGCGAGGAGAGAGACTTAAATGACTGATTCCCATCTGTCGCAACTGATTCGCTTGATCTTAGGCGACAAGGCGGCGGACGATATTTTGGGCACGCTGCAGATCGAGCGGACGTTCATGCTGGAATCCGCCGGCGCGGTGTCGCGCGGCGTATTCGCCATGGCACTGAACGCCGTCCTGTTCCACGACTTGCTGACGCGCGTTCCCACCGCTGTCGCCTACGTCGCCGACCGGCGCCGTCAGGGCGAACGCATCATATTCGACCATGGCGCGCTGCGAACCATTCGGTTCGCAGCGCGAGATACCGGAGCATTGCCGCCCGGCGCGGAGTCGTTCAAGCGCATTTTGCAGCCGCTCGGGTATGACGTGGCGGGCACCTATCCGCTCGACCGGTTGCGTATGACCGGATACGGGTTTGCGCATCGCGAATTTCCGGAGACCTTGCCGCAGTTCTTCGTGAGCGAGTTGCATGTCGAACGGTTTTCCAAGGAATTCCAGGCCGCCGCCGAACGCGTGTTCGGCAACACCCGCGATCCCCTCACCGCGGCTTCGAAAGCGGCGCTCGCGGACTTCGCCGAGACTGGTCGTTGCGAAATGAAGCTTGCGGCACATTCCTTGCGCGAAATTGCCGCTGCTTTCGGCCGTTGGCACGAGATCCCGGGCGTGGTCGATTACCGGATCTTGCTCGCGGAATCGCCCGAGTGCGCATGGATCGCCACCGAGGGCTCGGCGTTCAACCACGCCACCGATCGGGTTCAAGATGTTGCCATGACGGCCTGCGCGCAACGCTCGCTGGGTCGACCGATGAAGCAGACCATCCAGACGTCGGCCTCGGGCACCGTGCGCCAATCGGCGCTCAAGGCAGACCCGGTGCGGCGGACATTCCGCGCCGAGGACGGATCGGAGGTCGAAATGACGGTACCCGGCTCGTTTTATGAGTTCATGTCGCGAGACGTCGTCACGGGTTCCGACGGCAAGAAGCGACTCGACCTGCGCTTCGACCACGGCAGCGCACAAGGGATCTTCAAGATGACGGCGGCCTGAAGCCGGCGGCTTGCACGGACGCGGCCAGCACCGTCGGCGCGGTGCGCCGCGAAACTCCCGTTGGGTCAACGGCATTCATAGGTGAGACCGCTCGCGCCGTCGATGAGGCCATGGTGTATCAACCAGCGGCGCGCATCCTCGGCGTCCTCGCAAAACCAAGCGGCAGCGCTGCCGAGGCGAAAGGTGTATCCCCACTCATCCATATCGCGGCACATTCGCTCGCTCCCGACGTTCGGCAGAGCGGCCGCCATGAGGATCTGCAAATAGCATACGGCATTCTCTTCGGCGTCATCGCCGCCCGCATTGGTGTCCAGCCCCGCGCGCCGCTCGGCCGACATGCAGATGAAATGCGCGCCCTCGTGCAGCACCGAATGGACCGGTGTGTCGAGCCTGACGAAAATCCTGGAGCCGATCAATCCGGCCTCGCGCTCGCCCCAGTACGAACCGGGGATGACTTCCTCGGGCGCCACCAGGACAATGGCGAGGCCGTATCGATCCAACATCACTTCCAGCGCCAGACGGTCGATGGCATTGACCAAGAGCACTAGGAGCCTGTCTGAGTAAACTGCGTGAGCCGCGTTGGCAAGGAGAGGGAGCGGATGCAAGGCGCGCGGCGCCGCCCGTGGTGGTTACCACGGGCAAGCCGTGCAACGCCGCAGACGCCCCTCTCCTTGC
>Ga0179592_10000470_pt1 | contig 16055 bp, 11 predicted proteins | sample CZODoug2_1_08_16_FD_148623 | JGI IMG/M metagenome (GOLD analysis project Ga0179592, IMG submission 148623) | Vadose zone soil fungal communities from Angelo Coast Range Reserve, California, USA - CZODoug2_1_08_16fungal (Illumina Assembly) | ecosystem: Environmental > Terrestrial > Soil > Vadose...
TCGCGGTTGCGGCGTTCTTCCATGTCGATGAAGTCGACAACGATGATGCCGCCGAGGTCGCGCAGGCGAATCTGGCGGACGATCTCCTTGACGGCTTCGAGGTTGGTCTTGACGATGGTGTCTTCGAGGCGCGTGGAGCCCTTGCCGACGAATTTACCGGTGTTGACGTCGATAGCGACGAGCGCTTCGGTGTGGTTGATGACGATGTAGCCGCCGGACTTGAGCCAGACTTTGGCGCGCAGGGCTTTGTCGAGTTCATGCTGGATGCCGAACTCTTCAAAGATCGGCGTTTCCTTGGTGTAGAGCTTGACCTTGTTGACGAGCTTGGGTTGGAAGCGGCTGACGAACTCGACGATCTTGCCGTACTCTTCCTCATTGTCGATCCAGATTCCGGTGAAATCGTCGCTGACATAATCGCGGAGGATGCGCTCGACGAGATTAAGGTCGCGATGGAGCAGGGCGGGAGCTTTGCGCTGCTCGCTGCGCTCCTTGATTTCGTTCCAGGTCTTGCCGAGGAACTCGATGTCGGTGCGAATCTCGTCGTCGGTGGCGCCGCCAGCTGCTGTGCGCACGATGAATCCGCCGGGATAGGCGTTACCAGCTTCGCTGACTAAACGGCGCAAACGCGAGCGGTTTTCGGCGGAGATAATTTTTCGCGAGACACCCGTGTGATGAACCGTGGGCATGTAAACAAGGAAACGGCCAGGCAAAGCGACGTGGCTGGTGATGCGGGCACCCTTTTTGCCGAGGGGTTCCTTGGCGATTTGGATGACGACATCCTGTCCAGCCTTCAGCATTTCGGAGATGAGCTGCGGGCGACGGGACGGACCAGACCGGCCTCCCTGGTAACCACGGTCAGGCCTTGGGCCGCCGGGGCGGCGTTCGAAACGAGGACCACCACTGGGACGTCCGCCGCGATCGGGGCGACCGCCGCGGCCATCGGGGCGTCCACCGCGGCCATCGGGGCGTCCGCCACGGCTATCGCGACCACGGTCGCGTCCACCGCTACGGAAGGGCCGCTGAAAGCGAGAGCGCGGATTGCCGCCGATACGAGCGGAGTCCCGCGGGAAATCTTCGCGTGGAGCCGATGGACCGCCAATGCGAGGCGCGCGAGTTTCGCCCGGCAGGAGGATCGCGTCATCTTCGATGATCGCTGTGCCTTCAACGACAGATTCGCCAGCGGCAGCGGAGATCAGTTCTTCTTCCTTATGTTCTTGTCCCGCGTGTTCATTCTCAACGTGTTCATGGTCGACATGTTCGTGCTCGTCGTGCTCATGCTCACCGTGAGCGGCATGATGTTCGGCATGTTCTTGGGCCACGTCCGCGGCGAATTCCGCCCGGTTGGCAGCGCGGCCGGCTTCGACTTCCGCGGTTTCTTCTTCAGAGAGTTCCGAAACCTGGGTAACTGTTGTTCCCTCAGTTTCTTCCGCTTCTTCTTCTTCTGATTCTTCTTCGTCGAATTCGGCATCGCCGACGATGGCATCGACTTCCGCTGCTTCCGAAGTCTCTTCTTGCTTGGCTTCGACGAAGCCGGAAGCTAGCGCGGCAACCTGATCTTCGTTCAACTCAACGTCATTGCGGGCGGACTCCGCACCGTTAGTAGCGGTCTCCTGCGAAGGCTCGACGGCTGCGCCCCCTGCGGCTGAAGATTGTTCCTCACCGCCGGCAGCTTCTACCGCGGGGGCCGCTTCTGCTTCAGCGCCAGCATCGGCCAGAAGCCAGCGGGGCAAACCGCCGGAGAACCGGCGAGGAACGCTGCTACCGCTGGGAGCCGCGGCAGGCAGATTGCTGGTTGCGCGCGGAGTAATTTCTTCGACGGTGTTCTGCTCTTCGCGGGTTTCATGCTCGACGGTGGGAACCGGTGCTGGCGCAACAACTGGCTTGTCGCGATATTTTGCCAGCGATTCACCAGGAAGAATAATTTCATCCTCGGGGGCGACTGGCATGGAAGGCGCCGAGCTACGCGGAGCTTCCGGCCGCCGATTGTCATAACTTCGCGACGGTCCACCGCGATTGTCATATCCACGGGACTCGCCGCCTTGCGGGGATGCATATTTTGAAGGAGGCAGGTTGCGTCCACCCGGGCCACCCGGCGGGCGTCCGCCACGCTGGCGTCCACCACGCCGTCCCCAACGGCCACCCCGGCCGCGATCCCCGCCACGGTCTCCTCCTCGGTCGGCACCGCGGCCAAAATTCTGGCCAGGGCGATCATTGCCGCCGCGGGCGGGATAGTTTTGCGTGGGATTGTAGTGTGGGGCAAAGTTTTGTGGCGCAGAAGCGTTGGAATCGGGCTGGCGCTCTTCACGTGATTCAATGCGCTGATCTTCCGCGGGAGCAGACTGCACCGCCTCGTGATGCTCCTCGAGATGCTGGTCTTCCGCAGTGGGCGTTTCATCGTGGGAAGTGTGCTGTTCCTCTACAGGATGAGTTTCGTCCTGATGAAACTCCTCGTGGCGTGGATGTTCGTGGTGCTCGGTGGCTCGGGCCAGAGACTCACCCGGAAGCACTTCGACAGGCGAGCCAATCGCGGGAGGAAGCGATGCGACGGAGGTCTGCGGCTGCTCGTTTGGATGGCCGTGATCGTAGTCCTCGAGGTTTTCGAAGACGTCGCTGACGTAAAGAAAAGCGTCGCCGTCGAGACCGATGTCCACGAAAGCGGACTGCATGCCAGGCAGGACGCGGGTGACTTTTCCTTTGTAAATGCTGCCGACGAGCGCGAATTCTTTTTCCCGCTCGATGTAGATTTCGACTAACTGACCTTCTTCAAGAATCGCGACCCGCCGTTCATGGGAGGCCGCGGAAATAACCAATTCTTTCGACATGAAAACTCCTTATGCGTGACCCCGGCGCGGCCGGAATCACCCTTCTGTGCGGGCCCGGCGTGGCCGGGACCGACAGGACGCATCGCCGCGAGCTTGTGCCCAGCGGAGTTCCGAGAGAAGGCGCCGTCCCGGTTGAAACCGGGACCCGTTGGCCACACTTGTAGGGAAGTGGCTTGGCGTTCGAAGCCAGAGGGAAGAGACTTCCTCAGTCTTACGAGGCTGGTCCGTCGCCGGAAACTAGCCGGGCGATCGGCGGACGATGCTGTCCTCACTCTAAAATCCTTCTTGCTTGCCACCCCGGCGGAGCCGGGATCGACAATTCCAAATTCTTTTCCGGTGCGCTCCGCGGAAGCGGAGACGTCACACGGCACTGGCGGCTTGGTCAGTTGACGAAGCGGCGAAGCCGGACATTCATCACCAGGCCAATCGCCAGGAAAACAAACAACGTGGCGGAGCCTCCGTAACTCATCAACGGCAACGGGATGCCGGTAACCGGCATAGCCCCAATTACCATTGCCACGTTCACGAGTACATGGAACCCAAGCGCCGCTGCGACGCCCATGACCAGAAACATTCCCGCGCGATCTTTCGCGCGTTGAGCATTCTGCACTAAACGCAACAGAAGCGCCATATACAGCCCGAGGGCGAGAAGCACGCCCTTGAATCCCTGTTCTTCAGCCCACGCCGACATGATGAAATCCGAATAGCGGACGGGGATGTAGCCCAGTTGGTTCTGACTGCCATTGCGAAAGCCTTTGCCCCAGAAACCGCCGGAACCCACGGCAATCTTGGATTGCAAAAGCTGATAGCCGGAGCCCTTGGCGTCTTCCTCCGGATGCAGGAACGAAGTGATGCGATCCCGCTGATACGGCTTGAGGATGCGCCTGCTGACGGGGGGATAGAAAACAGCGCCCACCAGCAAAATCCCGGCCAACGTAAAAACCGCCGCGTGCTGCCACTGCAAGCCGGCCAGAAATGCGCCAACGACGAGCATGGGGACCAGCACGAGGGCTGTTCCCAAATCGGGCTGCTTGAGTATCAAAACCAGCGGCACACCTACCAACAATCCTGCCTTGATCAGATCACGCAGGTCAAGCTGATCGGAGCGCACTTCCGCGAAGAAGCGCGCCAGTACAATGATTATAATCAATTTAACCAATTCTGACACCTGAAGAAGCTCCCCGATACCCGGGACGCTGATCCAGCGCTTGGCGCCGAAGCGGGTGTGTCCTATGAGAAGAACGGCCGTCAGTGCCGCGATGCCAAGGAGATAGAGGAGGGGAGCCTGGTCGAGAATCAGATGATAGTCCAGGCGGGAAAGCACGAACATCAGGACGAAGCCAATGACCAGCCAGCGCACCTGCTTCATGTGCATGCCTTCGAGCGTGCTGCCGTGGGTGGCGGAATAGATTTCCATCACGCCGAGAGCACAGATGGCTGCGAGGATGGCCAGGAGCCACCAGTCGTAATCGCGCGTTCCCGGTGCGTCTTTCATAGACTTAGAAAAGAAATCATAGAATCCATCAGCGCTGCGGCTCCGTGCCGACGGCACTGGCTTCCGGCTTCAGGGCCGCCCGCGGAGCAATCGCCGCGGCCACAGCCGGGCCCCTTGCAGGTACGTCACTCTTGTTCTCCGCGGTGACCTGCCCCTGAGTCTTCTTGTTTTTCTTGTCGTAATAGGCCTTGATAACGTCTCTGACCACGGGCCCGGCGGCCTCGCCACCATGCTTTCCGCTTTCCTGGACTAGCACGGAGACGACAATTTCGGGGTCGCGGCGCGGCGCGTAGCCGACAAACCAGGCATTGTCTTCGAATTGCTTTTGCTTCCCCACGCGCGCTCGCGTGTCGTAGCCAATTACCTGCGCCGTGCCGGACTTCCCGCTGAATTCAATCCCGGCGAGCCTCAACTGGCCACCGGTGCCACCGGTTTCGTTGACGACGCCATACATGGCATCGGTTATTTTTTCCACCGTGGGTTCGGAAATCGGGAATCGTTCTTCTCCTACGTTCGGCGCGTCTTTCAGCATGTGGGGCTGCTTAAAGACGCCGCCCGTGGCGATTCCGCCAATCATTCGGGCAAGTTGCAGCGGAGTAGTCGTGACGGCGCCCTGGCCGGTGGACACCGAAATGGTTTCACCCGGGTACCACTTGCGATGAAACACCCGCTCGACCCATTCGGCCGAAGGCATCAGCCCAGGCTCTTCCGAGGGGAGATCGATCCCGGTTTTATGTCCCAGGCCGAATTTGCTGCCGTAGTAGGAAAGGCGGTCAATGCCCAGGCGCATGCCAACGGTATAGAAGAACACGTCGCAGGACTTGAGAATGGCTTCGTGCAGATTGGTGACGCCGTGCGATCTAGCTCCGGTCTTCGCGGAATAGACCCAGCACTTGAACTGGCGGCCGTAAAATGTCCCGTAGCCGGGACAAAACGTGGTGAAATTCTCCGGGGGAACATGGTCCTCCAGCATGGCCGTGGCAGTCACAATCTTGAAAACGGATCCTGGCGCAAGCTGCGCCTGAATCGCGCGATTGAGCAGCGGCTTCTGCCGGTCCTCGTTGAGACTCTTCCAGTCGTCGCCGGAAATGCGCACGGCGAAATCGTTGGGGTCCAAGGCGGGATGGCTGGCCATGGCCAGGACTTCTCCCGTGCGTGGGTCCAGGGCGACTACGGCACCCGGGCGCGCCCCCAGGGATTGCTCGGCGATCTGCTGCAAGTCGAAGTCGATGCTCAACTGAATCTGTTTGCCGGGAATGGCCTCTTGTGTCGCGAGGCGGTCCACTTCTTTGCCAATGCTGTTCACTACCACGCGCCGCATGCCGTCGGTGCCCTGGAGCAGGTCATTGTACTGGTGCTCGAGGCCGGTCTTTCCGGCGAAGTCGCCGGGGCGGAGCTTGCCGTTGCTGTCTTCAATCTGCTGCTCGCTGACTTCACCGACGTAACCGGCGGCATGAGCGAGGAAGCCTCCCTGCAAGTAACGCCTGCGGGAGACGGAAATCATTTCCAGGACGGGAATGTCCGAGCGATGCGATTCGATGAAGGCGATGTCCGCGGGGGAGGCGTCGGGCTTGATAATGATGGGCTGGAATTTAGGGAGATTCTTGGTGTTGTTGAGCTGGCCGTGCAAATCCTCGAGGGGGATTCCTAGGCCATCGGAGATAGCCGGGAGATGCTTTTCCACTTGAGCCGGTTCATCGCGAAGGAGGAGCACGCTGAAGGAGGGCCGATTGTCCACCAGCACGCGGCCATCGCGGTCCAGCATGCGCCCTCGCGGGGCGATCACCGGAATGTAGCGCACGCGGTTGCGCTCGGCCAGGGAGCTGTACTTGTCCGCGTCGATGACCTGGAGCTTCCAGAAGCCGATCAGCAACACGCCGATCATTCCCACGATGATGTAGGAAGCCACGGCCAGCCGCGCTTGCGGCAATCGATTGTCGTTGCGGAACCAGTACGACACGAAAACCCCGCGCGCGAGCATTTTTTTCAGGGCTTATTGCCCGGTGCGGCCTAATTTAACTAAACTGGCCGGACTCAACTCGCGTCACGAAAAAATCCACAGCGTGGGTTTCGAGTGGACCCAAAAAACGCGCAGGGTCTCGCCGAAAATGTCCGTTGAAAATTTCCTCGAACCTGGGAACCGAAAAAATCTCCCGGAACGCCCGAATCACCGCCGGACTGAAGCTGCGTGAAGCAGCAAAAGTCTTTTTAAACGTATCACCGGTGTGAGCGGGCCGCAAGCCGTCCGGGAGGACAGGTTCCAGGAATGCATTGGTTTCTTGAGCGATGGAAGCGTTGCGCTTGTTGCCGTGGCTGCGGGTATCACGCTATCGTAGGCAATCCGTTTATGACCATGGAAACGACCAGGGAAAAGCCGCTGCGGCTGGCGCTGATCGGTATGTCTGGCGCCGGGAAAACGTTCTGGACAAAGAAGTTAGCTGCGAGTGGGTATCCCGCGGTTTCCTGTGACGACCGCATCGAGCAAAAGCTCGCGCCGCGCCTTGCCGCCGGCGGGTACACCGGCATTAACGGAGTGGCAGCCTGGATGGGTTGGCCGGACTCCGCGACCTACATCGAGCGCGAGTCGGAGTACCTGGCCGAAGAGATCCATACCTTGGATGAAATTTTGACGGAACTCGAGGCGCAGCCGGAAAAATCAGTGGTGCTGGATACCACCGGAAGCGTCATTTACACGGGAAACAATTTGCTGATGCGCTTGCGGCGGCAAGTGACCATCGTGCATCTGGCCGCTTCCGCGGAAGAACAGCAACTGCTGATCGACAGATACTTGAACGATCCGAAGCCGGTGTTGTGGCGTGGCGCATTTCAACCAAAGGCTGGCGAAAAACCACGTCAGACCGTGGCGCGCTGTTATCCGGCGCTGACTGCGGCGCGGCGGCAGAGCTATGAAGCGCTCGCGCATTGCGCGCTCCAAGTCGCCGCCTTGCGCGATGGATCGATGGACGCCCCCGCGTTTCTGAAAATGATTCAAGACAAAACGGGAACTGCGCGATGAGTGCAATTTATTGAGATACCGGAGCACCTCGCGGGAGGCCCCGCTCACCTCGCTTCGCGGCGCGGTGCTGCGCGGACTTGCGCCTGACGGGGGGCTGTACATGCCGGCGGAGATTGCGCGGCATTCGCCGGAAGAACTGGAGGAATTTCGCGGCCTGCCGTTCACGGAGGTGTGTTTCCGCGTGGCGCGCCCGTTTGCTATTCCGGATGTTCCGGAAGAAGTGCTGTGGCAAATCGTAAGCGAGGCGATCAATTTTCCCGTAAACCTGGTTTCGCTTTCGCCCGGCCTGCACATCCTGGAGCTTTTTCACGGGCCGACGCTGGCGTTCAAGGATTTCGGCGCGCGCTTCATGGCGCGTTTGATGGGCTATTTTGTGCGCGGCGAAACGCGCCCTCTTACCGTCCTGGTGGCGACCTCCGGGGACACTGGCAGCGCCGTTGCCCATGGTTTCCTGCGCGTGCCGGGAATTCGCGTGGTGATTCTTTATCCTTTCAAGCGCATCAGCGAGGCGCAGGAAAAGCAGTTCACCACGCTCGGGGAGAACATCACCGCGCTGGAAGTGGCGGGCACCTTCGACGATTGCCAGCGTTTGGTGAAGCAGGCCTTTACCGATGCGGAGCTGAACAAACGCGTGTGGCTGACTTCGGCGAATTCCATCAACATCGGGCGGCTGCTGCCGCAGATGTTTTATCACGTGGCGGCGTACCGGCAATTGCCGGTGGCCTCGGTGCCGCTGATCGTTTCCGTGCCCAGCGGAAACTTCGGCAACCTGACGGCGGGAATCTTTGCCAAGCGCATCGGCTTGCCGGTAGCGAAATATGTGGCCTCGACAAATGCCAACGACGTCGTGCCGGAATATCTGCGCTCGGGAGAATTTCATCCGCGCGCGGCGCAATCCACCTATTCGAATGCCATGGACGTGGGCAATCCGAATAATTTTCCGCGATTGCTCGATTTGTGCCGCAACCGCTTGGAATACCTGCAAAAGGAGATCTGGGGCCACGGTGCGACCGACGAGGAAACTCTCGCCGCGATGAAATTGCTCCACGATAAGTTTGGCTACATCGCCGACCCGCACACGGCCGTGGGCATGCTTGGCTGGGAAGCATACAAGCGCGAACATCCGGAGCCCGCACAAGGCCTGGTGTTGGCGACAGCGCATCCCGCGAAATTCGCCGATGTGGTGATGAAAGCCATTGGCACGGCACCGCCGCTGCCCGATCGCCTCGCCGCTTACCTGAAGCGGAGCAAACTTTCGCTGCCTATCTCAAGTTCCTATGACGATTTCAAACAGTTTCTTATGATCCGATAAACAACGAAGGCTCCCTCGAAGATCCAGAGGCGAAAAGAGCGTGGCGAACCACTAGTTCTTGCGGAGACGGTCGAGGAGGAGGAAGAGGAAGACGGCAACGATCGCGTTGACCAGGGCCGCGACAATGAGGTGCATGTTAAACCACGGCTCGGGCTGCGCGAGGAGAATCCTGCGTGTGACGACGATGAGGCCCTGATGGGCAACGAAAAAGGCAAAAGTGAGCGCGAAACGCGCGGCGGGATGCTCCGTATCGAGCCTCGCGCCAATGGAGGAAGCAAGATACCCGATGATGGTTTTGGCGATTCCGTAGAGCCCTAACGGCACGGTGGGCCCGCTCAAGCTATCCTGCGCGAGGCCGATAGCCATGCCAAGAAGAAGCCCTGTCGATGGATTGCGCCGGCTAAGTCCGAAATAAATGGTCACCAGCAAAGGGAGATCCAGTAACGCGGCTTTCGAGAAATGAATGGGAGTCCACGTCTGAATGACCAACGCCATCAGCGTGGCGATGATAATGGCGCCCAGGCGAAACTTGTGAACTTCGATATGTGATTCGCCGCGGATATCAAACGCGCCGTTCATTGTTTTGCCGCCGAAGACGGATTAGCTGCGCCGGGCCCTGACGGCTGCGCTGCGGCGGGATTCTGTTCATTTTTCATCGCGAGGGGGCGAAGCGACGGAAGAACCAGGACTTCCTCGAGACGCTCGAGATTTGCCGCGGGTTTGACGCGAATCTGCTTGAACGGATTGCCGGGCTTGATTTCCGCGACGGTACCCACCGGAAGATCGCGGGGGAAGATGCGATCCATGCCGCTGGTAATGACGCGCTCGCCCAGATTGACCGTGTCATCGTTCGGGACGTATTTCATCACTAGCAGCGGCTCGCCTTGTCCCCCAATGGGGCTCTGGATGCGGGAATCAGCCAGCATCGCGCCGACGCCGCTCTCCTTGTCCGTCAGTAGAAGCACCTGCGATGCATTCGGATAGGCCTCGACGACCTTGCCGACCACGCCGTCCGGAGTGATCACTCCCATGTTTTTTCGTATGCCATCGCGCTCGCCGCGGTCCAGTTGAATCGTCAGGCTGGCAGTCCCAGCGCCCGCGCCAATTACCCTCGCGGCAATCATGGGGACTTCGCCATGCGATTGCCGGAAGTTCAGCAATGCTGCCAGGCGGTCGGCCTCCGCGGCCTTGCCTTGAAGCTGCGCGATTCGCAGTTTCAGCGCGTCGTTCTCCCGGCGAATTTGTTCATTTTCCCTGGTCGTGTTTTGCAGCGCGAAATAGTGGCGCCAGGTGTTGCGAATCCATCCGAAGCCGTTAGAACTCGCCCGTTCAAAGGGTGAAACGGCGCCGACGGTCCAGACTCGAATGAGGCGCCCCTCCGAGTCGCGCTTGATCTGCACGGCCAGCATCAGCACCTGCAGGACGATGACTCCGGCGAGCAAGACCAGCGATTTGTGGCGAGAGGGGATGGCTACCATGTAGATTCCGAAATTAGAAACTCGATATTGGAAAATCGAAAAACGAATCTTGGATTCAATTCGCCGGAAAGCACGGGCGGCGCCATGTCATTCCTTTGCAACCGCAAGTTCTCAATCGATGCAAACTTGGCGCAGCAATTTGAAATCGCTCAGCATTTTTCCCGTGCCAAGCACCACCGACGCCAACGGATCGTCCGCAATGGAAACCGGCAAGCCGGTCTCTTCGCGGATGCGCTTGTCGAGATTCTTCAGCAGCGCGCCGCCCCCCGTCAGCACGATTCCGCGGTCGCTGATGTCGGCGGAAAGCTCGGGAGGTGTGCGCTCGAGCGCCACGCGCACGGCGTTGAGAATCGTCGCGACGCATTCACTAAGGGCTTCGCGAATCTCACTGTCATCGATGGTGACCGTCCGCGGCACGCCTTCAATCAGGTTGCGGCCTTTCACTTCCATCGTCAGCGGTTTTTCCAGCGGGTAGGCAGAGCCAATCTCCATCTTGATCTGTTCCGCGGTGCGTTCGCCCACCAGCAGGTTGTACTTCCGCTTTAGGTACTGCATGACCGCTTCATCCATCTCGTTGCCCGCCACGCGCACGGACCGCGAATAGACGATGCCGCTCATGGAGATAACCGCGATGTCCGTGGTGCCGCCGCCGATGTCCACCACCATGTTGCCGGACGGCTCTTCAATCGGCAGCCCGGCGCCGATCGCCGCGGCCATAGCCTGTTCGACGAGAAACACTTCGCTGGCGCGCGCGCGATACGCGGAGTCTTGCACGGCGCGCTTTTCCACTGGCGTGATCTCGCTCGGCACGCCGATGACGATTCGCGGATGCACCAGCACGCGGCGGTTGTGCGCCTTCTGGATGAAATAGGTCAGCATCTTTTCGGTGACTTTGAAATCCGCGATGACCCCGTCTTTCATCGGCTTGATGGCCACAACGTTGCCCGGCGTGCGCCCGAGCATCTCTTTTGCTTCCCGGCCCACGGCCACGACTTCGCCGTTGGATTTGTTAATGGCTACGATCGAGGGCTCGTTGACCACAATGCCTTTGCCGTGCGCGAAGACTAGCGTGTTTGCGGTACCCAGATCGATGGCTAGGTCGGAAGAAAACAAACTGAACACCGACCTCATGTTGTAACCGTTCTTGTTCATCCCTACATCCCCCCGCGGAGAAGGACTCTCCGTCGCCCGGCCGGCAATAGCGCTGACCTCACCCCGGCCAGCTCGCAAAGTCTATTGTCTCCGGACACCACGACCAGCGCAAACGCGCTTGGGCCTCTCCTCAGAACTCTTACTTCGGAACAACGATGGACACCTGCTTTATTGCCGTTCCGCCCCGGCGATTCGAACCGATAATCGAAATCGTGTGCTGGCCTGGAGCAAGCTGCTCGGTGAAGTGCCGGAAGTTGCCGTCTGGCGCGATGTTCGGCACGGATTGGCCGTTCACAATCAAGGCCGCGCCTGGCTCCGTACGGCCCACGATCTCCGCCGAATGTCCCACCACTTGGGTGCTGGTGATCTCTAGCAGCATATCCTGCGACTTGCCTTGAGCGACTAGCGAGAATTTGAAAATTTCGCTGACTTCGCTGGTCTGCTTTTTCCCGTCCGTCGCCGTGACGTTCCAGAAATAATCTCCGGGATCGAGGCCCGTGATATCTACGGCCGTGCCTTTGGTTGGCGCTTCCTTCACAGTCTTCGTGAACATAGCGGTAGTGCTGATTCGCAGCGTGTAGGAGATCGCTTCCTGCACCGGCTTCCACTCGAAATGAACGGGATAAATCCGCGGATTCTCCGCCGTGATCGGCGCGAGATTCAACGGCTCGACAAGATCCGGGGGCGCAAGGACGTTGGATTTCTGAATCGGGCCGCCCCGGGGAATCGTGAGTTTTTCATACGGCGCCAGATCAATTCTTTCTTCGCCGCGTTGTACCTGCGCGCTGCCGCTTGAAACGACGATCTCGCTTTCCTTCTTGTCAGGATCGGACTTGACCGCCGCGCGGCTGTTGGAATGCAATTGGGCGTGTGCATCTTCCGCGCTGACGGCGGCCTTGGAGTCCGGGGAACTCCAGTTTGGCGTTGAAAAGTCGACCGCGCCGTGATTAATGGCCACGGCCACGCTCGTCGGCTTGTTACTTTCCGTGGTGTTTTCTTCCACGGTCACCAAGGTATCCGGCTTGACGGTGTACGTCGTGCCGTCGGCAAAGGTGATGCGCGCATTGGCATCGGAGCCCGTTTGCACCAGATCGCCCTTGTCGAGCGAAGTGCGGTAGTCCGCTTCCACCCATTGCACCGAATTTACTTTTTTAACTTGGACTCTGCCGTCCAGATTGACGAACTTGGCGCGTTTCTGATCGGAAGCCGGCGATTCGTTTCCGGGATCGCCCACCGCCCCGCTGAGTTTCTTGATCACCACCTGATACAAGTCAGGCTTGGCTATGAAGATTCCTGCGAAAATAATCGTCAGCGCCAAAAGCGCGTAGAGGATCACCGTCTTGTAGGTGACCGCCTTCCAGTACACTTCGACGTGCGGCGCCCTTTGGTGGGCCTGGGTGAACTTCGGATCGGTAGGTGTTTGTGTCGGCACGGTTGATGGTCTGCGAAAGCTCCAATTTTTCAATCTAGCACAGCGCTCTCCGTATGGATGAATTGCGGAACGGCGCGTAGTCAAATTGCAAATAGCACGGCCGCACCTGGTCCACTTGCCCTTCAGACTGTCCCTTGGTGCAGGTCTTTCAGCGATCTTCTTGTTGTTCTTTTTCCGGATGAAAAAGTGCTGCTCGTCCACCCCGGCCAGGCGCTCATCTCGTGCCCCCTCTACGGACTCAGACGGTTCAACTCCGCTATGAGCAACGATGCGCCCCTCCAGTCCCAGCGGACGATTGTGTTTGAGACGCGTGCCTATATCTCCTATAATCTTAAGTTTGTCTACTGACGTGGGAGACTCATCGGATGGCTGGCGCAGATAAAAGCAAACTTGGGTACCGCATCCTCCTGGGAGCCGTCGTTTTGGTCCTGGGAGGCAGCATGCTGCTCTACCTCGTGCCGCAGTCCCCGGTCAGCGGCGAGACCTCCACGGACACCCTGGCCAAGATCGGAGATGAGTCGGTCAGCGTGCAAGACGTGCGCCAGCAGCTCAACCAGATCGAGCAACGCAATCCCAATATGAGGCCCCTCGAATCCCTCTACGCCCAGCAGATCCTGAAGCAGCTGGTCTTTCAAAAAGAGATTGAGTATGAAGCCAAGCGCCTCGGAATTACCGTCTCCGATCAGGAGCGCGCCAACCGCATTCGGCAATACGTTCCGACGGCCTTCAATAACGGTTCGTTTGTGGGCATGGACCGCTATTCGGCCGAAGTCCAGGCGCGCTTCCAAATGACGGTGCCCGCCTTCGAAGAGCTCATCCGTCAAAGCTTGCTCGAGGAAAAATTTCGCAAGCTCATCACCGACGGAATCAGCGTGGGCCCCGCCGAGCTTCAGGATGAATTCCGCTACAAGAATGAAAAAGTGAAGCTGGACTATACGCTGATCAAGCCGGAAGATCTGGAAAGCAAAATTTCTCCGGATGAGGCCGAGATCCGCGCGGCCTACGAAAAGAACAAGTCCAAATACCAAGTGCCCGAACGGCGCGTGGTGCGCTACGCGCTTGTGGACGTAAACCAGATCCGCCAGAACCTGCAAATCTCCGATGCCATGCTAAAGGTTCAATATCAGGCCAACATTCAGCAGTACCAAGTGCCGAACCGCGTGCACGTCGAGCACATTCTCTTCATGACCGTGGGAAAGACGGACGCCGAAGTCGACGAGATCAAAAAGAGGGCCGAAGACGTCCTAAACCAGGTCAAGAAGGGCGGAAAGTTCGAAGACCTGGCGAAGAAGTACTCGGAGGACCCGGGTTCGAAGGACAAGGGCGGCGATTTGGGCTGGATCACTCAGGGGCAGACCGTCCCGGAGTTCGAAAAGACAGCCTTCAGCCTCAGCCCCGGCCAAGTCTCCGATCTCGTCAAGACGCAATACGGCTTCCACGTCATCAAAGTGCTGGAAAAAGAGACCGCTCACACCAAGCCGTTCGAGGAAGTGAAGGATTCGCTGCGCGCGCCCCTGCTGCTTTCGCAAGCGGATAAGCTGGCTAGCGAGACGGCCGATCAGTTGTCTTCGGAAATCCGCCAGTCCAGCAAGATGTCCCTGGACGAGTTGGCGAGCAAGCATCATCTGACGGTGAGCGAAACGAGGCCCATAAGCGCGACAGACCCCTTGCTGGAGCTTGCGGATTCGAAGGAAGCGAAGAATGCGATCTTCCAGTTGCACATAGGCGAGCTGAACCCGCCGGTTCGAACCGACCGCGGCTATGTCGTCCTATCGGTGAAGTCCATCCAGCTCGCCCATCAGGGTTCTGTGGAAGAGGTCCGCGACCGTGTGATCGCCGATCTGAAACGCGGAAAGTCCACGGAACTGGCAAAGAGTAAGGCAGATGAGCTAATCAAGCGCGTCAAAGCGGGAGAGAAATTCGACTCCGCCGCGAAGGCGCTCGGCCTTGAGCCGAAAACCAACGATCCCATCGCGCGCGACGGCTCCATTCCCGGCGCGGCCAGCGGCAAGCAAGTTGCCGCAGCATTCAACCTGAAGGCTGGTGACGTTGGCACCCCCCTGAGTTTGGGGCAAAACTGGCTCGTCTACCGCGTAGCCGAGAAAACGGAACCCAACCCGGCCGATTTCGACAAACAAAAGAAGCAGTTGACCGACGAGCTTCTCCAGTCCAAACGAAATCTTGCCTTTGAAGCCTTCCAGACGGCCCTGGACACCCGCCTGAAACAGGAAGGCAGGCTCAAGCTCATGCCCGAAAAGCTGAAGACCTTCGGTACTTTTGGTTAGTCTAACCTACACAAAATAAAGCGTTTATTGATTTACAGCGATGCCCTTGTCTTTCCGCCTGCGTCCCGCTACCCTATATAAGTCATCCCTGAAACCGAATTGGGCCCGAGCCGCTGTTGTTTGGGGGGAGCCTGGGTTCCGGGGCCAGTACCCAGAGTTCGGGACAGACGCAATGATGGCTACCCGCGCCAAAATTCCAGGAATCGGTGATACCAACATGACAGCCCGCTCTTCCGCCGCTCGCAACGACTACCGCTGCACCATCGACCGCAACCAGTCCGGCAAATACTGTGTCCGCATTCAGGTGCACTATCCCCGGCACGCCTGGACCCTGGGCATCTTCTTTCTGGCCTCCTCCTTCGACCGCGCGATGAAAAAACTCGAAGAGGCCCTGGATTTCCTCCAGCATCAGGAGGAGAAGCTATGGTTTTGGGGTGTGGACCGCGCCGAAGACATGGGTTTTTCCGCCGAGTTTCTGAAAGAAGTTGGCTTGCGGCTGGACCGCCGCTCGGAATTCCCCCGTAAGGCTACCAACGTTTCCTTGCCTCCGGAGCGCCAAGTGCCCGCTTTCGTCCTTGGACCGATGCGCCGGGGCCTGGCCGAATCCATCGAAACGTCTCGCGAAGCGTCTCGAGGCGCCGCCGTCGGCCGCTGATCCTCTTTATGTCAGTCGCTTCTCCGCGGCAACCCTCTTGTCCGGGCGGTTTCAATCCGCGGCTTTGCTCGCTGCGGCTGGCGCGGCCTCGCGGATCAGCAGGGGTAACCGCGGGAAGGAAAAAGTTCCCGCCACGTCGTCAATCACGTTCACCTGGCACAGATATAGGCCCGGCTTCAAAGCCTGCAGAGGCAAATCGATCTGGAAAATGACCGCCTTGCGATCCGGGGCCGTCACTTCGTTAGCGACCACCGGTTTTGATTCGTAAATCTTCGTGGCACCCTGCAGGAACTCGATGCTGGTGAAAACCCGGATGCTGTCTTTCGGCGGCTTGGCCGGCGGCGCATCCTTGGCTGCCCCGTTTTGGCTCCCGCTTGGGGCATTGGCCGCCGCGGGCGCAGGGTTCTT
>Ga0179592_10000471_pt1 | contig 16043 bp, 10 predicted proteins | sample CZODoug2_1_08_16_FD_148623 | JGI IMG/M metagenome (GOLD analysis project Ga0179592, IMG submission 148623) | Vadose zone soil fungal communities from Angelo Coast Range Reserve, California, USA - CZODoug2_1_08_16fungal (Illumina Assembly) | ecosystem: Environmental > Terrestrial > Soil > Vadose...
AGCGAGGTTCCTAGTGCTCGACGATAAGAAGTCCAAGGAAGAGATTGTGCGAATCCTCATAATGGGAGCTCACGGATATGTTTCACATACGGATGCAGCGAGCACACTCATTCGCGCGATCATTTGCGTCGCAGCTAATCAGCTGTGGGTTCCCCACGACGTACTACCCGAGTTCCTTCGTGACGTAAGCAGCGTGCTACGTAAAGACGATGCTCGACAAGCGACAACCCCTCGCGAAGATGAGATTCTTGAACTGGTGCGGAGACGCCTTTCGAACAGGGAGATCGCGGACCTCTTGCATATCCGCGTGAGCACAGTGAAGTTCCACCTCTCGAATATTCTTTCAAAATTACATGCCAACAACCGACGTGAGCTGACGGAGCCTGCGTCGCAAAAGCTATGGAAAATGCAGTTGGAGTGAGGAGTACTCCCGGAATCTAGTTTTCGGTAGTGAACCGAATGGTGAGACCTGTCGCCATAAAGCGCTTAATTAAGAGACATGTAAAGGCCTTAGCCCTGCTGTGGAGCTACGCTGCAATCTTGAGATCGATCAATGTTAAGTGGCCTCCCCCCTGCACACGCGGCAGGTGCTCCTCTCGGGTGCGAGCGTCTGCTTCGGCAGTCGGTCCCCTCAATCGGGATTCGTCAACTTGCGAGTCGGGCACTTTCCTTAAGTTGGTGCGGGGCGACACAAGCATAGCGTCCATGCGAAAGCCTCGAACTTAAGGGATACGGGACTGCCATCGGGCGCAATCGGAGTTCAAAATGGACCACTCGACACACGGTGATCGCGGACAGGCTTCCGACCCACACGCCGGTCATAAGATGTCAGACATTCATGGGAGCCACGATCGTCACGCCGGGCACTCCGTTGCTATGTTTCGCGATAAGTTTTGGCTGAGTTTCGCTCTCACAATTCCCGTCGTATTTTGGTCGACCGACGTTCAACGCTGGCTTGGTTACACCGCGCCTTCCTTCCCCGGCTCGAAGTTTATCCCCGCTATCCTCGGAACGGTCGTCTTCGTTTATGGCGGACTAGTCTTCATCCGCGGTGCATGGGGTGAACTTGCCGATCGCAAGCCCGGCATGATGACTCTCATCAGTTTGGCGATCGTAGTCGCGTTCGGAACTTCACTCGCTGCGACATTTGGCCTCTTCGAGATTGACGTTTGGTGGGAACTCGCGTCACTGATCACTATCATGGTCCTCGGCCACTGGCTGGAAATGCGGGCCATTTCCCAGGCTCGTGGCGCACTCAGTGCACTCGCCGCCCTGCTCCCGGACACCGGCGAACGCGTAAACGGCTCAAACACTCAATCTGTTCCACTCTCTGAGTTGCGCGTTGGCGACATCGTGCTTGTCCGGCCGGGAGCCCGTGTTCCGGCAGATGGCACTGTCGTTGAAGGCAGCGCCGATGTTGACGAGTCCATGATCACTGGCGAGTCCAAAACAGTCCCGAAGGGGTCAGGGACCAAGGTTATTGCGGGAACCGTTGCCAGTGGCGGAAGCCTGCGCGTCCGCATTACGGCAATCGGAGACCAGACGGCTCTCTCCGGAATCATGCGGCTCGTCGCCACCGCTCAGGCTTCCGGCTCTCGGACGCAAGCTCTTGCTGACCGCGCGGCCGCGATCCTGTTTTACGTGGCAGTCGCGTCTGGCGCGATTACCTTCATCTACTGGTGGTTTTCAGGAGACAGGGAACACGCCCTCATTCGAACGGCAACGGTCCTCATCATTGCTTGCCCGCATGCCCTTGGCCTGGCAATTCCGCTCGTAATCGCAATCTCGACATCACTAGGGGCTCAAAACGGTCTCCTTGTTAAGGACAGACTCGCACTCGAACGAGCCCGCAATTTGGATCTGGTCATTTTCGATAAGACCGGAACCCTGACACGCGGTTCTCCTGCCGTGTCGGGAGTCGCGGCTGCACCCGGCACTACCGAAGATGATTTGATTGCGCGTGCTGCCGCTGTCGAATCTAACTCCGAACACCCACTCGCTAAAGCAATCGTCGCAGAAGCCAAGCGCCAAAACGTGACCCAATTGTCAGCCTCGAATTTCGAGGCGCTGGCCGGTCGAGGCGCGAAGGCGCTCGTGGAAGGCAAGAGTGTTGAAATCGGCGGACCGCGCCTGTTGACCGAGGCCAAGGTAACGGTGCCGCCAGAAGTTGAAAAACTAACTACCGCATGGGCATCAGATGGGAAGACGGTTCTCTATGCCGTCTCTCAAGGCCGACTGCTCGGAGCTTTCGCAGTAGAGGATGAGATTCGGCCAGAATCCAGTGAAGCCATCACCGAACTTCACGGGCTTGGTATCCGAGTCGCGATGATCACCGGAGATTCGAAGACGGTTGCCGACTCGGTCGCCCGGCGTATCGGAATCGATGAGGTCGCGGCCGAGGTTCTCCCCGCTGACAAGGCTTCTGCGGTTATGAACTTTCAGTCAGACGGCAAGAAGGTCGCAATGGTTGGCGACGGCGTTAACGATGCACCCGCTCTGGCAACCGCAAACGTGGGAATCGCCATCGGGGCGGGAACTGATGTGGCGATTGAGTCCGCCGGAATCGTACTCGTGCGTAGTGATCCCCGCGATGTTGTCGGGGCAATCGAGCTTTCGCGCGCTACCTACAGAAAGATGATCCAAAATCTCGTCTGGGCGACCGCATACAACCTAGTTGCCATCCCGGTCGCTGGAGGGCTTTTTGTCCACTGGGGATTCGATCTCCCCATGAGTGTCGGAGCCGTCGCGATGAGCTTGTCCACTATTATTGTGGCTGCAAACGCACAGCTGCTTCGCCGACTTAAGTTGCAGCGCGAGACCCTCTAATGAAGAACCCAGCTACGAGTAGGAATCTCAGCAGCGCATGGAGTTGAGACTGGCAGGAACGCGTACAGGCTCGAAATGCACGAAGCAGATCGACAAATAGGCGGCACAAAAAGTCCCAGTGAAAGGCGCTTCGAAAGTCGAGACCTTGACCGTGGAGTCCGTACTTCTGGCGAAGTAACCTAGGTCATTGACCTGAGAATTCGTCGCAGGCTTTGCCCTGCAAGCCTTCGATTCCTTCTTTCGCGATGATGGGAACCATGATGAGGGCCGCCACTGGGTCGGCCCACCAAAGACCGAGAAAGGCGTTGAGCATTAACCCGGCGAGCAGCATAGCAGACAGGTACGTGCAATACTCTGTTTGTTTGGCGTCCGCGCGCATGGCGGCACTGCCTAAAGCACGCCACACCTTTCGCTTAGCTCTGGAGAGAAGGGGCATTACGACCAAGGAGACGCAGGCCAGAACGATTCCCGGAATGCTGTGTTCGGGGGCGCGACGTGACCATAGGTCCAACACAGATTCATAGACGATGTAGGCCGCCAGCAGAAGGAAGCAAACGCCGACAATCCTCAGAGCCCGCCGCTCATTCAGTTCGCGGAGCTGCACTTCGGCGTCAACAGACATCCTCCACAGTAAGACCGACCGGACGTCACTTCGATGAAACTATCGATTCCAAAACCTACGAGCGAAATGCTCCCGGCAATTGCCCGTGCCACGACGGCCAACAAACCTTCTAAGGCATTCCATGCGATCGTGAAATATTCGAGCGTTCGTCCATGGCGCACGACAGCCGTACGGTCCAAGATCGCGGTTTCACTCATGTGCCGAGTCTACACGCGCCGAGCCGAAGTCGGACTAAGACCTTCGGCCATCTCAAAATAGTTGCTTTTCATTCGTGGGCTTCTGCCGTTGGACGGCACACGCCGTTTCATCGTCCATCCATGGTCCGACAATTGTTCCTCGGGGTTCCAAGGCGCGACTTGGGTAGCCATCTGTGTCGCGTAGCCTCTTGCAGTTGCCAAAGGATCGTGCACCGTCACGGAAGAGGCCGCGCTGCCTCGTCATTGCTTGCATGAGGGCACCTCGAAGGCCTGTCGAGCTGTGCCTATCTCGCTGGCTCGACAAGTTAAGTCCTACTCGTCCCGGCGTTCGTCCACTCGAATCGAGAAGAGTGGAATCCTTAGCGCGTGGAGCTCGCGGGTTCTGTCTCCGCCTTCGCCGCCTGGTCAGCTATGCCATGGCGGAGGAACGCGAAGGATAATCGACAGCACCCACCTCATCATGTCGCACCGATTCTCGGACCACTGTCATCCAACTTCGCTCCTCCAATGCAGTGCGGACAATCTCGAGCACACGCGCTCTCTCGGCTATGGAAACGGTGCAACTCGCCTCTGACCTACAGTAACCAGCCAGAACGATGTTTAATATGCTGTTCTCTGCTCATCCAAACAATTCCTTTACAATCGTCTAAGTTCTCGGTGCTCCATACTTTGCGCAATTTCTCGGGCCCGCGTGCGCTCTCGTTCTCCCTCACTCGAAGGTTTCACGAGTGGCAATCCTAGATATCCCTTCATGAACCCAGACAATCCGTCCGGGTCCCAGGCACCGAACCAACATTCAGTCGACCATGGCTGCTGAACGTCTACCGCCGTGGCCAATACGTGGTCCGGGTCTTGGTAGATAGGGGTTCCTTTCAGAGAGAGGTTGTACGGCATTTTTGCCGGGTAGTACATCGTCCGTCTGGGCATTCCCGTCATGAATTCAATTCTTCTTTGCAAACGCGCCTTCTCCGTCTCATCCCCAGTTTTCGCCAAGTCGTCTCGAAGAAGTGCCAGGCGTTTATCCCATTCCGTGTCCAAGTCCCAGATGCCAGTCGACTCGCCAATTTCGCCCGGGCTAAAAATCAGACCTTGGGCTCTCAGTTCCGTAAACGGGAACTCCTCTGCATCCGCATGGCTACGCTGAAGTGAAAACCGGTTCTTGGTTACCCGGATGTGAAAAGGGACGATCGGTTCGACACCGTCTTCCGCTACAATCCAATTTCGACCCTCGAATTTAGGTTCATCCAACAGGGCGACGTCTGCTCCGACCAGAGCGTGCTCGATCGCTCTGCCCCCATCCACGTAAACACATCGTACTTTCACGCCAATTTCCGGACAGTGAGATCTAATCACAGTGCCATTTGGCTGAAGCCGAATGACACGGTCCAAATCGGGCTCTCCAGCCAACGCGTGGACGTACCCGCTAACGCCTCGCCGCTCATCTGTCGGATCCGGATCAGTCGCCAGCCGGCACTGGAAATATCCGCTGAATTTCAGCCAAAGCATCGACTTGTCCTCTTCACAACACAAATTCTTGCTTAAGTACAGTCAAAATGTTCTCTCTAATCCAACCTAGATTTTGCCCCGTCATACTGAAACGAGAAGGTTCTGGGACGCCGAACTCACTTGACGGCAATTGCTTGCAAAAATCTGCGGCGTCCTTCAATCTCTCCAGCAAGATGACCCACCGATTCTGTGCTTGCGTCGATAGCCGAACATCGTAGTAGAACTCAAAACTGGGTCCGCCAACTGGAATTGTCGAGCCCTCGCCGGCTGGCATAGTGGTTAAGACCTCGGCAAGCGGCCGGATCGCCATACTCATCGTCTCCCGTATGGCTCCCTGCAACGCTTTACGTTGCGCGGGACTTTCCCCGCCATACGAATAGAACTGCATCAGCATCAAAATCGTAGTCTCGTAGATTGAATTGAAGAATTCGGCCACTCTGACCGTGCTCTTGTTTGTCAGAAGTGACCCTTTCCCGTGGGAGTCCCGATGTGGACGTGTTTGTGGGTTAGGGACAACATCGCGAGCGGGATCGAAATTGTGGTCAGTCTGCTGAGCATCGCTCAGTTCTTTCCGGATTTTCAAAAAAGTCGCGTAATGTGAACCGGCACGTGCCCCCGGCGCGCCTTCTCCTTCCAGCACGATAGAGTCTATCGCTTTGTCCGCCGTCCCACGATCTACTACCAGAAACAGTTTCATTCTTCGTGACCAGTCGTCCGTGTCTTGCGCGAATTTCGGACCAATGAACAGATTAGGTTCCGGGATCTTTGCGAATCCGTCGCGAATTTGTCCATAGAGTTGACCAACGTAGTCGTATTCGAGGGGTTCTGGAACAGGCTTCACCATCGATGCGAGCAATTGTTTTTGAGGATGACCTGCGGGAAGGTAGTGCCCCGGAGGCGGTGGGGGAGGTTCTCCCTGAGGCAACTCTGCTCGAACGAAGCGATAGAGGCTTTCATCCGAGAATCTCTTTAACTCGAAATCAAACGGGCCGTAATACGACATCCGCTCCTGAGGAAAGCTTGGGCGACCAAACCTCGGGGCCGCTCCAATCGAAGACAACAGATTGCATACAGTTCCCAGATGGGCCATCTCTTGCCTCGCAATCGCGAGAATGCTGCCTTCCCAAGCGCGCGTTTGCTCCTGTTGCGCTGCGGAGAGGCGTTCGTGTTCGAACTTTTTAAGGGAGAGGGCAGCAAATAGGTATTGAAGTAACAAACCATGCTCCAATTCGGCAGCTTCGGTCAGTGCAGCTATTAGGCCTTCGCGTGAGTCGATCATCTTTGTGACCCGCGATTTCTCGGTTCCTGCAGCCAGCCTTATTAGGCTTGACACGCCCGACAGCTTGGACATATCTCAGTGTGGTTAGACTCTCGAACGTAACATTGTCGGCAAATGAAGACCGCAGTCTAGTCTAAGCAGCATGTAAGTCAACATAAAGTATGTATGCCAGAGTTTTACTTGCCCTAGAGATACCTTTCGATGATACTTTGCATCACCAACCGGGTATTCTAGGCTCCCCTATGTTCCCCTGTCCCACCCGTTCGTGGAAAGGCTGATCGGCACACTTCGACGCGAGTATTTGGATCGCATATTGTTTTGGACCACTGCAGATCTCGAAAACAAGCTGCTCGATTTCACGACCTACTTCAACAACCATCGAACGCATACCTCACTGGAAGGGCGAACGCCGGATACGCCGGTTTCACGACCACTCGCAAATCTCCGCTCATTTCGATGGCAACCTCACTGTCGTAACCTATATCAGACACCAGTGGCTGCGTAACTTTCCCAAGACTCTCGATCGCTGCGTATCCGGTCAACCTTCGGGGAATCTTCAACTAAACCATCTGGTGTTTGCGTTCTTGGTCGCTGCGCGCTTCGCGGATCCGATTGTTTCTCTTCCACCGTATCAATTCGCCAGAGACATGTCGAAAAGGCCTCCTCCTTGGCGGACAGCGACCTTGCGAAAGTCGAGAAGATCCAGGCAGCCAATGATGCTCTTACGCAATACAGATTTGCCACAACAGCAGATTGCTTTACACTCGGCCCTTGTTCTGGGAATCTTGATTGCCTCTCTGGGGGTTCGGGGCCTGGGCAACTTTGCCGATCTTGATAAGTTGACCGATCATCCGACGCAAAAGTACTTGTTCAATGTGGCGGATGTCCTGTTGACCGGCGCTCTCGTAGGTGGGGGGTCGGATTTTATGCACAAACTCATCACGACTTTCACGGACTTAATGGATGCGACCTCACAGAAGGCAAAAGGCTCGACGCCTTAGAGTCGCACAAGTTGTGCAGCGGTGTTACAATCCCACACTGTTACGAAATCAAGTAACGGTCAATGACCACAAACGGGATCTGAGAAACACAGGTTCCTCTGCGCTATCAGGGACAGACCCATTCCGAATTCGACCGGTAGTTGCACCTGTACCTCGTCAAAATTCGAAGCACATTTCAAATCACTAGAGAATACAAAGAGGTCATGTTACACCTCCAGGAACGGTGATGGGCAGACGAAGTATTCGGGAGGCACAGTCATAATCCTGAGCTTGTAACCGACTGTGGATGCGCGACAACGCAGCAGTCCAACAGAGTTCGCAGGACATCGCGACACATGGTGAGCTGTAACTCTCTTGTTTGTCGCAGCAGCACTGTGCTAGCGTTGACTGCGCAATTGCGAAGGGGGATGCTATGAAAGCATCGGTGTTATTCCTCTTTCTCGTCACTGCTGTAGCGGCTTCGGCGCAAGCTCAAAACGATTCAGCGCAACCCAATCCCACCTCCGACCGCAAACTCCTGACAATTGCTCCGGGCACGACAGTGCGATACTCAGCACCGTGGAAGATTTCAGGGGCGCAGTATTCCAATGCACAGGAGCTGATAGTTCCCGCCCAAACTAGTGGGGCGACGCAGGGTACGCCTGTTGAATCTGCGCTCGCCCGCATCCTGATTACGACGGAGGAACGCACTAGTACAGCGGACGCGCTGCAGCGCCTGCAGGACATTGCCCGATCGCGAGGCGGCACCCCCCGGGTCACCGAAATAGGAGGGTGGCCAGCCATCATCATTGAATTCACCGAACCGCTACCACGGAGGGGTGCGCCCCAACAGGAGCAGGAGCCGCCTCTAGCTCTCAGTGATCGGCAGATCCAAAGTGCGATTGTCGCCGTCGCGGCCGGAACCAAGGTCATTGATTTCAACATCTCGCTCGCGCCCGGAGCACCTGCGCAGTTGTTGCAGGACGCACAGCAGATTGCGGCCAGCAGCGCGTTCCCGGCCAAGAGCAATCCGGAAGAGCTGCAACGGTCAATGCAAGTCTTGCAGCAGAATCTTAGAATTGCGCCAGCACAAAAGCCAAGACTCCAATCGACGACTCCGCCTAACGAATCTCAGGTCCGGCGCCCAAGTACTCGCTCGGGCGCCTCTACCGGTAGCCTTACAGTGCAGACTGGAAATGGAGAACTGGAGATTGCAACCAGCGCTGATGCTAGAAACATTATCATCGCCAGCAATACAGCGCTCTCGTATTCTTCAAATCTTGGAGCAAGTTTCGCAGCAGGTTCGACCGGTGTGTTCGGCCTTAATGATCCGACTCTGGCGCGTGGCTCTTCGGGAAACTCTTATCTAGGCGTGATAGCGACCGCGAACGGTACTCCAGCTCAGCTAAACGTAAGCGGCTGCACGAACGCGGTTAGCCGTTCTACCGATAACGGCGCCAATTTTACGTTGCGCGGCTACAGTGCGAGATGCCCTTCCACGGGCGTGGGAGTCTGTTTCCCCGACCAGGAGCACATAGCCGCGGACAGCGTGAATCCATCCTCTGGTAACGACCAACTGTATGCAGTGTGGCGCAACTTTACCCCTGCCGGAACTGTGGCCAACTGCAACTCGATAGGATCCGGCTTTGTTACAACATCGATCAGCTGCTCGCAAGACAGCGGTGCGAATTGGACAGCGCGAGCAGCGATCTCGGGCGCAGGCGATTTCCCTCGCGTGGCGGTCGGCCGCGACGGCAATGTTTATGTGGTTAGAGTGAATGGCAACGCAATCGTGGTGAACCGCTTCAGTTCTTGCGCAAGCGGCTTGACCGCGGCTCCTGGGTTCCCTGTGACCGTGGATTCCTTGACCATCGCACTGGTTCCCTGTCCAGTGTCCGGCCTGGATCGTTGTAATGACGGAAATACTTTGAGCAGTCCAACCGTTGCTCCCGATCCCGGCAATGCCGCGCATGTATTTGTGGCTTTCGCGATGAACGATACGGAGGGCGGTGAAACCATCACTGTTGCGGAATCCAACGACCGTGCCGCAACCTTCCCGAACCTAAGATCGGTAAACTCCACAACCTCGGTGCGGCGCTTTATGCCGTGGTCTTGCTCAACACACGGTAGGGCTTGGGTGGGGTGGTACGACCGTACGGCAGCTACCGCTCCGCAGGCCAGAAATGACCTTACCGACTACTTCGTTGGTTCGGCAACCGGATTTGTGCGAGGCTTCACCTACAACTTGACCAATAACCCTGACGCGCAGTGCAATTCAGGATGGCCTTGCGGCGAGCGTGATGCAAGCTCCGCCACTGCTTGCCCGGGTGGAGCCGCTGCTCCAGCCGGAAATGGGTGTCCTAAATACGGCGACTACAACGGAATTGCGTGTGCCGGCAACTGGATCATCGCCGCGTGGACGTCCGCCACTGCGCCGCGAGGTCTCCCGGCAGTCGCGGGTTTAAGTGTCTTCTCATCTTCCGTTTTCATCGGCGGCGATGGCGAGTCCATCTGGCGGTATACCGGTACGCCATGCAGCGGCGACTCCTGCCCGGGATGGCAGGAGCTTGATAACAACTCCAAGACGACGGCCATCGCCAGCTCGGGCGGCAATCTCTACCAGTTGCACGAGGATGGCTGGATCTGGAAGTACACGGGAACGCCGTGCACACTGGACTCATGCCCTGGTTGGCAGCGCCTGGACAGAAATTCCCAAACCGTCGCCCTCGCAGCTGACGGTTCCAATCTCTACCAGTTGCACAGTGATGGCAAAATCTGGCTTTCTACTGGCACTCCGTGCACCGGCGACTCCTGCCCTGGCTGGCAGATGCTCGATAACAACACCGCGGGAATTGCTATCGCCGCCAGCGGCGGACAGCTATACCAGATGCACAATACCGGAAAGATTTGGCATTACACCGGTACTCCTTGCAGCGGAAATGTGTGTCCGGGCTGGCAAATGCTCGACAACAATGCCGCTACGGTCAATATTGCTACCGCGACCGGACAGCTTTATCAGTTGCACAATACCGGAGAAATTTGGCGTTACACCGGAACCGCTTGCAGCGGAACTGTATGTCCCGGGTGGCAGATGCTTGATGCAAATTCCAAGACCGTGGCAATCACTGCAGGCGGCGGATCGCTGCACCAGTTACACAACGACGGCATGATCTGGGTTTACACAGGAACGCCATGTAGCGGAAGCTCCTGTCCCGGCTGGCGCCGACTGGATCGGAATCCCAAGACGATCAGCATCAGTAATTCTGATTCCGGTGGCCTCTTTCAACTGCATGATGACGGCTGGATATGGCGCTACACCGGGACGCCATGCAATGGCGACTCCTGCCCTGGTTGGTCGCGCGTCGACAATAATGCGCGCACCGGAGCGATAGCAGCAGGAAACGATCTGTACCAGCTCCATACCGATCCCATCTTCCAGCAACACTCCGATGGTAGTTTGTGGCGCTACACGGGAACAGAATGTGACGGTGACTTCTGTCCCGGATGGGAGGAGCTGGACAATAATCCAGCGGCACGGACTATTGCCGCCACCGGCAGGCAGTTCTTCCAACTGCACAGTGACGGATCTATCTGGCGCTACATCGGTCCTAGTTGCAGTGGAACTTCACGTCCAGGTTGGCAGAAGCTTGATAATAATCCGGCAACTGTGGCCATCGCCGCATCCGGCAATCAGTTCTTTCAACTTCACAGCGGTGATGGATCGATCTGGCGCTTTCTAGGAACTCCCTGCAATGGCAACTCTTGCACCAGCTGGGAGAAACTGGATAACAATCCACGCACACGCGCCATTGCCGCCGGTGGCAATCAACTTTTCCAACTTCATACGAACGGATCAATCTGGCGGTACGTGGGGGTCCCTTGCTCGGGATCAAGTTGCCCTGGCTGGCAAGAGCTGGATAACAATCCCGCAACCACTCAAATTGTCTCCGGTGGTAACCAACTTTTCCAGCTTCACAACGACGGCACGATCTGGCGCCATATAGGGACACCATGCTCGGGCTCGAGTTGTCCTGGCTGGCAGAGATTGGACAACAACTCTACAACAGTAGCGATCGCGGCTGGCGGTAACCAGCTTACTCAGCTTCACAACGACGGCACGATTTGGCGCTACATTGGAGTCCAGTGCACAGCGACGTCCTGCCCCGGCTGGGAGGAGTTGGACAACAATGCTGCGACAAGGCAAGTAGAGGTCAGCGGCAACCACATCTATCAGCGGCATTCCGACGGTTCGATATGGCGGTATACGGGCCCGCCGTGCAATGGTGGTAGTTGCCCCGGTTGGGCGCGACTGGATAACAACTCAGCCGCAACATTCATTGCAGTCGCTGGCTTCAAATGACGGCAATCCGTTCAGGCAAGAGCCCGGAAAGCGCATGTCACAGCTCAGAGTTCCTAAAGCAGGAGGATTTATGGTACGTCCTGCGACGGATATAAGAAGCCGGTTGGCCTGGCAGTATGCGTTTCGACTCAGGTCCATGCTTCCGTCGGCGCGGTCATTAGCGGATCGCCGGCCGTCCGGAACTCATTGACCTGTCTATAGCCAGACTGGAGGAACGCTAGAGGCCATGCCAGTACTTAGTCGCGCGGCCGTACCTCTCAGGACGCCCGATTCGAATTGAGTAGCTGTTTACAAGGCGCACAATCGTCAGCCAGTTACCGCAAGGCAAGCGCAATTTCGAATCCCGCCCGCGACCTTGACTGCTTAACTAGCGGAGCGGAGAATCGGGCCACGTCGTCTCGATGAAACCCTGCTGGTGGATTCCACACGAGCGGAAGTTTAGGAATCCACCGACGAGTCGTCCCGACTATCACTCAGTGCATTCATCACGAAAACGCAAAACCCAGCAGACACGCGCACTAGCCGAGAGTCTATTGCGAGGAGACAACCGCAGATGATGATCGCCAGAGACAGGTTCATCCGCAAGACTAATACGATCTTCGTGGTCGCATCCGGGCTTCTGTGTGCAGTACTAAGCGGCTTCAGGGCGTATGCGCAGGATGTTCTTACTGAACGCTATAACAATGCTCGAACGGGATCGACGAGCCAACGCATGAACAGCGATACGTTCAGACAAGGCTTGAGTAAGCTCGGCGAATTGCCTGTCGAAGGTCGAGTGTATGCCCAGCCGCTATTTGTAGAACACGTGCAAACGTCTCCGACGATGCCACCCCGGAATGTTCTCTTGATCGCGACAGAACGGAACAACTTGTATGCAATCGATGCTTACACACTTTTGCCTATTTGGAATCGCTCTCTCGGACCAAACGACCAAACTAAGATGGGCTCTGCGGGGTGCGACGGGATTTCGCCAGACGGCATCGGAATCGAAGCCACTCCCGTAATCGACGCAACCTCACAGCGCATGTTTGTCAGCTACAGGGTGAATCCCGAACGGAGTCCGGACACCTCACACCAAGAGGTAGTGGCCGTCGACATCAGGAATGGTCAAACTGTTGCTGGTCCAGTAGAGGTCGCCGGTCCGGCATTTGTGCCGCGATGGGAACGCAGCCGTGCGAGCTTGCTGCTACAGAACCGCGAACTGTACGTTGCGTTCGCATCACGCTGCGAGGACCCGGGCATGCCAATCTTCCATGGATTCATTTTCTCCTTCGATGAAGGGACACTGGATAAATCCGGGGAGTTCCAAATTACCGACGGGGACGTCGATGGTGGAGGAGTCTGGCAGGCTTCTTCCGGACTGGCGGGGGACGGCACGGATGTGTATTTCATTACGGGGAACCGGCGGCTCGAGGTTGGCCACCAACCTCAGGATTCCCCCAATCTTGCTGACAGCTTCATTCGGCTGCACCCACAGTCTGCCATCGGTTCATCGGCTTTGAATTTCAACGTACGTGACTGGTTCACTCCATACCGGAAGCTTTGGCTGGACCACATTGATTTAGATCTAGGGTCGGCAGGTCCCATCTTGATTCCCGGAACAAAATATCTCCTGGGAGGGGGAAAGCAGGGATGGCTGTATCTACTTGACCGGGACAACATGGGAAAGCTCGACGCAGCAAAGAAATGGACGTCGGCGGACTTGCAGAAACTGAAGTCCGACTCGACCGAGGATCAGTTCCCGGAAGAATTGTCGGCTGATAAGGTTGCGCAAAAGTTTCAGGTGGGATTCCAACAATATATTCCCAGTAATCCTTCGTACTTAGGGCCTCCTGGCTCTCCGATAGCTGTCGTAACGCAGAATGGGAACCAGTTGGATGTCTTCAACGTGGGACGCGACGGCGCAGTCTACGTAACGTGGCAAGTGAGTTCGGGGGATTGGTCGGATGGAATGAATGGCCATCCCTATCCGGCGAGAGTTTCGCCATCGATCGCTCATCCAGGGGGTTTTGTTGCGGCTGCGAATCAGGGACCGAACCAAGTGGATGCATTTGTCGCGGGTAACGATGGAGCGGTCTACGTGACGTGGGTAGTCGGTGTGGGCCATTGGACGGATGGAACCCCTGGAAATGGAGCGCCGGCGCGTATCACGCCATCGAGCGTGATGCCGGCCGGAGGTTGCCTGGCGACTGCCGCGCAGACGTCCAATCAGCTTGATGTGTTTTATGTGGGGAACGACGGCGCAGTATACGTGACATGGGTCGTAGGCGGGGAGCACTGGTCGGACGGGACACCGGGAAATCCGCCACCCGCACGAATCACGCCCGCCAATTTCGCGATTCCGGGCACGTGTGTGGCTGCGGGCCAACAGACACCCGTCCAACTCGATGTTTTTGTCGTAAACAAGAACGACGGCGCGGTGTATGTCACGTGGGTTATCGGAACGGGAATCTGGACAGATGGTGTAGGAAATCATGGATCACCGGCCCGAATTACGCCGGTGGAAGTCGCTGACCCGAGAGCATTGCTTGCCGCTGCCCAGCAGACTTCCAATCAATTGGACGTGTTCTACCCTGCGCTAGATGGCAGCGTGTACGTCACTTGGGTGCTTGGCGTGGGTCACTGGTCCGATGGGACACCGGGGAATCCCCCGCCAGCGCGAATCACGCCGGCGAATGTGACGTCACCTACCGGGGGAATCAGCGCTGCGCAACAGACGGGTAATCAACTGGACGTTTTCTATCTGCAGAGGGGTGGGCCTACGAACGGAGCGTTGATGGTCACGTGGGTCGTTGACGTAGGTCACTGGTCTGATGGCACTCCAGGCAATCCGTTCCCAGCGGCAACGACGCCAGCGAATTTTATATTGCTTCCCGGACATTCGGCCGCAAGTAACGCGCTTTTGGGTAAATTACAAGCGTTTGTCGTGGACGACGGAGGCGCGATTGTGACCACTCACGTATCCGGTGTCGGACACTGGACCGATGGCCGAGATGGCAACCCAGAACCGCAGGAGTTGTGCCGCGCTCTCTGGATGCGTCACTGGCCGGACTGGCCGCAGTACCCCCACATTCACGGTAGTCCTGTGTTTGCTCAGTTTCCGGACGGGTCCGCCAGAATGTTCATCTGGCCGGAAAAGGATCACCTAAAATCCTTCGCTTGGAATGGCAATCGATTCGATCTTCAATCGAAGATCCTTGGAGTTGGTCTTAATGGTCAGTTGGTCCTTGATCCCGACGGGATGCCGGGGGGTATGCTCGCGGTTGCAGTCGACCCCTCGATGTCGCGAGGCGGTGTACTATTTGCCTCGCTGACCCAAGACGCTGCGACCGACGGCCCCGGTCTTCTGCGTGCGTTTGATGTGGTCACTTTAAGAGAAATTTGGAACAACCGAGGAGAATCCTACCAGTTCTCGAAGTTCGTGCCTCCAACGATCGCGAACGGCCGCGTGTACTTACCAACGTGCTCAAATAAGGTCCTGGTCTATGGCAAACGCTGATCATTCGCATAGGAATACCCAGCCTGCTTCACTGGTCATTTCGCCAGTTTCCTGTCAGGAAGGTCGATGCACCTCCTAGCGTCGGCCAAACGGACCATCCTACTCGGAGCATCTCTTGCCAAAAGCTATTCCACTTAACTATCAGGTAAGACATTTTTGAATCTCCTTTTTCTTGCCCCATTTTCTAGAAGGAGCGCCAAATTGGTGAGCGTTGTGCGAACCCCATCTTGTAAAAGATCGTGTCGCAGTGCAAGGTTGCGACATGACCAAACGAGGAAAGAAAGCGCGGACGAAGTGGCGAAGGCTGATTTCCGAACAGGCGCGTAGCGGGCAGACGGTTACTGCGTTCTGCCGTGAGCGCAGCCTATGTAGACCATACTTCTTTGCGTGGAAGAAACGGTTGCGCGAAGATACCGCTGTGAAATTCCTGGAAGTACAACTGACTGAGGCTGCGCCAAAGGCGGCCGGGGACTCGCGCGTTGAAATCCGGTTGCAGAATGGCCGGAGCCTGCTGGTGGGGCGCGGGTGCGATGCCGAGCATGTGCGGGCGTTACTGGCGGTGGTGGAGACGGCGTCGTGATCGGGCTGCCGAGTTTGCAGGCGATGGACCGCGCGCAGGAAACGCGGATCTGGCTGGCGAGTGAGGTCATGGACATGCGCTGCGGGTTCGACCGGCTGGCGGAGCGGGTGCGAGCGGTGATTGGTGAGGACCCGCTGAGTGGGCATTGGTTCGTGTTCCATTCGCGGCGTGGTGAGCGGTTGAAGATTCTGTAC